>Ga0206125_10004526_pt1 | contig 12257 bp, 10 predicted proteins | sample Helgoland_Spring_4_FD_148598 | JGI IMG/M metagenome (GOLD analysis project Ga0206125, IMG submission 148598) | Pelagic subsurface seawater microbial communities from Kabeltonne, Helgoland, North Sea - Helgoland_Spring_Bloom_20160331_1 | ecosystem: Environmental > Aquatic > Marine > Epipelagic ... | reverse complement strand
GCGACGGAACAGTTGTCGAACGATCCGTTGTCCACCTGAGCTGCCGTGATGGAGGCCGCTCCGCTGGCATCAAGCTGAACCGTCAGGTTCTGGCAGATGGCCGTAGGGTTGACGTTGTCCTGCACAGTGATGGTAGCCGTGCAAGTGCTCACGTTGCTGTTGTCATCGGTCACCGTCAAAGTCACCGTGTTGGCACCGACGTTGGTGCAATCAAAGTCTGTCTTGCTCAACGTCGTCGTGGCGATGCCACAGTTGTCTGATGATCCGTTGTCCACCTGAGCTGCCGTGATGGAGCCCGCTCCGTTGGCATCAAGCTGAACCGTCAGGTCCTGGCAAATGGCCGTAGGGGCCACATTGTCCTCTACAGTGATGGTAGCCGTACAAGTGCTCACGTTGCTGTTGACATCGGTTACCGTCAAGGTCACCGTGTTGGTGCCGACGTCTGTGCAATCGAAGCTGCTGTTGTCCAGCGTCATCGTAGCGATGCTACAGTTGTCTGATGAACCATTGTCCACCTGAGCTGCCGTGATGGTAGCTGCTCCGTTGGCATCAAGCTGAACCGTCAGGTCTTGGCAGGTGGCCGTAGGGGCCACATTGTCCTCTACAGTGATGGTAGCAGTACAAGTGCTCACGTTGCTGTTGACATCGGTTACCGTCAAGGTTACCGTGTTGGCGCCGACGTCCGTGCAGTCGAAATCCGTCTTGCTCAACGTCGTCGTAGCGACGGAACAGTTGTCGAACGATCCGTTGTCCACCTGAGCTGCCGTGATGGAGGCCGCTCCGTTGGCATCAAGCTGAACCGTCAGGTCCTGGCAGATGGCCGTAGGGGCCACATTATCTTCTACTGTAACAATCGCTGTGGTTGTTGAGACATTATTGTTGTTGTCGGTAACCGTTAACGTTACTGTATTTGGGCCCACTGAGCTGCAGTCAAATGAGCTCGGGCTGACTGTAGTGGAAAGAATTCCACAAGCGTCATTAGAGCCATTGTCCACCTGTGCTCCGGTAATGGTAGCAGCACCTGACGCGTCCAACTGAACGGTGATGTTTTGGGCGGTAGCCACTGGATTCACATTGTCTTCTACTGTGACTGTAGCAGAGGCTGTGCTGCTCAGTCCGCAGTCATCCTGAGCCGTGAAGACCACTGTATTGGCACCAATGTTGGTGCAATCAAAAGAGTTGATGTCCACTGAGAACGTCAGGGTGCCACAATTGTCCGTACTGCCATTGTCCAGTTGTGCACCTGTGATGCTCACGTTGCCTGAGGCATCGAGTTGGACCGTAATGTCTTGTGCCGTTGCCTCCGGTGCCGTGGTGTCTTGAACCGTGATGGTCTGGATGTGCGGCGTCTCATTTCCGCAATCGTCAACAGCTGTATAGGTTCTCGTAATGGTGTAATTGCCTGTGCAAGCGCCTGGAGTCGTCACGTCATTGACGCTAATGCTCACTTCCGAGTCACACAAATCAGTGGCGGCAAGCGTGAGCGCCCCAGGAATGGCGTCGCAACTTACCGTAGTATCAGAAGGGAGAGGGCTGGTAAAGTCTGGAGCTGTGTTGTCCGTCACCGTAATGGTTTGGGTCACTGACTCAACCGTTTGATTGCCATAACAGTCCTCTGCTGTGAGGGTAAAGGTCCTGGAAATAATCAAACCTCCTTCTGGAGTGGAATCATCCGTTTCGGTGCAGTAGGTATAGACGTCCGAAGTCACATAGGACGCGGTAGCTGAACCACAATCATCTGAAACAGTGAACTCCAACTTCCCCATTAAGGCCGTCGAATATGAGAAGTCCGACCAACAGCCGGTCAAACTCACATCATCGGGTTCATCGAGGGTAACTGTGGGGCCCTGTGTGTCAGGAGGTGTCATGAACATCGCAGCGGTAACGCTGTGAACGATGCTAGACGATCCGGTAAATGACACAACCTCTTCTGGCGCAGCTGCGGCGGTTGAGGATGGGGTTAGAAGGTGCGTGACTGAGTTTGTCGTTGCGCTTGACGAATTCGTCAAACAGAGAACGAGAAAGCTGCAAAGAAGCACAGAAAACTTCTGGTGAGACATAGCGAGACTTTTTGGCTTTCGGAAATTGACAAACCTTTTTTCCTTTCTGAAATTATTACATGACTAATTCCAACGGCTTTGCAGACGTTTAACCCGCTAAAAACCAACACTATGCCTGAAAGCCCCCCTCGATATTCCCTGTATTATACGCGTATAATATCAGGAGGCGCCATTTTTCATAGACGAAAGATTTATCATTTCGTCAGATACGCCTCCAAACCAGCCTGTGGGGTCCTCTAAGTGGCACTTGATAAGTGGGACCAACGACGTCCCAATTCAAGCGGGCATAGAAACCCAATGCAACGTGCCTTGCGTCCGCCCAAACGAGGGTGCATCCCTGGTCAGAGAGCGCCTTGATCGCGCCCTCTAACAGCATGCGGCCAGCTCCCTGCTGGCGGTGGTTTTTGTGGGTTGCCATCGCCCTCAATCTGTAGTGCTTCAAGGTCGGCAATTCAGGATGGTCCTCTCGGACGAAAGAACCAATAGAGACCACTTCCTCAGCGCTCAGGACCCCGTAATGGAAGGTGTCATGCCTGCTGTCTGAAGGAAGGTGGCACGATGGCCCCGGCTCTTTCTCCGGCCACAAAACACCAGCGCGTAATAACCATGTATCATTCGCTGAAATTCCACAAAACCTGTATGGGGTCATCTCTGCCATTTCTCCCAATTTCTCCGCTCTTTTTTCGTCGGTCTCCCTATTTTCCCTGGGTATTCCCGCATGACCTCTCTAGTCAACGCCTGCCTTTCTCGCTCCTCTAACGGAGTTTTATCAATTATATATTCTTCGACAAGTTTTGCCCCGACTCGCCCTTTAGGAAAGGCCAAAACCTGCACCAATTCGTAATGTGCACCCGCTCTCACGCGCACCTCCTCTCCCACCTTCAACTCTCGACTGGCCTTTACAACAACGCCCCCCACTTCTACTTTCCCCTCTTTGACTCGGGCTGTCGAAATTGACCTGGTTTTGAACAACCGGACGGACCACAAAAACTTATCTACGCGCACCCTCTAAAGTTCGACAATCAGGCCAATTGCTGGAATAGCAGAACCCGAATTGGCTTGAATGTACCGTGGTTGATAGCGCGAAGGATTGGTGGGGTCGGCCACAGGAGCCCCCGTTGTCGCATCTCTGACTACATCCAAAGTTGCCGGCGCGTCAGGGACTTGACCGAACAAGTTCTGAATGTCCATAAATACGTCCAAGCTCCAATTCTCAAAGAACCACTTCTTATCGATGCGCATATCCAATTGACTGAATGCCGCATTGCGCCCGGCGTTGAGCGCAGCATAATCCAACTGAGGTGTGCCTTGACTGTTCCAGTAGGCCTGATCCATCGAGACATCGATGTCGTAAGGCGTGTATGGCAAACCTCCGCTGTAGAGCCAACGGGCTCCAATCTCCCAATCCCGCTTGAGCTTTGCCCCACCTGTGAGCGAGACAATGTGTCTGCTGTCCCAAGCGCTCGGCGCATAGGCTCCGTTAAATTCATATTCGGAGCGCACCCAAGTGTAGGCCAGCAAACCGTATACGCCTTTGTACAAACGCCGTTGAGCCAAAACCTCCACTCCGTATGAACGACCTGAGCCGTCGAAACTCACCGATTCATTGCCCACTACACCAAAGTCTGCACCCAAGTTGGCGAGTGCAATGCCTGTGGTTTTACTCACGGGCGTGCCATCATACCCTTTGAGGAACCCCTCTAACCCAATGGTCGTATTCCGCTCCCTGAAGTCGTAACGCCACCCTGCGACAAGCTGATCACACAACATGTACGTGGCATCGCGGGCATTTACGCGCGCACCGTTTTCTGCGTATCCCAGAATCAACATTGAAGGAAGCTGATAGTACCTCCCCACATTGGCATTGAAGCTCAAGCCCGGTCGAACATTCCAACGCAATGCCATTCGGGGACTTAACTGCCGGAATGGATTGGCCATCGCTGCATTGACTTCATTGCCGTCCATCCTGACCCCTCCACTCAATACCACCCGCCCGTCGGCCATGGATTGAGAGGCCTGAACGAATGCTCCGTATTCGTGCATGTCAAAGGCACTCTCGAAATCAAACGTCTGAAGGGTATCCTGGGTGAAGACATACCGCTGAGTGAAAGTGCTGTTGTTGAACCGGGCGAACTCGTATTGGGCTCCCCAAGTCAATTTTCTTCCACCCTCCCCATACACCCGGCGCTCTAGCCTGAGCTTGTTCTCCATTTCTTGGGAGAGGTAATCGAGGGTCAGAGGCAGGTCTGCATTGTTGTCTTCATGCTTGTATGCGCGGTTGCTCAGCATGTTTCGACTCGCCACCCAAGTCCACCTTCCGTTTTCGGTGAAGCGGTCGTACTTCACGCCGATAGCGTAGTTCCACTGCTTGTTGACTTGCAACGCGTCAAGAATGGCCACCCGGTCCAGGAAGTCCTCGGCTGTTGTGTCGTCGGCTACAGACAGGTTGAGTTGAAAATCATCATAGGCTCCAATGCCCAATACAGTCCAACGCTCATTGGGGCTCGCCTGATGCACCCACTTGAATTGGAAGTCGTTGTAGACAGGAAGAAAGGGCAAGCCCAACACTTCGAACAAAAACTGCAGATAGCTGCGGCGCGCGCTCAGGATCAAGGAGCTGTTGGGGCCCGTGGGGCCTTCAAATGTCAAACCGAGGTCGCTCGTACCCACCACGGCATTGGATGTCCACTCATCCTTTCGGGCCGTCTTGAAACCAAACTCCATGACGCTTGAAAGGGCATTGCCGCGGGTCGCAGGAAAAGCACCGGAATAAAACTCCACCTCTTCCACGAGGTCCACATTGATCATCCCTACTGGACCTCCACTGGCACCTTGGGTCGCAAAGTGATTGATATTGGGGATTTCAATACCGTCTATGTAGAAGCGGTTCTCGTTCGGAGCACCACCACGAATGACCACATCGTTGCGAAAACTGGGGATGGCAGCCACTCCAGGCAAGCTGCGGATGGCCTTACTGATGTCCCTTCCGCCACCTGGATTGCGCTTGATCTCATTCGTTCCAATCCGCCGCAGCGATACGGGCGCTTCTTCCTCCCCTTTCCCAACAGTTGCCTCAACTTCCGCCGCCTCAATGGCCACGGCGAGCGGCGACATTTCTACCGTCAAGAAAGCTGGCCTAGAAGGGGTAATCTCCACTTCCAACCTTGTGGCTGTCTGGTAACCAATGGAACTGAAAGAAAGGTTGACAAGCCCAGGCTTAAGCCCTCCCAATTCGAAGTTGCCATCGAGATCAGAAGACACCCCGGTTGCCCCTCCTTGGATAACCACCGACACAAAAGGCAAAGGAGCTCCTGTGACTTCATCAATCACGACGCCCCTCACAGCAGCATTTTGGGCCCAGGCTGACATGCTACCGCACAACACCAACAACAAGAGGCAGGTCAGCCCTTTCCAAATGGATACAGCAGGTGACTTACTGAGTATAGGAGTGGTCAAATAGAACATAAAGGTGCAACAAGGAATCCTCGAAGAGGTTCAAGCCATCACCCCAAATCAAGATCCAGACGAATTCGGAGCTCTTCTACAGCAGGATTGTCGGCTGCCCAGTGCTGATAACGGTCCTTGGGCGTCAAGAACTTGGGTGCGGCCATCTCTTCTCCAACCTCTACTTCAAAGGCAATTTTGCCATTGCCTACCCTCACCCTGATGAAGTGAAGCAGCTCGGTGGCGCTTTCCTTCAGCTCCTCGTATTGAATGTCGTTGGCCACGACCAATTTCAAGACGGGGTCTTCGAAAGTCAAACCTCCTGTCGCCAAGGTGGCCGCCATTCCCATCTTGTTCTTTTCCCTGAGGTCTAGAATCAAATCTGCCCACGCCTTCATCACCCGATCTTGATCATAGGCGTTCTGCAACTTCGAAGTGTCGGAAAGACCATCCCCCTCGACCTCGTCACCGGTCACAGCTCCAGGGACCAACATGCTCCTGCCAGCCAACAAAGCGCCCAATTTTCCAGTGGTCTCATGTGACACCTTGGGCCGACCCAAGGTCGTCGCCAAATCTGCGTCGATCTCCGGTTCTGCAACGGGGTTGACTTCCTGCACCTCCTTTGGCACTTCGGCCTGAACGGATTCCTCTTCTAAAAACTGCGGCTCCGCTTGTTCTACTTCAGGAGCCGAGACTGGAGCGTCTGCCTCCTCTGGGCCCTGATCGCGACCTTCTAAAGGTGGCGATTCTTGCACCGCTTCAACGACAGGAGACACTGCTTCGATGTGGGCAGAAGGAACTGTCGCTGGCGGCTCTGCGACCACGGGAACGACCTGACCTCCTTGAGGCAAATCGACACCCCATCCTAAGATGGAAACGAGCTCATTTTTTTTTTGCCCCCTCCGCGCTGACCGCTTCGAGGGACCCGATGCGCATCAGCATCAGTTCAACCAGTAGTCTCGGATGTCGGGATATGCGATACTGCTGGTCCGCCTCATTGGCCTGGCCTATGGCCCCGACTAAAAAGTGCAAGCCACACCGTTTGGCTTGCTCACTGAACCTTCCCACAACCGACTCTCCAGCCTCCATCAGACCGAGCGTAGCCTCGTCCTTGCACACCATTAAGTTGCGCAAGTGCTGCCCCAATCCTGTCACAAAATGGTGGGCGTCAAAACCTGCCGCCACCACTGCTTCAAGCTGGAGCAACATGTCTCCTATCCGACCCTCTTGAGCGGCATCGACAATATTGAAGTAAACGTCATGCCCCAACACATTCAAGTGCCGGGTCACTGCTTCATAAGTGACCCCATGGCTGGATGAAGCGACCATCTGGTCGAAGATGCTGAGCGCATCGCGCATCGCGCCGTCTGCACGCTGTGCAATGACATTCAATGCCTCTGTCTCAGCGTTCACCCCCTCTTGACCCGCGACATAGGCCAGGTGCTCTGCAATGTCACGTGTGGTGATCCTGCGGAAGTCATAAATCTGGCAACGAGAGAGAATCGTGGGGAGAATCTTGTGCTTTTCCGTCGTCGCTAGAATAAAAACGGCATGACGTGGTGGCTCCTCGAGTGTTTTGAGGAAGGCATTAAAAGCATCCTTCGACAGCATATGCACCTCATCGATGACATAAACTTTGTATTCGCCGTCTTGAGGAGGGATGCGCACCTGATCAATGATGCTCCGGATATGCTCGACCCCGTTGTTTGACGCGGCGTCCAATTCGAAGACATTAAAACTGCGCTCCGCCTGTTCTGTCGTAAAACCGTTGATGGCGTTGGCAAAAATTCGCGCACAGGTGGTCTTTCCTACACCACGAGGACCACAGAACAAGTACGCTTGAGCAATCTGACCACTTTCTATACTGTGGCGCAAAGTGTCAGTAATGGACCGCTGCCCCACTACGGTCTCCCATGTGGTCGGTCTATACTTCCTTGCGGAAACGAGGAAAGAGTTGCCCTCAGCCATGTTTCAAAGGTGGGGATTGCAGGCCGAACATCGGTGTTTCAATTTTGCACAGGAGGCCCACATTTTGCCCGCGTCGAGGCCGATGTGAAGAATCCTCGGCTTACCTATTGTGATACACCGGCATTTCGCGTAGATTTGCGCCCCCTTTGCGACAAGCATAATGACCCGGAATCGATACGAAACTGTCTTCATCATCACGCCAGTCCTGTCTGACGAGCAGACCAAGGACGTGATCAAGAAGTACAAGGACCTCCTTAAAGACAAGGGAGCCAAGATCACCCATGAGGAGAATTGGGGCATGCGCAAGCTTGCCTACCCCATCCAGAAGAAGTCTACGGGCTTCTACTATTTGATGGAGTTTGAAGCTGACGCTTCCGTGATTCTGCCCTTCGAAACCGAATTCCGCCGGGATGAGCGGGTCATCCGCTTCTTGACGACGCGGATGGACAAGTTCCACATCGAATATGCAGAAGGCCGCCGCGACCGTGAAACGGATCGCCGCGAGAAGCCTAAGCAGACCGCTGCTGGAACCGAAACCAAAGCCTGAACGCACAAGATTTAACGATCATGGCCGACAACAAAAACGTCCGTTACCTGAACCCGATCGCCATCGACACGAAGAGCGAACGGTACTGCCGCTTCCGTGAGAAGGGCTTCAAGTACATCGACTACAAAGACCCCGATTTTCTGCTGATGCTGATCAATGAGCAGGGTAAGATTTTGCCCCGCCGCTTGACCGGAACCAGCCTCAAATACCAGCGTCGCGTAGGCAAAGCCATTAAAAAGGCCCGCCACATCGCTTTGCTTCCTTACCTCGCTGACCAGCTGCATTAAGCAGCAGGCTAATTCACTGCGCTATGGATGTGATTCTCAAGCAGGATGTCGACCGCCTCGGTGCGAAGCACGATATCGTTAATGTCAAGAACGGGTACGCCCGGAATTACTTGATCCCACAAGGGCTTGCTGCCGTCGCGACGGAAAGTGCCCGCAAGGTGGTGGCCGAAACACTGCGCCAGCAGTCTCACAAAGCCGTTAAGGCCTTGGAAGATGCAAAGGCCATCGGCGAGAAGATCGCTGGTGTGTCATTGAAGATTGGGGCGAAAGCTGGAGAAAGCGGAAAAATCTTTGGCTCTGTCAACAACATTCAATTGGCTGATGCCTTGTCCAAGGCTGGACACACTGTTGACCGCAAAAACATCATTCTGGGTGACGATGTCATCCGTGACTTGGGTGCCTACACCGCGAAGGTGAAGCTGCACAAAGAAGTGATTGTAGAAATCTCTTTTGAGGTCGTTGCAGAATAACATTCGGTCCTTTCGAGGACTTTTCATGGAAAAAGGGGGCAATGCCCCCTTTTTTTGTGCCCGACCATGAGTGCATTTAAACTCCACAGCAAATTCGAGCCCAAGGGCGATCAACCTGAGGCCATCCGCCAACTGGTCGAAGGGGTGGAGGGCGGAATCCGCCACCAAACTTTGCTCGGGGTCACCGGATCGGGAAAGACCTTTTCGATGGCCAATGTGATTGAGCGCACACAGCGTCCGACGTTGGTTTTGAGCCACAACAAAACATTGGCCTCACAGCTATATAGCGAGTTTAAAGAGTTCTTTCCGGACAACCTCGTCGAGTATTTCGTGAGCTATTACGACTACTATCAACCCGAGGCCTACATCCCCTCGTCAGGCACCTATATCGAAAAGGACCTGGCCATCAATGAAGAGATTGAGAAGCTGCGCCTCTCGGCCACTTCCGCGCTGCTGAGTGGCCGCAGAGATGTGATTGTGGTGGCCTCCATCAGTTGTATTTACGGCATTGGAAATCCGGTTGAATTCCACAAAAGCGTCATTGAAGTCCAACAAGGCCAAGTGATCAGCAGGAATGCTTTGCTACACCGGCTGGTCGAAAGCCTGTACCACAGAACACGCGGAGAGTTCAACCGCGGATCCTTCAGGGTGACGGGTGACGTTGTCGACGTCTTCCTGGCCTATGCCGACCATGCCGTTCGCATCCACTTTTGGGGAGACGAGATTGAGCGCATTGAGACCATCAACCCCGAAACCGGACAGGTCTTGCATGGTTTTGACAGCCTGCGCATTTACCCCGCCAACTTATTTGTCACCGGCAAAGACACCCTCCATCAGTGTATTTGGGAGATCCAGCAAGACATGGTCAAGCAGGTGGAATGGTTCAACAGCCAAGGGCGCTTCATTGAAGGAAAAAGGCTAGAGGAGCGCACCACCCACGATCTGGAAATGATGCGGGAGCTTGGTTTCTGCAATGGCATTGAGAACTACAGCCGGTATTTCGACCGCAGGGAGCCCGGGCAACGCCCATTCTGCTTGCTGGACTATTTCTCGGATGACTTCTTGCTCGTGGTGGACGAAAGCCACGTGACCGTGCCTCAGGTTGGGGCCATGTACGGGGGAGACCGGTCGCGGAAAGTGTCGCTCGTAGAGCATGGATTTCGCCTGCCCTCCGCATTGGACAACCGCCCGCTGATGTCCGAGGAGTTCGACAGCATGGTGCACCAAATTGTATACGTGAGTGCCACCCCTGCCGATTATGAGCTGGAGAAAAGCGAAGGTGTGGTGGTGGAGCAACTCATTCGACCGACAGGCTTGCTGGATCCTCCCATCGAAGTGCGGCCCTGTAAAAACCAAGTAGACGACCTCATCGGTGAAATTCGCAAAACGATTGAAGCTGGTGACCGCATTTTGGTCACCACTTTGACCAAGCGCATGGCTGAGGAGCTGTCGCGTTACCTGGACCGGCTGCGCATCTCCTGCTCCTATATCCATTCGGAGGTAAAAACACTGGACCGCATCGAGATCATCCGCAACCTCAGGGAAGGGGTGATTGATGTGCTCGTTGGCGTGAACCTGCTCCGAGAGGGGCTCGACCTTCCTGAGGTCTCCTTAGTGGCGGTTATGGACGCCGATAAAGAAGGATTCTTGAGGTCCAATCGATCACTGACCCAAACTGCAGGCCGTGCGGCGAGAAATGTGGACGGCCGCGTGCTGATGTATGCCGACAAGGTGACCGACTCAATGGCCCAGACCATCGAAGAAACATCCAGAAGACGCGAAAAACAGGAAGCCTACAACAAGGAACACGGCATCACTCCCCAGCAGGTGAAGCGTTCTACAAAGACGGTCTTTGAGCAAAGTGAGCTCATAGAGGAACGGCCTTCTCCCATCGCAGCGGAACCTGCAGTTTCTGGGGTTGGCATCCTAGAAGACCCAGTAGTGGCGGGTTATGTAAAGGCTAAAGACCGCAAAGCCATGGAGAAACTCATGGCCCGAACCCGCAAGGAAATGGAACGTGCCGCCAAGGAGCTCGCCTTTATGGATGCTGCCAGATTGAGGGATGAACTCTTTGCTATGGAAGGTGCTGTGGCCAATTGGCCTGATTGAGCCACCTTGCAACCGAAAGAGGCATAGGAGCGTCTTTCACCTACCTGCAAGTAGATACTCATCATGAATAATGTCCTTTGCTCACTGAGCGCCTGCCTTTTCTTGGCGCTTTCACCCTCTTCTTTCGCACAGGTCTCCCGCGGAGGGGCCCCATTCTGGAATACCCCTGGGACCTCCATCTCAAACCCGGCATGGCCTGTGCACCGCATGCCCGCCATTGATCTGGAGGAGATCAGGTCTGCAGATGCTGTAACAGACCCGGTCAAAAGTGCACCTTGGAGGTTTGGCGAGGAATTCGCGGTGGACATCAGCTTGACAGACGGCCAGTGGCTCAACATCAATGGCACCGCGGTGTGGAGAACACAGATTCAAGCACCAGGAGCATTGGCCATGAGCCTCTCTTTTTCTGAATTTGCTGTGCCCAAAGGCGGCAAACTGTTCATTTGGAGTACCGACCGCTTGGAATTTTTGGGTGGGTTCGATTACCGCAACATGAAGTCGTGGGGCGGACTCGCCACGGGCCTTGTTGCCGGTGATGCTGTGGTGGTTGAGCTCCAAGTGCCCACGGGCATGGAGGATGCTGTTGCACTCCGCATCGACCAAGTGGTACACGCTTACCGTGACATTGCCGGAAAAGCCGCCATCGTGGCCGAAGCCCTGAACGAACAGCGCGGTCCATTTGGCAACAGTGGTGATTGCAACATCAACGTAAACTGCCCCGAGGGCGCCACCTGGCAGTGTGAGAAGCGGTCTGTTGCACTGATTGTACAAGGCGGGTTTGCAGTGTGCACAGGAGCATTGGTCAACAACACCGCGCAAGACGGCGCCCCCTTGTTTTTGACCGCCAATCACTGTATCGGCGGCAACGTAGGCAACTGGACCTTCTACTTCAACCACGAAACAGAAGGCTGTGAAGGCAACAGCGGCCCAACCAACCAAACGGTCAGTGGAGCTGAACTCTTGGTGAGCAGCGGCGCCTCAGACTTCGGACTGTTGCTCTTGGACGAAACACCCCCTGAAGACTACAATGTGTTCTTCGCTGGATGGGACGGGACGGACGCCGAAAACGTTCAAAACGCGACCGGCATTCACCACCCTTCAGGTGACCTCAAAAAGATCTGCATCGAAGAGGACGCCCCCTACCATGACAATGCTGCAGGCGCTGCCGTTTGGTGGATTGATGCCTGGGAAGATGGCGTTACTGAGGGCGGATCATCCGGCTCGCCTTTGTTTGACCAGAACCACCGGATCATTGGCCAGCTCTATGGAGGAGCGGCAGCGTGCTCAGGGAACATCAACAACGGCCAATTTGACTACTATGGCCGCATGGGTGTCAGCTTCAACAACGGCATCACCGACCACCTAGATCCCC
>Ga0206125_10004523_pt1 | contig 12263 bp, 5 predicted proteins | sample Helgoland_Spring_4_FD_148598 | JGI IMG/M metagenome (GOLD analysis project Ga0206125, IMG submission 148598) | Pelagic subsurface seawater microbial communities from Kabeltonne, Helgoland, North Sea - Helgoland_Spring_Bloom_20160331_1 | ecosystem: Environmental > Aquatic > Marine > Epipelagic ... | reverse complement strand
CAGGCTCTATTCTTTCTATGCCTAATGCCTCCAAAGCGTCATTCATAGGTCCTAGCTTTTCTTGTAGCTCAACCAACCTTTCCATGGCCTTCATTCTTCCTGTAAGATTGCCAGCATTACCCCCAGCTAAACTCATTTGAAGTTTAAGCTCTTCTTCTGCTTCTGCTATATCGTCCAGCAAAAGTTGGCGGTCACTCTCTATCTTAGCGTTAGGAGTGGCGACTGCGTTCTCTGGGTCAATACCTAGGATCCCTCTAACGATATCCTCACCTGCGGCATTGGTCACCATGCGATTAGATGTACCTGGTTCATTGTTTCCAACCTCCACCTCAGGGCCTCCAGGCTCCTGATAGTAACCAGAATAAGCAAGAAGCTGTTCTCTTCCTCTGGAGCCTAAGGATTCCATGAAGTCGCTGTACTCTTCTGGATCTGTAGCTGGGTCAATTGTCCTCTTGGTTATAAGTCCATTCTTAACAAATGCAACTTCTATAGGGATTCTTGGCTGTCCTTGAGCGCCTCTTACTGGAAGTGAGTCTAAGTCTAATCCTTTAACATACTGAGCGCCCTCAACCTTACCGATACCTGTATACTCTTCATTTTCTGTTTTAATCTGTATGGGTTCATTGAGGACTGGCATATTTGATATGCTCTTGTTGAAATCAAAAGCGTCAGCCCCAGGTGCCGTGCCCCTAGCGTCAATACCCTCCTGAAGTTTATCTCTGTATTTGTTTCGAAGGCTTTCATCGTCAATCCCCATGTCCTTCTTCTGCTTATCCGTCAAATCTTCAAAAGCCGTCGTTTCACCTTCCCTCGCTAACCTATCATACTCCTCCTTCGCTATCCGTTGTTTTTTGGAGTCGTCCATAGTGCTCCACCTTAGATTAGCAACCTCTTCAGTATTGGTTCCGTTCAGCACCTCGTCAGACATGGCGGATTCAGCCATTTTGTTTAAAGTAGGGGCAGAAGCTATAATCGTGGGTCTATAAAGAGGGCTTGAGTCGTTAGTTAACGAGTTCTCAAAAAAGCTAACCTCACCTTGCCCTTCCATCCATCCTCCGTCTGGGTTTGGGACAAGAGGGACCCCTGACATAGACCTATTTCCAGCAGAACCGCCAACGTTAATTTCTCCGCTAAAACCTCCTTGGTCCCAAAGAGCGTTAGCATTATTAAGACCGTCTATGCCTTCGTTTACAAACTCTTCACCTGGGTTCGCCTCAACCTCTCCAGTCATAAGACCCACCATCTGCTGAGTTCCAGACTGGCGCTGATCTCTGTGCCTACTAGCTACGTTGTATGCGTTGTTTAGAAAAGATATATCAGCTATTAGTTGCTGTGTGTTTTGGTAATGATCTTCAGAATTAGGGTCTAGCGAGTTAGCCATGTTAGCTTGAAGCTTACCAATAGCCTTTATGTGCTCAGCCGACATTCCAGACACATCAAAGTCATAGAACGTTTGAAGCTGTTGATCTCTAAATTGTCGGTTCTTTTCCTCTTGGGCAATCTCAACATTAAGGTTCTGCTGCCTTCTTTTGTTTATGAGTTGGGCCTGTTCCTTAAGCTTATCTGAATAGCTTACGCTTTCCCCTATTCTAGCTACTGGCATTACGCTTCGTTAAATTGTGGTTGACTAAACACCTCGTGAACAGCATCGTATAGGTTTTGCAACTCCTCCATCGAAGGTTCACCTCCTTCTTCTATCATTCTGGCTATCTCGTCGTACTGCACCTTGATTGCCTCTCCTTGCTCTGGGTTAAGTATGTACTCACCTCCAGTAGCCTCGCCTTCCTTTACCCCTGTCTCCTCGTCTATAATAGCCTTCTTGTTGGTGTCGTGGTTAAACTCACCCTCTGTCTTCTGTACTGGACGCTGCTCCTCAAGGATACGCATCATAACGTCTTCACTCATCTTCCCTCCTTCTTCGTACTTCACTCTTCCGCCATTTTTAACCATTCCTTGAGTTGCAATTGACGTACCAAGCTGAACTGCACCAGAGGCAATGTTGCCAAATGCGTTTCTTCTGTCCTGCTCTAATTGTGCCTTGTTTTGTGCGGCCATAGTAGCGTCAGCAAACTGTTCTTGGCTGTCTTGAGCCAACAGATTAAAATCTTTCGCTTGGTTTTGAGACAGCATCTGCTGCTCAAGGTTAGCTAGATTTCCCATAGCTGCAAGCTCCCTGCTCAAGTCAGCTTGTTGTGTAGCCTGGATAGCCTGATTCGCTCTAGCTGTAGAGGCTCCAATACCTCCCATCAGAGCCCTGGGGTCTGAAGACAAGGCGGCCAACTCTGTAGCCTGGACTCCCTGCATGGGCGACAAGTCTGTTGGTCGAATGCCAGCTGTAGCTAGATCTCTTTGTGCTTGTGCGATACCAAATTCAAAGTTATCTTGCTTGCCTCTTGTAACCCCTCTCAAACGCATCGCTTCGTCGTACAGTCCTTGCTGTTCTCCAATTCGTTTTTTAGACCCGATAAGATCAGCTATACCACCAATTACTGCCGCCCCTCCTTCAAAAGCGCCTTGATACGGGACCATGCCAGATGCTTGATCGTAAACAGAGCTCTTAGGAGCGGAACTAGCAGTGGAAGAGCCTCCAGAAGACTGACCAAAGTTTAATGGCAATAACGAAGTTGGGGCAAACCTGTCTGCAATTCCAAACCCAGGACTTGATATTCCACCGCCTTGATATTTCTTTACTTTACCCATGATCTACAAATTTAAGTATTTTGAGTTAAACGCGCAGCAGAGCTAGAAAACTCATAATCTATATTTACTGCGTTAATTTCAACAGGTCCAGAAGCCTCAGGGCAAGAAAGCCTGGCTTTTAAATAAGGACCTCTCATTTGGTCTCCATTAACGCTTGATGGCGATTTTACATAAAGCCTACTAAGACTTATGAACTCAGCAAAGGCTTCAATAAAAACATCAAAATTCCCGCTTGATCCTGGCGGTCTAGAAGACCTAATTACAGCCACATCGTTATTTACAGAAACAATCCTTATTGATTTATTTGTCCCTCCAATAAAGGTAATGTTAGAAAGGGATGGATAGTTTAAATTAATAAACTCCTCAAAGGAAAGCAAATTATTAGAAACAACGGCTAATAATTCTACCCCAACCGAAAAGGAGGGGCTTCTTCCATCATTCAATATCGAGAGAGAAACTTCAAAGAAGCCTGTAGGGCTTTGGTTGTCTGAAGCTTCACTTATAGTGTCCTCATTTACCACGATAGAGTAAAACGGATATATATTAGCTGTTGAGTTAGTCGAAGACCTAGGAAGCTCAACATACTTCATTCCCTCTTTATCCTTAAGCGTTGCCAATAGGTCGTGAGACTCCTGGTTGTTTTCGTCTTCGTGTTCCTGATTAGTCAGGAACTTACCTATCCACACATCTTTGTTTGTTTCGATTGAAAGAGCTTTAAAAACCTTAACTTCTGATGGGTAGTCATTGAAAACCACATCTAAGGAGCAGGGGTGGAGCGTTCCGTAAAAGCTGTTTCTCGTTGAGTTTACATCATGCCTCCATACGCCTAATCCATCAGCAGAGGACAGCATAACATCCCCACAGCTTGCATAGCAAGTAGGGACAAAAGAGTACCTAGTGGTCCAGGCTTTTTGCCTTTCCGAAAAAGCAAACGTAACAGAGGAAGATGGTATTTTAGGCATGTCTTGTTAATTAAGAAAATGCTGGATCACTGCCGTTATATGGCGTAAACGTGTTGTCTTCCTGAACTATAGTCCACTCATTTAAAAGCGAAAGGTGGTCTGCTGATCCAACTATGCCGTCTCCATTTACGTCACACTTCACTTCTTTTTTAACAAAGCTTGACAAGTACCAATACTCTGAAGCCGTCATCGACCCATCAAGAACAATCCATGAAAGAATTTGTGAAGACGAGTCGCCCTCTAGTGGTCCTGGCTGATTTGTTAGGTCTAGCGGGTTAAGAGAAGTAAAAGCAGGATCAGTGGCGAGAATCGTTGTAATCTCATAAGTCTGAAGCAGGTCTAGTAAATCATTTGTTCCGACTACTCCGTTTCCATCAAAGTCATGAGAAACCTTTTTGTTTATGAATGTGTTTAAAAAGTGAAATTGAGCAGCAGTCATATCCCCTCTAGTTAACAAAGCGTTAATTGCGTCTGCGGCTGAGTTAAAGTTAACCCCAAGGGCTGGAACGGGAAGTCCTCCAGAAATTTCAGGAACATCGCCGCCCTCCTCTCCTGTAATAGAAGGTGTAGACCCGCTTGCATAAATAGCTTCGTCCTCAAAGAAAGAACCAGAAGGGTTGTAGTTGTAATTAAAAGATCCAAGGAATAAAAGCAAGTCGTTGGTTCCAACATTTCCTGGGGACCCCCCCCCTTCGACTGCCACATTCCCTGAAGCGCCAAAGCTGAGGTCAGCCCTAAAGTGGGGGTGACTAGCTTCTGACATCAAGGTGGACATCTGATCAAACGTAGGGTGCTCTTCTGCTGGAGCGTCCTTAAGTGATATTAAATAATCTATTGCTTCTTGCGCGTTCATGAATTCTTCTGGATCTATAGGTGTAATATAAGCCTCTAGGCTTAGAGGGGTGTTGTTTGATGATTTTTCCGCTGCCTCGTTAGTTCTAATAACCAAAGAGTTGCTGAATACTCCTGACTTTTCTGAGCTTCCTTCAACGATAATACTGTCTTTTTGACCAGGCTCTATAGGAAATTGAGGCTGAGACACTATTTTGAATACAGGGTTTAAAGGGTTTTCAAGGGAAACGGCCTCTATCTCTAATTCTGTTGTTCCTGTATTTGTTATTACTACCTCCTTTGTTATCGAGGTGGTACCAGACTCTAAATCTATAACGCCAAAATCTACTGACTCTGGGTCAATTTCGGCTACTGGTAATAAACCGCCAACCTCTTCGCCGCCTTCCTCCGTGCCGTCATCGTCCCCTCCTGGAGTTACAGGCTTTGTAGGCTCTTGATCTACTGTAACAGCGCCAGTTGTAACCCTCGTTTCTAGATTTAAAATAGTGAGCAAGTACTCGTCTTTTAAAGGGTCGTACCCACCAACAATTCTTATTTGCTCGTCATCGCTAATAGCTCTTTTTATGCTAGCTCTAATAACGGACGACATGCCCTTACCTGATATCTCCTCAACTCCCTTCTGTTTTGACCACCTGTATACCTTTGAAAGAGACTTGTTACAAAAGTAAACCTCTTCACTAGAGTCAAATATAGAGGAAGGATCTTTAGAAACTCCATTTCTACCTGAATAAAAGACAGCCTCCCCAAGAACATTAGAAGAAGCTGTGATAGTGCCAGTACCAGAAGCGCTAGATATGATATTCTTGTTTACAAGGATAATAGAAACCTTGTCTTCTTGAAGAACAAACAAATAATCATTGTGATCGTTTGTATACTGTATCCCTCCAAAGCCCTCAGGCAAGTCCTTAAAGTTAGCTAATGACGCATTAAACGAAGAGTAGTTTACTTTTTTGCTTTCTGGATTGCTAGGCTCCGAATAAGTAATCGTGGCCTCTCTAGTGGTTTCTTTAGCATCCTCAAATATTATATTTGGTCGGCTTAAATAAGAATATGAATCTGACTTAAAAAGATCGCTTGCTGATACAGTTTCTAGAAACACATTAGTGAAGTTAGGTTGTGAGGCGGAATCGTTTCCGTCATCATCAAAAATAATATCTTCATACTGCCCTAAGCTAAACTCCCTTACGTTAGTCGCCACTGGCCTAAACCAAACGTCTCCTTTATCAATGGTTACCGTTAGCTCCTCGTGCTCTAAAACATTAGTTAGAGGGTTTCTTAAAACCCTGTAATGATCACTAACCTCGTAGTATATTTGCTCGTCTACTTCTTGGGTTTTTTTAGGTGTTCTAAGCTCAAAAATGCAATTTTTATTCCATTTGTTGCTGTCGTTTCCCTGAAGTACATCTTGATACGAAAACCCAAGGGCATCTGGGTTGTCCTTTAACACAACGAACTGGCCTTTTTTGTTTGAGGCAACAGGAGAAACACCTAATGGGTTTTCTTCATCTCCAAGCATTACCGTCTCCACGACGTCAAATTCGTAATTTTCGTAAGTTCTGCTATCTCCAGGCCCGTGAGATAAAACTAAAAGCTTATCGCCTTCTTCAAACTTATAAAAGTTTAACCCTCCTTCAGGGGTTCTTGCGCCAAACGAACTCACATAAGATATAGGGTGACTCTGAAGGTAATTTAAAGATACGTATATGTTTTTATTTGAAGCATCAAAAGATGTGTCTTCAGGATCTGACACAACAAAACCTCCTCCAGCAGAATACTGTACGAAGTCTTGAACGCTACTGTTCTTGGCGTAAGCAATCTTATAACTGTGAGCCCAGGAAGGCGGCTCTCCAGAAAGATGAAGGTCTATCTCTACCCTTCCTTTGCCCCCGCTTTGGCGCTCCTGGTCTGTGTATCCTTCTACAAACGCTGAGCTTAAGTGGTCTACAAACCCATGCCTCCCTCTTTCATCATAATAAACTATGCCAAAATCGTGATTAGCCTCTGTTTTAAACGACTCTCTTCCGACGCCAAAACCACCTGGAGTATTTATTGTAACCGACTTACTAAATAGCTCCACCACACTCTGATTATGCTTAAAGTTAACACTTGTAGGTGTAAGACTAGAGCCTTCTTCATCGCTTTCCCCTTCGGGTTTTTGATATTCGAAAGATGCTTGTGCGGAAGCAAAATTACGCTTTAGGAAAGGAAGGCAGGTAACTTCAGAAGATAGATCACCAGCGTTTATTTTTCCACTATAAAAAACAGTGTTTAAAAAATTTAGATTACCGTCGCTAGCTACAAAGGGATTTACAGTTACAGAGCCCTGTAGATTCATTTTTAAAGCGTCATAAGGGTGTTGGCTACCAAGCTCTCTTGCTGGGCCACCCCCTGGTCCTCCCTCTCCGTCCAATAAAACTAGATCTTCTGTGTTCTCAAGAAGCTCGTCTTCAAGAAACAGCAACTCCCCAACTTGATTTCCGTACCCCTTTGCAGAGCGTGTGGCGGAATCGCCGTCTTCGTAATCGGGAATGTTTCCAAAGCCTAAAAAAGTAGAAGCGTATTCATATCCATAGTACGCTGCTATCCAATCAGTGATGCCGCTTCCGAACCAATCATTTCCACTGTACAGCTGGGTAACATGACTAGAGCTTATAAGCATCCACCTAGTGCTAGGATGTTGTGAGTTTGGGCTTTCGGTAGTAGCCGTTTCATGCATACACATGAGCACCTTAGGGTCTTCAAGTCTGACTAACTTTAAAATAAAGTGAGCCTTAGAATCAGAACTGTACTCGTTAGTATGTTCCAGCTTAAATATAGGTTTCCCTTTATTTACGATAAAGTATCCAACAGGAACGTTAGACACAGCAGTTGCCTGTTTACCATACAGCGCAACTATTTTCTCGGAATTCGTATGCGGCGCTTCGCCCTCGCCTTGACCTATGTAGTTTTGACTTATATAGCCTCCGCTTGACAACCCTAAATCAAATTCATAAGACCCTGAAGACTGACTTGAAATCACAGATATTCCATTGGCTTCGCCGCTCAAAGGACCTTCAGCGTCAGGGTTAGTAAAGCATTCAACTATAGCTGACTTTACTAAAGAAGGAGCGTTCGTTATGTCTTGATTGGCAACAAGAACAGCAGAAAAGGTTATCTGACCTCCTGGAAAAATAAACGGGCTTGAAGCGGACGTACCATAAACCACCTCTTGCACCTCTGCGGCGAAAACAAATCCACTGGGGGGATTACCATTTATATTGGGATTGTGATGCCTTTTCCATTGATTGAGCTCGCTTCCGACACCAGAGGGGGGATTCCCGCCTGAGTATGATTGCCCCCATATGTATGGCTGACTAGTATATGTAGAAGATCCATTTGCAATGCTACTCACCGCATTGGATTGGTCGAAGTTTACCCCTGTGAAAAAGTTATTAAAGGCCGACTGCGGCTGAGGCCCTCTTTGAACAGACTGTCCAGCACCCCTTTTGGAGTAAAGGTGAAAATTTCTATCTGGAGAAAAAGTAAAGCTAATATTTATTTCAGTCCCAGAAGGTATGTCGTTAGGTATTTGAGAAAAATCAAGCTGAAAAGCTGCGTTTCCATCATTTCCGTTTTCGTGATAAGACGAGGGTGTGACCCCTATGTCTAAGTCTAAAAAATCTTGAGGTCTTTCTAAGTACCTGACTTCAGCGGTAGCTGTGGTTTCCGATTTGTTAAAGCCATCTAAGTAGTTTGAGTACATCAATCTGTTTGACGAAACAGCTTGAGACTTAGCTTTTCTAGGTACCGAGTCAAACTGCTTGTTTACCTCATTTGTGCTCACACCTTTCAAAACCCTATCGTTAAAAAAGGAATACTCCTGATCCTCTGAAGAGGAATCTATCTCGTCTATAATTAAAAAGCTACCATAGTTTCCTTGACGAGCGAGTATTCTTATGGTTTTAATCTCAGGTCCTGCTGGAGGAACGGTTAACAAACACCTGTAGTTCGGGTGCTGCACAAAAGTCCTACTGCCTTGGTCGATTAAAGAAAAGGGTATTGCGATATCTGAATAAGAAGATATGGCACTTTCCATCCCGTCTGTGTAGATGTGCTGATAAGCAAATTGGAATCCAGGGGATCTTTCAAAGTTGTTTACAGACCTGTTATCTTCTGGAGCTGCGTCAGGGTCGGAATCAAACGTAAACGTAATTGGCTTTAATGGAGTTTTAGGACAGGCCGTAATGAAATCGGCCTCAGAAAATGCGTTAGACCCGTTAATTAACTGCCCGCTAGAATTAAAAGCTCTGTAAGCGTTTATTTTTCTGGGTTCGTTTTTACCGTCTGTAAAGTAAATAATAACATCCTTGTCAAACTCACTCTGATAAAGCTCTCCTTCGAGGCTGTCAAAGAGAGTAGCTACAGCATTAGTGCGAACAATGTCTGCTTTTATGAAGCCGTTCTGAGGGAAATTAAACTGAGCGCTTTTATATATAAGCTTTATGGTGTTTGGGGCTGACCCTGGTAGTTTTCCATACCTGTCGTAAGCCCATATGCCTTGATTGCCCCCATTAGCGCTATAAACGAACAAATAAGTGATATCAGTCTTAGCGTCTTCTACGCTTCCTATTAGTCTAGCGTTTGAAGGAAAACCTTCAGAAGAAATTAACTTGTTTCCTCTTATGTTCTTAAGGATTAAATCCCCAGAATCAGACTTGCTACCATCGGCAAGAATACCCTCGTTGTCTGGACCAGAGTACAGGTTCAAAGCATCCTCCATAGAGACCTTGTTTAAGGTCTTGCTGTCTGCGTCTGAGTTTAGGACTCTAGGCTGTCTTTTGTCTATTGGCATTAGTACTTAGGCGCTTGATGAAAGTTCTTACGAATTGTTTTTAAAGCCTCTTCTTTAGTGAAGTTGCTCAAACGAGCATTAGCCTTTCTTCTTTCGTTATAGTACTCTGCTCTAGCCCTAGACTTTTCGTTTGCTGGGACGGATGATTTTCGCTCTATAATCTTGTAGTACATATACGATCTAAGTGCCTCCTCTGCATAAACATGAACATCAGGATTGGCTGATCGAGCTTCGTCGGCTATATATTCTACGACCACATGTGTGTAAGCGTTATTTGTTTCTACCTCAATCCTGTTTTGCTCTAGATTAAGTCTATACTCGCCAGCCAGGTGGCCCCCTCCAGCTCCGTATAAACGGCCTACGCTACCTTCGTGAAGGTAGTTGTCAAATATAAAGTCGTTGAGGTTTTCTGAGGAGCTTACGGACCCCTGAGTGGAAGTCTTGTCTTCTAGCCTGTCCAAAACCCCGTCGGAATTACTGTCATGAGCGCCCACAGAGGTGAATAAAGGCTCTTGCAGTCCATCCCCTGTGTTTGTGTAAGACATCGACTGATTAATGTGCTTGTTATTTCCAAACACACGGACAATTCCGTCTGGATCTACAATGCCTATTTTCAGCAAATCAACAAAATCGTCAGGAAGCTCAACAGTATTGTTTGTAGAATTTATTAACAGCTTAAGGGATTTAATCTTTTTGCTAATATCAAATCCGATCTCTCTAATGCCTCTTAATGCCAGATTTCTGATAGCGGAGTCTGAAGCGTTACTAGCATAATCATCACCGTCAAGGGTAATAATAAAGTCTTTTATAACCTGACTTAAGGGTACTGTATTTCTAGCCATTATTCAGATGCTTCTTCTTGAGTTGCAAACACGGAAACCTGCTGATCTCTCAGCCTAACGCCTATAAGCTTAGCCATCTCCACAACGACCTCAGTCAGGTAATGAGGAGGCAACATAAAGTCCCTTGAGTTAGCACCATTAAACGTCTCCACATCTTCTCCTGTATAAGAAAAAACACCATAATCATAGTAAGGAGGGTTTACGTCTATCTCTCCGTCTTTATTGAAAGAGGTGGGCTTAGCGTAATAAGAAACCGTAATAGCATCTGTGGATGGAAATACCTCTATATCAATAGCAGAAACAAGGGCGACAGGAAAAGCGTTGGTAGGTTCAGATAGATTGCTTCCAAGTATACTTTCTATTTTTTCTGGGTCGTAGACAATCTCACAGTTAGTTCTTGAGTTAACCACCCCCGCATCTCCTAGTTCATTTGATGTTATAGCGATAAGTCTAGAAAGAGATGTTGGCTTAAAAAACCCATTCTCGGTTTCCACTACATTCTCTCTTCTAAAGAAGAAAGACAAATCCTCCTCTTTCTGCTTGCGAACAGACTTATCTCTTCCAGGATCAAAATTCTGTCTACTTATACGCTTAGCGTCTACTAGCTCAGAAAACATCTCGTTGTAGACATTCATTTGAGCAAGCGCAGCAAAAGAATTAAACACCTGAGGGGTGATAAAGCCTTTCTGCTCTTTGTTCGCTAAATCCTTTAACGCGGTATATACTTGCAATACGCTAACCATACAACAAATATACAAAAAGAAAGAGGAGCGGATTTTAACTCCCCGAAACCTTAAACCTGTTGAGTAGCTGAGTACCCAGGTCTCGACAAGCCGTATCCCCTATATCCTTTGATATGGCCCCAAACCTAGCGATTCTAATTGTTGGCTCACCATAAACACAAGGAAGGACCATTCCAAATTTTCCTGGGGTAAAGACTCCATCTGGATCAACCTTTGAAGACTGAAACGCTATCTGCTCTCCCAGACCGTTATAAACGTGTATGTCCCCAGTCTTTGTTCTTCTTATGACTATCGAGTCTAAGTTCTCTTTACTAGATTCTGCTTTAGTATCTTTCTTTATAAAGCTAGAGAAGGGAACTTCAGCCTCGCTAACATTCCTTATTTTGTTAGGCGTAACGGGATATACGGTGGGTATTTCTGGGCGGTTATGATTAAACTCAAATACATCACCCAAGGACCTGTAAGGGAAAGGACCCATGCAAGCCCTAAACGTAGAGGTTAAGGTGTCGTTAAATATGCTCGCATAGAAAGGATCTAAAAAAGCACCATTTGGTCTTACAAAAGCGCAAAAAACAGTATAGTCATATAAAGGGTACGGGGGAGAGACAAGCGTAAGCGAATTGTTTGAACCCATAAAGGTTGCAAGGCTTTCAGGTATCTCAGTAGGAAAATCACTTTTCTTAAGAGTAAGAGTTACATTGCCACCTGATGCGGTTATAGTAAGCTCATCTCCTTCTTGTAGGTTGCGGCTAGAGTAGGTAACTTCTAACTCTGTTACGTTTCCGCTACCGTCGGTGGTAACTTGAAAATTAGGATAATCTGAAGCGCTTAAAATATCGGTGCTGAGAGCGACCGAATCCCTTTCTATGCCTTCAGTGAGTACCACACCTGCGACGTCCGAGAGATTATTTCCCAGAGAGCCCGAAAGAGTAGGGTTTGTTATAACCCCGATTTTAAGCCTTCCAGGAACGTTGTAATCAAGCGTTTTTTTAGAACAAAGTGAATCAGCGCCCCTAAGCAAAGGGGGGTAATCTGTAGAGTGGACTGCGGCAAAAGTTGATACTGCAGCCCCGTTGGGGATGTTATATGCCGTAGAATTGCTTACCGTTAACCTACCAGGCAGTACTGTAGGGGTGTCTTCTGCTTCGTAGTCAACGAAGGGCAAGTTGTCAGTAGTTATGAAGTCGATACCATTAATAACAGCAGCTGAATCAAGACCCGTTATCGTAGCTTCAGATCCTGTAAGCCCTCTCTCCACAGGACGAGCCCTAACCTTAGCGTCTATAGTTGGCTTTGATTCCTTGACCCCAAACGTGTTTTCGTTTCCAGTAGC
>Ga0206125_10004522_pt1 | contig 12265 bp, 8 predicted proteins | sample Helgoland_Spring_4_FD_148598 | JGI IMG/M metagenome (GOLD analysis project Ga0206125, IMG submission 148598) | Pelagic subsurface seawater microbial communities from Kabeltonne, Helgoland, North Sea - Helgoland_Spring_Bloom_20160331_1 | ecosystem: Environmental > Aquatic > Marine > Epipelagic ... | reverse complement strand
CCCGATTGCAGCGGCATCCTTTTATGTTTTTTTTTTCAAAACATAAAAGATAGAGCGGAAAGCGGGAGGAATCGTGAAATATGCCTATATGTTGTGCTCCTTAAAAAATAAATAATCCTACTTTTGTATTTTAAAATTTCGAATTGAAAAACACACAATACAAAAATACAAGCATCGCCTACACCGATAGCGGCAAAGGGACGGCAATAGTTTTGCTTCACGGTTTTTTAGAAAACCAAAAAATGTGGAACAATTACATTGCAACTTTTGCTAAAAAAAACCGAGTGATCACTATTGATTTACTGGGTCATGGCGAAACCGAATGTTTGGGTTATGTGCATAGTATGGAGGACAATGCCGAGGCGGTTCAAGCCGTTTTAGCCGAGTTACGCATTCGTAAAGCTATTTTAGTTGGGCATTCCATGGGCGGTTATGTAGCACTGGCTTTTGCTGAGTTGTATCCTGATTTTGTAAAAGGGCTAGTTTTATTGAACTCCACTGCAAAAGAAGATAACCCCGAGCGAAAGGTAAACAGAGATCGCGCTATCAAAGCGGTAAAACAAAGTTATAAGGCTTTTGTGAGTATGGCGATAGCCAATTTATTTAGCGAAAATAATCGTGAACGTCTTGTTCAAGAAATTGAATTAGTAAAAAAAGAGGCTTTAAAAACGCCGCTTCAAGCAATTGTAGCTTCGCTTGAAGGCATGAAAATACGCAAAGATCGCTCACTTTTATTCCTGCAGGATTCTTACCCAAAAATTTTGATTCTTGGTGAGAAAGATTCGGTTTTAGAATACGAAGAAACCAAATCCCAAATTGAAAATACTACTATAGAATTAGTTTCATTTCCTGATGGTCATATGTCTCACATTGAAAACCAAGAAGATCTAACAGCTGTATTATTGTCGTTTTTTAAGAAGATTTAGCTCATTCAAAACAAAGCATATGATTCATTTAATAATAGGAAATACTGGTTCTGGTAAAACGACTTATTCTAACCAATTAAAAGCTGAAGTAAACGGCGTACTCTTTTCTATTGACAAATGGAATAACGTCTTGTTTTTGGCTGATAAAAAACCTACGGACGGTTTAGAATGGTTTCTCGAGAGGATCGAAAGAGCCGAAACCATGATATTGGATGTAGTAATGCAATTAGAAAATTCAGGAACAGATTCTATTTTAGATCTTGGCCTTTCTAAATTAGATCATCGCGAAAAATTCAGGAAATTTGCTGCAGAAAATGGATATCAAATAAAATCTCATTTCTTAAACATCTCCAAAGAAACGCGGTGGAAACGAGTGATGCAAAGAAATAAAGAAAAAGGAGCCACATTTGAATTTGAAGTATCCAAAGAAAACTTTGATTTCATGGAAACTTGGTTTGAAAAACCATCTGAAATAGAAATGATTGGTGGAATAACCGTTTTAGAATAAACTACTCTTACTTTTAAAATCTATCTGATTACAGGCTATTTACTAAATCACTTTTTCCTCAAAAGGAACAGTTGCATCTAAAATCTCCTTCAAAAGTAAGACGATTTGCTCCAGATAATTTGCCATTATTATTTCATTTATAACATATTCGCTGTCTTTTACTTCTTTAAAATTAAAAGGTAAAAATCCTGATTTTAAATTTTTGAATGAGATAATTCCCGCTTCAATAGGTTTACTGTTTGCCTCTTGTTCATACATAAAAGCATAAGCAAGAACCTGAATAATTTTGTCGTTTTTAATATCGTCTGTTAACCCTTTCCAGGATTTAAGAGTCACACTCGCTTTTTCGACCTTGCCTGTTTTATAATCAATGATACGAATGGTACCGTTACGTTCTTCAATTCGATCAACGTTTCCTTTAATCAGCACCGGAAATGGCAAGCTCGGATGCGTTAAACTGCGTTCAAATGTTTGCTCTAAAGCGATAATTTTAATTGTATCTCCGCCTTTTAAGCTTTCTAATTCTACTTTCAAGAAATTAGATACGTTTCGCTTCGCCACTTCAAAAGCGAGTAGGTTTCGTCCTTTTTTAATCTCTCCTTCCTTGTAAACGGCCTTGAATTGTTTGAGTACCTCGGCATCTATCTGCTTAACGCAATTCTTTATGGCTGCCTCAGAAATAAACTTCCCAATATAAGGTTCATACAAAACTTTTAAGGTTTCGTGAATAATTGTACCTAGGGTATTCAAAGCGATATTTTCTTCGACTTCTTCGACTTCGCTAATGCGTAAAATCTTTTGAAAATAAAACTGAATCGGATTCCGAATATAACTCGTCAATGCCGATGGTGAAAATCCCTTTTCTGCAATTTCTTTTAATCGGGCCATCACTGCCTCCGACTTTTCAATCACCATCGGCGTATAAGCCGTTTCAGGTAAAACCGCGTTATATATTTCGTGAGTAAGATTGTGATAGCGTTGTTTTTCTACTTCAAGCTGGGTGATAAACCTGCTTTTCTCTCCTGCATCTAGACCGTCACTTTCAGTGTTATAAAGCAAATAAATATTCTTAGCACGTTGTAACAAATGGTAGAAATGATAGGTATAAATAGCGTCCTTTTCCTTAAAAGTAGGCAGACCTAATTCTCGCTTAACATCATAAGGAATAAAAGAATTTTGGGATTTACCTGCTGGAAACTTCCCTTCATTCATTGAAGTTACAATAACAGTGTCAAAGTCTAAAACCCGACTTTCCAACACTCCCATAATTTGCAAACCATTAAGCGGCTCTCCTTCAAACGAAACTTCAGCCAAGTCGATTACTTGTTTATAAATAGAATGTAAAGTGTCAATCTTATCAATATGTTCGTGCTTCGAATAATAATTAATCAGTTTATTAATCACCTTGAAAATAGCAAAAACAAAGGCTTTTGTAATTTTCTCTTCTTCATTATCGTTACTTAAATTGTTCTTTATCGTAAGCAATAAAGTCGAAATTGTTTCTAACACAACGATACTCCCTTGCTCCCATTTTTTAAATAACAGTGCAAACAAATCTGTAGGCTCAGGATTCAACTCCATTACCTTTTGATGGGTAATAAACGTATAATTATTTTGATTGATAATGTTCACCAATCCTGATGTTTTAGCATAAGGCTCCACTAAAGGATGTGTCAAGATATCCAATACATCTTTATAATACAACACATAACTTTTAGCATTACGAGACAAGGCATTGCTGTGCATCTTGAACAATTTGGCAATCAAAATTTGCGCGGGATTGTTCTTGCTCGAATAACCCATCGTAATATTCAACGCTCCAATAGTGGATGGCAACGAATACAATAGCGGTACCAAAACATTTTCTTCACCTAAAACAACCGCCACTTTATCAAGTGAAGTAGTAGGATTCTCATTAAGAATATTTTCGATTATTGCTCCAGTAATTTTCGCTTGACCAATGGTTTTGGGCGTACCAATCACCTGAATATTCTTGGTTTGCGAAAAATCATCTACAATCCACTCAAAAGGATTGGACTTATAGTGTTTCCAATTTGCCTTAAATCTCCTTAAAAACAATCCAGCATCATGATAAGGATCGTTTAGAAAAGTTTGATCAGCATCCCAATATATTTTGGCTTGATCAGCAGCAATAAGATGTTGGATAATCTTTTCTTCAGAAGCATTTAGGGCATTAAAACCTGCAAATAAATACTGTTTCTCTTTTACTGTTTTCGAAAAGGAGTTCAAATTCTCAACAGCCTTGCGGTAAATCAACCCTTGGTAACCTATTCCTTTTTTAAGCAAATGTGCACAGAGGGACTGATAGTAATTTGGTAATAATTTCCAGAAATCAATGTAGTTTTCTAGTAGTTGTGTTTTGTTCTCTACTTCAATTCCCCATTTTTTAATATCCTCGATGTCTTTTAAGTAAGACAGAACATGGGTTGGATCTAATAAATAGCGATCAATCTCATTGAAGTCTTGCAACAGCATTTTGGCCCAATTGGCAAATACCTCAAAAGATTGTTGTAGTGATTTCTCTGTCACAGATAAATACACCTCATAAAATTCAAATAATAATTCGATAGGATCGACGGTACGAATAGCCGCAATGTCTTGAATAAAATCCTCTATACTAATAATCTCCGGTGAGAGTATATTAGAACTCACTTGTTTTTTTAAAGACTCGATTAAGAATATCTTAGCTCTTTTGTTGGGTAAGACTACAATCGTATTTGATAACGTTTCGGAGTAATCCTGAATTAAAACCTGTGCAATTTTATCTAAAAACGAAGAATTTATCATTTCATAAAAATAAAAAAACGCCCCGATAAATCGAGGCGTTTTCTAAAATATTTTTGATGAAATTACTTAACTAACTTCACTTCAGTTCTTCTGTTTAATGCTTTACCAGCAGCAGTATTGTTAGTAGAAACTGGAGTAGTTTCTCCAAAACCTACTGTAGTAAGTTTACTAGCGCTAATACCTCTTGAAACTAAAGCTTCTTTTACTGCAGCAGCTCTGTCATCAGAAAGACCTTGGTTGTACTCATTAGTTCCATCGCTATCAGTATGACCTTCAATTAAGAAGTTTGAGTTTGGATAGTTTTTAAGAACTTCAGCCATAGCATCCAATCTTTGTGGTACATCTTTTTCTTTGAAAGTTGATTTTCCACTGTTAAAGTAGATAAATCTAGCTTGCATCTGAAGAGCATCCATTGCCTCAGCAGTTACTTCAGGACAACCTTTGTTACTAGCAGGACCTGCAACTGTTGGACACATATCATCTTTGTCATACACACCATCTTTATCAGTATCTGGCCAAGGACAACCTGCGTTATCTTTAGGACCTGCAACTGTAGGGCATTTGTCATCTTTATCAGCTACTCCATCTCCGTCAGTGTCAGGACAACCTTTTAAAGAAGCTAAACCAGCAACTTCTGGACAAGCATCATCTTTGTCAGCGATTCCATCTCCATCTGTGTCAGGACATCCGTTTAATGCAGCTAAACCAGCAACTTCTGGACAAGCATCTTCACTATCTTGAATCCCATCTCCGTCTGTATCAGGACATCCGTTGAATTGTGCTAAACCAGCAACTTCTGGACATGCATCATCTTTATCATAAATTCCATCTCCGTCAGTATCTTTACCTCCGAATTTGAAAACAATACCTGCAGTATGCTGGAAGTAAGAAGGTGCAATCGGGAAACCAACTGGTGACATTCTTTCTCCAAAAGATTTTTTGTAAGTCGTTCCTAATTCTAAACCAACATGCTCTGACAACCAAAATGTAAGACCTACACCTCCGTTAACTGTCCCGTAGCTTGATTTTCCTAAGAAAGTATAACCACCACCTAAGTTAATACTCGGGTCAATTACTTTAGATTTGATAAAATTCATAAAGCTGTATCTAACAGCTCCATCAACACCATAGTACATTAAATCACCAGGGTTTCTTACCAAAACAGGTCTAACATCAACCACAAATTTATCCATTTTGTTAACAGATCCCTGTAAAGAAACAGAAAAATTATCACCAACAAATTTAGATAGTTTAATGTAGGAAACAGAAGGAAGAATATTCCAATTGTCTTTTACGTTGTACATTTGATCAAAATGGTGGAAATCTTGTTGACCTGCACTAGTCCTAGTGTCTATTGCATTTACTCCAAAGGCAAGAGCCCATGGGTTGTTACTGTCTTGTGCGTGGGAGCTTAATCCCATCACCATCATTACAGCAACTAAGAGTTTGTTAAGATGTTTCATACTTAAAAATTTTAATTACAATTTAGTTAATTATTAGCAAAAGTAATGCGTAAATCTTTAACTACAAAATAGAATGTTAAAAAAAAAACGAAATACGAGTGAAAAATGACAATTTTATAAATAGTTACCGAAATTATATAACTTTTAAGTCGATACCTACAGCTACAAACGCAGCAATAGCCTTGTCTAACTGCTCTTTCGTATGCGCAGCACTCAGCTGTACTCTTATTCTTGCTTTATCCTTTGGAACAACAGGAAAAAAGAACCCAATGACGTAAATTCCTTTTTTTAACAATTCATCTGCCATTGTTTGCGACAATTTAGCGTCATATAACATTACAGGAACAATTGCCGAATCTCCATCTACTATATCAAAACCCGCTTTTTTCATGCCTGCTTTAAAATAATTAGTGTTCCATTCTAATTGATCTCTTAGTGTGGTATCTTTTTCTAAAAGCTCAAACACTTTAATAGATGCACCAACAATCGATGGCGCTAACGAATTTGAAAACAAATATGGTCTTGAACGTTGACGCAGCAATTCAATTATTTCTTTTTTAGCTGTCGTATAACCTCCCATTGCTCCTCCTAATGCTTTCCCTAAAGTACCCGTAATGATATCTACTCTTCCCATTACCCCTTTTGCCTCGGGTGTCCCTTTACCAGTAGCTCCTATAAAACCAGCTGCGTGACACTCATCTACCATAACCATTGCATCATATTTATCTGCTAAGTCACAAATTTTATCTAATGGCGCAACCAGACCGTCCATGGAAAACACTCCGTCTGTTACAATAATTTTAAAACGACTCCCTGCTTTATTCGCTTTTATTAATTGTTGTTCTAAATCCTCCATGTTGCTGTTTTCATAACGATAGCGAGAGGCTTTACACAAACGGACTCCATCAATAATTGAAGCATGGTTTAAACTATCTGAAATTATAGCATCTCCTTCTCCTAATAATGGTTCGAAAACTCCACCGTTCGCATCAAAGGCGGCCGCATATAAAATAGTGTCTTCTGTACCATAAAACGAAGCAATTTTTTGCTCTAAGGTTTTATGAATATCTTGAGTACCACAGATAAAACGTACAGATGACATACCGAATCCATGCGAGTCTAACGCATCCTTAGCCGCTTGAACTACTTCTGGATGCGATGACAATCCTAAATAGTTATTAGAGCAAAAATTTAAAACGGTTTCCCCAGTAGAAATAGTAATTTCTGCTCCTTGAGGCGAAGTGATGATTCTTTCTTTTTTAAATATTCCGTTATCTTCTATAGTTTGTAATTCGTTTTGAAGATGTTCTTTTATTTTTCCGTACATAATTTATGTTATATTTTGTTTACAGTTTAATTCGTTTATGGTTAACCTATCGAGAATAACAAGTCAAAACAAGCATTCGGTTATCATTTAGTCCCGTATGTTACTGAACCAATTTTTGCGAATAATTCATTTTAGCGTTACAAATTTACTACTTCAATTTCTTTTCCGATAAAAATCAATGCTTTTTTTACGACTTTATAACCCATAAGTTCAATTGCTTTTTGGTAATTCTCTAATTGTTTTTGATATTTCGCATTGTTTGCTCCTGTTTTGTAATCTAACAAATAGACTTCATTCGCTTTATTTACGACCATTCTATCAGGTTTAATTGTATTTCCCTCCTTCTGAATGATCGTTTGCTCATTCAAAACAATGTTTCCCTGCATAAAACATATTTCTAATTCTGGATGGTTAATGATGTCCAAGATCGTTTGATGCACCAATTCTTTTTGTCCATAGTTAATCAATCCGTTTTCAATTGCTTTTTCAACCGCTAGCGTTACATCTTCTTTTGTTTTCACAAAAGATAAAATCTCATGAACCACATTTCCATACTCGATAGATTCTTGTTGGTGTGTTCCCCACATTAAAGCTTCACGCTGGGCAATTTTTATATTCTTTGGATTTAATGTTTCGACAGCTACTTCAATCTTTTTTGAGGTATCTACATGTTTTGAAGGGGATGACAATTTTAACGGACTCCCATATTCATATTCAAATTGCTCCGTATCAAAACCGTCTTTGCTATCCAAATAATTGATAAAGAACGTTGACATATTATTCGTCTGCACCTCGCCTTTGCTCGTTAAATTCATATTGGAAATAACATACAACTGTTCCTCTGCACGCGTAAGTGCTACGTATAAAACATTAATATTGTCCAATAATTCTTCTTGCTTCTTTTGATCGTAAATCATTTTTGCCTCTTCACCAAAGCCCTCTACAGCTGCACTATTATCTACTAAAACCTTTGGCAGACCAAAATCCATTCCCACTGTGTCTAACCATAGTTTATCTTTTGGTTTTCGACTATAATCTTCCTCCGCAAATGGCATAATCACGACAGGAAATTCTAATCCCTTTGATTTATGAATGGTCATTATACGCACTGCATTATTCCCTTCTGGTGACGGAATACTGAATTTCTCTGCATTTTTATCCCAGAAAGTCAAGAAATCAGCAATTCCAGCTTGGTTTCGCACATCTCGCTCAAGAACGATGTCGAGGAAATATTGCACATATGCTCCGCCGCCTTTGGCAAGCTTTGGCGACAAAAACTTAGAAATAACAATTTCAACCGCTTCATACAGTGATTTTTTTCGAATGTTTTGAAACGAAAGCGAGATATCAAAACTCGTGAGCCAATTCTCAAAATCAACTTCATTTTTATGTTCCATTCCTTCAGCAATGAAATCATGAACCTCTAATTTGTCTTGCACATGCTCTGCAATGTAGTGCAGGAAATAAGCTTTAGCTTCTAGATCAGCATTGTTTTTTAAGTATTTTAAAAGATGAATAATCAAACGCACTTCGGTTGCATTTTGAATCATCAATGTTTCTGATGACAAAAGCGGAATGTTTTGCTCGGTCAAATAATTGGCAATGGCAATTCCTTGCCCTCGTTTGCGCGTCAAAATCACAATATCTTTGTATTCAAAACCTTCACGAAGCACTTTTTGAATCGTATTTAAAGTTGCTAGAACAAATAATTCTGTTTTATCAAGCGCTTCTTCATCGTCATCGTTGGTTTCTACTTTTGGGATGAAAGAAATATTTACATATCCTCCATTTTTGCTATTTGTTTTTTGATAGCTATGATTTTCATACAAATCTTTATAATCAGGATGTTCAAATTGTTCCGAAATCAGTTTGAAAAATTCATTGTTGAAATCGATTACTTGTGAATAGCTTCGGTAATTTTTATCCAAATGTTCCAGTTTTTTATCTGGATTATTAAAGGGATTCTTGTCTTTGCTTAGCTCGATAAACTGTTCTGCTTTTCCACCGCGCCAGCGGTAAATAGATTGTTTAGGATCGCCCACAATCATCAAGGTTCCTTTATCACCAAAATCATCTTGACCCGAAAGTGCATTATCAATCAACGGAATCAAATTTTGCCACTGCATCTCAGACGTATCTTGAAATTCATCTATAAAAAAATGACGATAGCGTTCGCCTAATCGTTCATATATAAAAGGAGCAGGCTGATTTTGAATTTCACGGTGAATGATTGCGTTAAATTCGGTTATTGAGAGTACATTTTGCTCTTCTTGAATTTTAGCCAACTCGTTACTTACGGTATTCAATAAAGAAAGTGGCGTAATATTTTTAAGAAAGGCTTTATAGAAATCTCGTTTCTCGAAATTTTTATAAATCGTAGCCAGAATTTGGATTAACTCCGGAATTAGATTTTCTATTAGCGCACGATCATTGGCCGTTTTATTGATGGTAATATCATCAAACTCGTGAAAAGTTTTATTTTTAGGATTGAATTTTCCGTCTCGAATACTGATTAAATGATTCGGAAACGTACCTCTAGAAAAGGATTTTAGGTCAATCCCGTTGTTTTCAATTAGCGTTAAAGCTGCTTGCGCAAATTCGGCATTGTCTTTCTCTAAGACTTTGCAACTTTCTTTCAGCTTCTTTTTTATTTCGACAAAGTCGGTAATTGATTTATCCTGAAAATGAGTAATCTCAGAACGGTGATTTTCGTTTAAAACCAATCTACCCGTATCCAAAATTTCACGCGAAATATCCCAAGATTTATCATCGTCGGTTTTTTCCATGGTAAAATCAATCAACAAATCGGTTAACGTTTGATCCTCTCCGGCTTGCGCAATGATCGCATCTACAGCTTCGATTAATAAATTCTCAGTATCTAAAGTTACCTCAAAAGTCATAGGTAAATTAAGATCATGGGCAAAAGCACGAATCACTTTGTGTGTAAATTTATCGATGGTCGAAATATCAAAAGCGGCATAATTATGAATAATATGCTTAATGATTTGCTGTGACTTGGTTTTAATTTCTATAATTGAAAGCGCCGTATCTATGGATAGATCCTGCATCAAGTCGGATGCTTTTTGAGAAGGCTCGTCTTTTGCAAACTCAGACAAACTTCCTACAATACGGCTTTTCATTTCATGTACCGCTTTATTGGTAAACGTAATAGCGAGAATATTTCGATACGCATCGTTTTTATGAGCCGTGAGAATTATTTTTAAGTATTCTTTGACTAATGCATAGGTTTTTCCGGATCCTGCAGAAGCGTCGTATATGGAGAAGGAAGGTCTTTGCATTTAGATTGTAATTTAAGTATTTAGATTTTTGATTTACACCTAACTTTATGATGTAAAAGCGTTCCTAGCCCTGATGGCAACGGCATCCTTTGCTGCCATGGTTTGGCAGGAAAGATATAGAGCACAGCAGGAAAAAGCTTCTAAAAAAAGTTGAGATAAATAGGTTGCTTTTAAAAATTGTTTGATTAATGTTTAAAAGTAGTATTTTTGCACTATGGAAACAAATAGACAGAAAAAAATAGGTGGAGTTATCCAAAAAGATTTGGTTGACATTCTGCAAGGTGAAGTGAGAAAAAATGGCGTATCTAATTTGATAATTTCGGTATCTAAAGTTAGTATAACTACAGATTTATCTGTGGCAACGGTATATTTGAGTGTATTTCCTCAAGATAAAGCAAATGAAATTTTAGAGGCTGTAAAGTCGAATGCAAAAAATATTAAGCATGATTTATCGCAAAGAGTACGTTTGCAATTAAGAAAAGTACCTAATTTGGTTTTCTTTATTGATGACTCTTTAGATTACATCGAAAAAATCAACAACGCATTATCAAATAGAGATAATCCTATTGAAAACAGAGATCTTTTGGAGAAACGCAAACAGATCTAAATTGAATTTTCCTTTATACATAGCCAAGCGTTACCTTCGTACTAATAGTAAAAATAATGCGATAAATATCATCAATCGTATTGCTAGCATGGGCATTATTGTGGGCGCTATGGCTTTATTTGTGGTGCTATCCGTTTTTAGTGGATTAAAGGTATTTAGTTTATCATTTAGCAACGATATTGATCCTGATTTAAAAATAAGCAGTACTCTAGGGAAATCATTCTTTATTACTCCCGATCAAGAGGTCAAAATCAAGAAAATTAATGGTGTTGCCTCCTACTCTAAAATTATAGAGGAACGTGTTTTGTTTACTTTTGATGACAAGCAAGAAGTCACCTATTTAAAGGGAGTCGATGCCAATTTTAGTAAAGTAAACGATATAAAAAAAATACTTTACAGCGGTCAATGGGTCGAAGCAGACACTTACCAAGTGGTTGTGGGCTACGGTCTTGCTCAAAAATTTTCGATGGGACTACTAGATTACAATAAGCAATTGCAAGTTTTAGTCCCAAAACCCGGAAAAGGAAACATCGAAAATGCAGACCAAGCCTTTAACAAAAGTGAAGTGGTGCCTGTAGGCATTTATGCAATAAGTGAGGATTTAGATTCCAAATATGTTTTTGCAAATTTGGGGTTAGCTCAAGAATTATTAGAATACCAGTCCAACCAAGTTTCCGGTATTGAGATTAAAGAGAAAACAGGTGCTGATGAGAATGCTATAATTGATCAACTCCAAGTCATTTTTAAAAATAAAATTACGGTTAAAAATAGGGCTCAACTCAATGAGTCTCTATACAAGATGCTGAATACAGAAAACATTGTGGTGTACTTGATATTCACTCTAGTTATTGTAGTGGCACTATTTAATCTGATTGGAGCGTTGATTATGATGATTTTAGACAAAAAAGGAAATTTAAAAACGCTCTATAATCTAGGGATAGAAATTACTGATTTACGAAAAATATTTTTACTTCAAGGCACCTTACTTAGTGTAATTGGTGGATTTGTAGGGCTAGCGATAGGTATTGTAATTGTAGTATTACAGCAGCGCTTTGAACTAATCATGCTTACACCTACACTGCCTTATCCTGTTGTTTTTTCTATCGAAAATGTACTGATTGTATTGGCAACGATCGTCACTCTTGGTTTCATAGCATCACTAATTGCTAGTAGCCGCGTGAGTAAAAAGTTACTTGAATAATAGTTTAGAAATTGAATCAGAAAAATCCCCTAATTTGCAAAATTAATTCATTCAAATTAGGGGATTTTTTGTCTTTTATTAAACTACTTCGTAGCCAGCGTATGCTTCTTGTATAGTATCCAAAAT
>Ga0206125_10004518_pt1 | contig 12274 bp, 11 predicted proteins | sample Helgoland_Spring_4_FD_148598 | JGI IMG/M metagenome (GOLD analysis project Ga0206125, IMG submission 148598) | Pelagic subsurface seawater microbial communities from Kabeltonne, Helgoland, North Sea - Helgoland_Spring_Bloom_20160331_1 | ecosystem: Environmental > Aquatic > Marine > Epipelagic ... | reverse complement strand
CTACGGGCTGTATTCTGCGGGGATATCTGATGCGCAGAAGTGCGAGATTGTGGATGGGGTGAGAGTGCCAGCGAAGTAATCAACTAAGAAACAGCTCTCGAGATCAATTGTCCAAGCCCACCCTGCGTCTCTATCGAGATGTGGGGTGGGAGAGCTGAATTGAACCGCGCCAATGCTCTCGCTGAGTGGCGTCACCTATTGAGCGCATAGATTCAGGCTTTTCGATGAACCTGATAATTGTTGTCATTAGTTTGACAGCACCCAAATTACCTCTCATTGCGCATCAAACTTTGCCCAAAATGATGATTTACGCTTATGTCTAACTCTCAGTTCATCAACGTACTGGTCATGACTTGGAAACGCATCGAATGTATCGATTTCGGGTGCAACCGTGTCACAGTCATTTAAGTGGCTCGCCGCATGCCGGTATCGCGACGCACGATCCTCAACAAGGGCGAAGTCGATCACAGCTCGCCAGAGCAATGTCGCCGCGAGCGGATGTCGTTCTCTAAGAGCATCAGCTGCCGTTGTAAGCAACTCGTAGTGGTCACCGTCCAGTTCATCAGCGCGTGTCTTAACCAATTGGGCGGCCGTCAATAAATCAGACCACTTCAAGCAGAAATGTAGAGCTCGCAGAACATCAGGATAGGTTAGCGCATAAGCGCGGGCGCGATCTTCAGCTTCAACATCCTCAAAATCGGGTAGTCCTTTCAGAAAAGCACGCAAATGATCGACGCTCAGTCTATTCTCAAAACAAAGCCAACGGTGTGCTTGTGCGCCATTATGGCGACCAAGTACCGTTAAGGTCGAGATATAAGCATCATCCCATTGTTCTTGACCAAAGCTGCCCCCAACATCTGCAACATTACTTAAAAGCACCAAAGCGTCCTTGGCTCTGCTATCTTTAAGTAAGAGCATAGCAACCTCTGCAGCAATGACCTTGTTGCGTAGATCGTCTGACGAATACTGTCCGATATAGGCGTCGGTATCCCCGCTCGCTGTTGCAATTGCTTGCATGCATTTTTGAACAAAGCGCTGCTTCCGCTCGGAGCTTTGATCTGCCTCGCCCCGTAATTCACGCAAGAAGAGAATGGCCTCATGTTCAACTTCTGTTTCAAAGGGCGGCGTGTCAGCAAAGCGCTCAACATGCGCCTTGAGATATGACAAGCCCTCCTCGCCAAGCGTAGGTGCCAAAATACTTATGATCCCGTCCCATTCGCCATATCCATTGCCAGAAACTACCCTCCAAACACGATTCGCAAGTGTTTCAGCATCAATATCTGTGCTAGGTGCAATATCTGCAAAATGTACGATTGCAGATCGGAAAACCTCACCAATATCACCGCGGCGGTCATCTGCGCGTTCATAAAGCGATGGTGCGAGTTCGATAAATTGCCACAAGAGATCAAATGCTGTTATCGCATCCCCCGGCGCAATTTTATTGACGATCATCTCTACTTGTGTGTTGAGGTCTCTTACCAGCGCTTTGCGTTTACGCCAGCTTACGAAGCTCTTGGATTTCCGCAGGGAGGCCAGCCGTTTACGGACTTCATGGGCAAGTTCTGTTGTGCCGAGGTTATAGCTCAGTTCGAGACGCAGACGGCGTTTGATATCTGCGCTTCCTTGGCTGACTTCTATTAACAGATCGGCCAGGCGATCGACGCCAAGATCGGCAAGATTGGCCTTATTCAGTGTTTTCTTAGACATAAGTTAAACTTAGTTGTTTTGTGCAGCGCCGCCAGTGGAAAGCGGAGCCATTTAGCTTAATCGCTCAAGTTTAACCGCACGACCATGGACTAGCATCAGGACCACTTTTTCATTCCCTGACTCAATGAAAATGTTTTGTCACTCAAGGTAGCTGCAACGTTGCTCTGCCCCCCTCAAATGTTTTTTCTGACAGCTCCTAAATATCGGTTTCCGATGTCGAGAATTGTGTCATTACCTGAACTAAAATCATGCTGTACCGCGTTCAGGTCTGTCATTGTCTATATTGAATTTCATGCCGTCCAGCAGCTCTTCTAAATCAGGGCGTGCAGCGGGGCCATTGGAAATATCAACTAACATCAGCGTCCCATTTGGGCGAATAGCGAAGGCTCCAGGCTCTGCGAACAAACCAGTTGTTTCAGCATCTGACAGCGGACTTGAAACATATAGACCAAGCGATCGCATCTGAATTTCGCTCATGCCATAGGCGAGTTCAAAATTCCAACCAAACTCGGCTTTATCTGCTGTTGCTTTATCTTCAGTATCTGCAGACACAACGACTACATCCAAAACTGCAGACCACGCTGGCAATACGGTGTTCAACTTATTGAGAAACCGCTTACAGCGTGGGCAATGCTTGCCACGATAGACAAACAACATGGTCCAACGATCCTTTAGTTGACCAATTGAAACCTTGTTTTTACTTCCCACAATTGGAAAACTTATTTCATCAATTTTAGCGCCAACTGCGGGTTTGGGTGTGGTCATCAAATTTTCCTTCCAAGACTATGAGTAGCTGAAAACCAACAATTACCGAGGTGCATAGGAGTTACAAACATAAACCGGTACCAGTCTCGCTTGGGGATTAGCATATGGTAAAAATTTGTTATCAATTCATTAACAAGAATCTGCAAAGCGGGCGAAGCTCAGGCAGCCATACCTTGACCGCCAAGGCCCGGCATGTCGTGAAATCATGATGTCTGCTTTCACTATTGCTCACCAAACGCGATTTCAAGCATCGCTTTCTGAATAGCGTCAGGCATGCCCGGGTCGTATTGAGTATGGGAAGCTCCCTTTACAATCTGAAATGTTTTCTTCAGCGCAAAACTTTCACTTTCAGTTTGCTCGTCCATATCTGCTTCGCTCTCTAATAGCTTTTCGATAACTTCGTAGGCAAAAGTGGGGGGGCATAGCATATCGAATTCGCCGGTGATCAATCTTATTTTTTTTCGTAAAGAGCGAACAAGTTCCTCGCGACTTTCAATAACACGGTCACCATTTCCGTTGATTTTCGCAACTACTGTTTCAAGAAAGTTTTTCGAGTTAATTGAAGAGGCATGCGAATTCAAACTCTTGTAAAAAGTCAAACCTAACTTAACGATATCCTCATCTGAAGTCAGTAGCTCGATACTGGTTGCGGGGGGATTAGCACTGTCGGCACCGACAGTTGCGCCCAGACCATCCCACTTCAACCAGCTTGCCGCTGCTTTCCGACTTTTTTCTGGGCTGTCGCCCGTCATCAATTCCCAATATTTGTTTACGAGTTCCAACCCGGGATTTTCTGATGTTTCCAATCTTTCCAAATCAGCTCGTGTCTTGTAACCAACATGACCGATGAACCGGCGCCACTGCGTAGGATAATACTTTCCCTTACCGTTTTTACCGTCCCCATAGTCGTGGTCCAAATCCTGCTCCCGAATCAGCCACAATCCGCGCAATACCAAACCGGAAACAGTACTCCCAAAATATTTGGCAGCATAAGCCAACCCTAGAGTAGCGCCATTCGAACCGCCATAAACAACAGCCCATTTGTCGATACCAAAATGCTGCCTTAACACTTCACAATCGTCGATGTTTGCGTCGATACCGGTGGAGGTATCGGTCCCAGTAACCGCTTCAATTTTCGACCGTCCCCACCCGCGTTGATGAAAATAGATTATTCGAAACTTAGAACGTATCTCTTCGCTCAAAATATCCAACCTGTGCTCTTCATTGTCCGCTGGTCCCCAGCCGCCGTGCAGGACCAGCATCGGTGCGCCATCTGGGTTACCGAGTTCGACGGTATACAGGGAGAGACCGGTTTTTACTTCGACCATTGATGTTTGTGAGTTGTGAGCGATCTGAGATGCCATCTGAGTTTTCCTGAGCAATTTTCAACAAGGCATTTTAGCCTTACTACGAAGCTTGCATCTATGTTATCATATAAACTTGGCGACAGATTACCTCTGCATCCCCATTCCCACTTAGCGGAACGAAAGCTAAAGAATGACAAACTCCTCCCACCGCAGCGGCTTGTTGCATAAAGCAATCACTCCACTATACATCAGGAGGAGCGTTTTCGGGACCGCTTCATGATTTCATATTGAAAATAAGTAATTGTAATTAAATAGAAGTATATAAAGTACGACGTCCTCTTCTGGGCACCAAAATTCTAGTAGAATTTAGAATAAAATAAGCAAAAGCAGTGGGATAGATTTGCAGTGGACCACTTTGGGGACCGCTTACAGGACCACTCTGTCGAGTTTGCGCGCTAAAATGTCAGCGCCGGGCTAATTGTAGGAACACCTATACGCAGTACAACAGATTTAGCTACCGCTTTAATCTCTTAAAGTGGTAAAAAAACTATACAAATAAAAATATTACATTTAACGTTACACTAATTGGTGTTGCCCCCAACCAAAATTGTAACTCAGCGTATCTCAAGAGGTTATCCGTAACCAAGAAAATTGGTCTAAATTTAAATAAGAGATTTTTTATTTTTGCCTAAATATATCAAAAATATATGCTTCGGAGCCAGTAAGTGTCAGATAATTTTGGGTTAAGTCCACTCATTCAAAACGAGTTTACTGGATTGATTGGTGTTGCTCATACTGAAATAAACCCTCCATCCGGTATGTACGCCAGAACTTGGGGAAGCTCTAAACATGATACAGCTGACGGAATTCATCGTCCGTTACGCGCAACTTGTTTGGCGATTGCAGATAAGAACGGTGGACCAACAGCATTTTTGATTACTTGCGACCTAATGGTATGGATGTCTAAAGAAGACGAAGAGGGTATGAGGGTACCTTTAGAGATTGAATTAAATACTTCACCAGGTTGGCTCTTATTGCACTTATCGCACAGTCATGCCGCACCTTTTACAGACCCAGCTCTTAAAGGTGCGCCTGGTGGAGACAAAATAGAATCATATCGTTCAGAAATTCTTGCCGCTTGCCTTCGTATAGCTCTCGAGGCCCGCAATAAAATGGTTCAATCTGTTTTAAGTTGGGGGATGGGTAAATGTGGTCTGGCGTACAATCGTGATTTGGTTTTGCCCAAAACTGGTGAAGTTGTTGTAGGTGTAAATCCCTTAGTTGCTGCAGATGATACCCTTCATGTGGGACGCATTACCGATCATGAGGGAAATGTTCAGGCAACACTAGTGCACTACGCTGCTCATCCTACGTCGCTTGGCGGTGGAAATCGATTGATTTCACCTGATTATATCGGTGCCATGAGGGAACTAGTAGAGCGTGAAACGGATGATGCTCCTTGTATGTTTTTGCATGGTGCTGATGGCGACCTCACACCTCGCCGAAGTTTTGAAGACAATGCTGAGGCTGCAGATCAGAACGGGCGTGAATTGGGATATGCAGCTTTGTCCGTTAATGCAGGTCTTTTCCCTCAAGGTCAAAAATTAGAATTTCAACATAGACAAGAGTCTGGCGCAACGCTTGGAATTTGGCATTTGACCCCTGCCGAGCCATGCTATTCTTTCTCCATTGCGAAAGAATTCGTGCAATTAAAGATTAATAATTTATCCTCGGCAGAGGAATATCGTTCTGCCATCGCTAATGCAAATAATGAATTTGCCCGTGAACGTGCCAGACGAGCATTAGCCTTACGCTCAAAACTTGGAGTGGGGCCAGTATTCGATCTTCCAATATACTATTGGAGACTTGGCCAGTCTGTATTTATTGGAGCACCAGTGGAATTTTATAGTGACTTCCAAATTGCTTTAAGACGCGAATTTCCAGATCTGACTATTCTAGTATTAGACGTGTGCAACGGCTTTCTTAATTACCTACCGCCCAAAGATGAATTTGCCCGAGAGACTTATCCGGTTAGGATTTCACTTTTTAGATCTGGCAGCTCGGAACTTGTGTATGAAAGGGTTGTCAAATTAATTAAAGAGAGCCTTTAGGAGCGTTTTATAATGACTTCTAAAAGTATGGCGCCCTATTTTAATTGAACTCTTCAATTTTATGCATCGACATCAAGAACCTTGCGAGTTCGTCATAAGTCATTGCCGACTTTGGCTTATCAAGAACGATCTGACCGCGATCAAGAACGATCAACCGGTCGCAAACTTCGTGGACATGGTGAATATTATGTTCAATATAAATACAAGACCGCCCTGCGGCTTTGATAGAGCGAATAAAATCAAGAACTTTGTTAACCTCTTTCAGGGCTAATGCCACTGTTGGTTCATCTAATACGATGAGATCGCTTTCAAAATGCATTGCTCGACCAATAGCAACACCCTGTCGCTCTCCACCCGATAAGCTGCTGACGGGTGTATCAAAGTTTATACCTACGCCGCGAAAGCCAATAGTGCTGCGCATTATTTGATCGGCAATACGTTTTTCCGCCTTTACGTCGATAAAGCCAAATCGATTAGTGATGGGTCTACCTACAAAAAAGTTACGCCAAAGAGGCTGCTTCTCTCCTAATGAAGAATCCTGATACACGGTTTCAATTTTCAAACGATGCGCTTCTTTGACTGAGTAAGCAGCTGCATCAATCTTTCTCCCATGTATATAAATACTGCCGTTGGTCGGTTGTTCGACACCGGTAAGCACTTTAATTAAAGTAGATTTTCCAGCACCATTGTCCCCAATTAATCCAACAATTTCACTACTACCAATTTTGATTGAAACATTTTTTAAACTCTCAATCTTACCATAATATTTCGATACATTTTCAAGTTGTACAATTGGCGAAGAGGTCATTTTGTGATCCATATTTCTGATGATAGCGGTGGATAAAGCTGAATGCTAGAACTCTATTGGGCCAGGTTTGGGGCGGGAGAAACAGCCCGCCCCACTGGTAGAAACCTTTGATTAACGCAAACCGGTCGCTATGAGAGCCTGAAGCGCGTCAACATTACCTTGATTTAAAGATCCGCCACCCGTGTTCAGGAACAACCCACCAAGGCCATATTTTTTCTCAAGTACGGCAGCAATAACAGGTAAGAAACCCTGTAAATATGGCTGCTGATCTAGTACCGTTGTGATGTACCCATCTTTAACGCCTTGGATTGCACCTGGTGAAATATCAAATCCAGAAGTAATCACAGATCCTGGTGCCTTTCCTGCATCTTTGAGAACTTTGTCTAGAACTGCAGTAATGCCACCATGACCTGGAACAATTATAGCCTTTGTGTTTGGATTTGTTTCAAGATAGGCCACCATGACGGGAACCGATAAGGATGGATCAGCAACAGCTTCATTGGACCACTGGAGCGTATCAAATGCAACTCCTGCATCAGTGAGTACATCAACAGCACCTTTAGCTACGTCTGCGCCTGGAGCGCCCTCTATGAAGGCGCCGTAGACTAAAACAGTGTCATTTGAGCCTAAATTGCCATCAGCTATTGTCATCGACGCCAGATTTCGGCCAGCACCATAATTGTCTAAACCAAAGTAGCTTAGACCAGTCCCTGGGAGATTATTATTATTTACAATTACAACAATACCATCTGATTTTGCATTATTAATGAAGGAAGTCATAGCATCCGTTCCCGGATGCCCCATCACGATAATTGCATCAGGTTGAGCGGCCAAAGCTTCATTTGCTTGCGTTAGCATCTTCTGCGGGTTCCATCCTGAATGTTGCTCGCGAAGATCGACATTTAAAACTCTTGCTGCATCCCGAGCACCTAGTTCGCGTGCGAGGGTAGCTGCGTCACCTGGGTTGCCTCCCATTTGAAAGTAAACGACCATGCCGCTATCAACAGCTTCGGCGTTTTGTGCACTGGCAGTGATAGGGAAAGAACTTAGAGCGACCGCAAAGGTAACTCCTATAAATTTCTTAATTATATTTAACAATTTAGTGCTCCTTCTTTGATTTAAGTTGATTTTACTTTTCAGGGGAATAACCCCCTGGAAAGTGGGTTCTCACCGTCGTAATTTTGCCCTCGTAGATCTGATAAGTGGTACTGAATTCGGATCATCGATAGCAGTATTCATAACCACGGATATAATGAACACGGCTCCAATGCAGAACCTTGTCCAAAAGCCTTGGATACCGCTGGCAACTAAGCCAGCTTCAATTATTGCAACAATAAGCGCAGCAAATACGGTACCTGCTACTTTTCCTGAGCCTCCAAAAATTGAAGTTCCACCAATGAAAACGGCAGCTATAACCGTTAAAAGATAACCCTGGCCCTGTGAGCTGAAATAGGTGGTTGTTTCAAGTGTCAGAAAAACCCCTGCCAAAGCCGAGAGCGTCCCCATAAGGGTGAAAAGCTTTATGCGCTCCCGCTCAATGGGGATGCCTACAACTTTTGCAACTTTCTCGCTATCTCCAATGAAAAGTATATTTTCTCCGAAGGGATGGCGGTTCAACAAAAGCCAAATAAAGACTGAAATCGCCAGAGCCCAAAACATTTGGACAGGGAAATAACCACCAACTCTACCTACCAAAATACTATGTAGTGCGGTGTATTGGACACTTGGGATCGCAATCGATATACCGTTCGAAATAACAGTCACAAAACCGCCCCACAAAAACATCAATGCGAGAGTTGCGATCATAGAGGGTATGCCAAGCTTAGTAATGATAAGACCATTAATGAAACCTACGGCAGTGCCCACTAATACCGCCATTACAAGAGCTAACCAAGTTAGCTCATACTGTTGGAACAAAATTCCAAATATATAGCTGCCGAACGCTACAGTTGAGGGAAAAGAAAGATCCATTTCTCCAGCTGAAGCAACAAGTGTTAAACCCAGCGCAATAATAAGAGGGGGGGGGACTGTAGCCATAAAACTGACATAAATACGATATCCAGTGAATGCCCTAGGAGCTGTAATCATAAACACCAACACTAGAGCAAAGAATACCAATGCTGTAGCCGTTCCCTCAGCTTTCAAAAGGCGAAGTAGCGGGTTTTGAGTTTTTGAAGTCTCTTTGGGCAATGACATTAAAGAACACCATGCTTCGCATAGACATCTCGCAGATATGCACCATTCTGCAATTCTTTTATTGAATGGCCTTCGCGATTTATCTTTTCAAACGCTTGCGTGAGGACTTCTTGTTCGCGTTCTTGTGGTATAACTACGACACCGTCAGCATCTCCTATCACGAGGTCCCCAGGGTTCACGCGCACACCATCACAAATTACAGTTACATCAGTAGCCATTATTTGTCCCCGACCCTTGGAGTCTAATGGAGCTATTCCGGCAGAGAATACGGGAAACCTCAGTGGATGAATTTCCTTAAGGTCTCGAGTGAAGCCATCTGTAACGCACCCACCTGCACCCCGTGCAACAGCCGCAGTAGAAAGCAGTCCACCCCAAGGCGCTATACGAGATGAGCCACCACAAGCAAAGACGGCAACATCGCCAGGTCGAAGATCATCAACAATTGCAATCTCAAGTTCATATGGATTTACGCCATCGACTGTGTAAGGCACTTCCATGTAAGCACCAGTACGCGCGCGTCCACAAAGTGATAAACTTTGGTCAAGCGGGCGCATGCCAGTAGACATCACCTGATTAATAACCCCTACCTCGTCCATAGCGTCTGACACAACTGAAGCAAAGAGAGTTTCCCAGCCATCTGGCAAGGATGGGTTTTGGCGAGGAGAGAACTGAAAATTCATATTTTTTCCTTTAATAAGTTTATCTGAATGAGCACTTACCAGTCCTTAAAACATGTATTTTGTGAATACAGAAAAGGCACTTAGCAAACTGACAGGTCATTCACCTTATATTTTTATAAATCTACAATTTAGAAAAATATTTCTGGCTTTAACGTTCAATTTATAAAACTTTTTTCTCTGATTCTAATTAACTTTAACGTTAAATGTTTTTTAAGTAAAAGGAAATCTAAGCGCTGACATCGGAGTGATTTATGAAGCTGGATAAGTTTATGTAGTTGAGCCTGCGCCAAAGTGTACCGGAAGTACAATGTCGCGAACTGGAAAAGCACCAGCAGATAGACGAGCTAGCATAGATTCACCAGCCTGTTGACCTAACTCATACGCAGGTGAAAAAACGGTTGTAAGCTGCGGACGTAGATAACGATGCGCTTCAAACCCATTAAAGCCGATTATACGAACGTCGTCTGGTATCGAATACCCCCGTTCGTTTAGTAAAAGAACAGCGGCCATTGCTATTTGATCGTTGCAACAAAAGATTGCATCTGGAAGTGGATTATTGGCAAGGAAACCGGAAAAGGTCGCTTGAACATCTCTAAACGACTCACTTTGTGCCTGGACGGTATTTAACTTGATGTTTGGATTTAAAAGTTTAACAGATTCAGTCAATCCTTGGATTCGGTTTTCAATCGCGGACCAACCCTGTAGTGGGCGAAGCACAACTATATTTTCAACACCTCTTGCAAGTAAATGGTCAGCAATCATTTGGCCGCCAGACCAGTCTGCCTGCCTTACAGAGCATACATCATCCAATTCTGACGGGACTTCTTCCTGAAACACAATGAGTGGCTGGCCAAGAGACTGTAGCTTACAAAGTGCTTCATGGCGTTCTTCGGCAGTCCCAGAGATCATTGCGCAAAATCCACCAACTTGAATGTTGCGCATTATCATAGAGCTTCCGAGCTCACTTAGCTTCATGCCCTGCACTGTCATTGAGTAATCAAAGCTATTGAGTACATTTGCGAGACCGGCCGCAATCTGAGTTGTAAAAAGGTCAGCCAGAAAATATGGCGAGGGATCTATAACAATCATCCCAATTGAGTCTTGAGTTGCACCACGCAAATTTTGAGCTGAAGATTGTCGGCGATAATTCAGTCGCGAAACTTCGCGTTCTACACGCATCTTCGTCTTCGAGCTAACAAGGCCGTTTTTGTTATTTAATACATTTGAAACCGTCATTGGTGAAACTTTTGCGGCCCGGGCAACATCTTTAATAGTCGCCCGCTTTGCAGGTAAACTTGCAAACGGTCTATTATCTTCGGACATCTTGTCTCCTCCTCGTAGATAGGTATAACGATAAAGGTGAATTTCGCCAATTATTAAGAGAACCAATGCGCAAAAATTCTGCTAGTTATCCAAGCCTTTACAATAAATCTGTTTTCATAACGGGCGGAGCCAGCGGCATTGGTTCTAGCCTTGTTGAGCATTTTTCAGCTCAAGGAGCCAAGGTAAATTTCATAGACATAGATGATAAAAATGCAATTGAATTAATATCAGTCATAGATGGGAATGTCAGCTATAAACACTGCGACGTATTTGACATTAATGCCTTACAAAACGCTATCTCTGAATTTGAGGAAAGTATGGGTGGGAGTATTGATATACTGGTAAACAATGCGGGCAGAGATGATCGTCACAGCGCGCTAAAAATAAATACAGACGATTGGGATGCGTGCCTTAATGTAAACCTTCGCCATCAATTTTTTGCTGCTCAAGCCGTTCACGCTGGTATGGCAGCTGTGGGTGGCGGTTCGATAATTAATCTTGGATCGACTGTTGTTTCTATGGCTGCTGGAAATATGGCGGCCTATGTAACCGCCAAAGCAGGGATACAGGGTATGACGCGGGCTTTGGCGAGAGATTTTGGCAAAAATCAAATACGGGTGAATTGTATCCAACCTGGTTGGATCTTAACGGAGCGGCAACAAGAGCTCTGGTTTGACGAGAACTCAGAAAAAACCATTGTCCAGAACCAATGTCTCCCGACTACCCTACATCCGGAGGATGTTGCTTCCATGGCATTATTCCTCGCAGCAGACGATAGCCGACATTGCACTGCACAAAGCTTCGTTGTGGATGGTGGCTGGACCTAACCATTATTGAACTGCCATATCATTTCTTAAAGGATATTTTGGAGCTTAGCATTAAGTGCAATAATGGGAGTATATAATTAAAATAGAGTTCTGAGCCAAAAGAGTTAAAAAGCTAAAGCCTTATATCAACGGACCACTTTTAGGACCGCTTTATGATTTCAACCTTAAAATAAGTATATGTAATTAAATAGAAGTATATAAAGTACGACGTCCTCTCCTGGGCACCAATACTTTCAGTATAACTTATTGAAATTCCTTCGAGTTTAATCATCGAGGGAGACCGTCGTGTCACACATTCCGTACACATTATGCCGTTCAGGCACCTATTATTATAACCGCCGTGTGCCTAAGCACGCAGTGAAAGCCTATGGTCCATTCATCAGGCAAGCGCTGTCTAAATGCCCTGAAGAAGCTGAAGCTTATGCAAAACGTCTGGGTAATGTATTGGAGGGATCTTGGAGTAATACGACAGACATCATCCCAATAGATGTTATTGCTGTCGTCACTAGCTTTAAGCCAAGGCCAAGCTTGCTCTCCGATTACGTGAGTG
>Ga0206125_10004515_pt1 | contig 12281 bp, 8 predicted proteins | sample Helgoland_Spring_4_FD_148598 | JGI IMG/M metagenome (GOLD analysis project Ga0206125, IMG submission 148598) | Pelagic subsurface seawater microbial communities from Kabeltonne, Helgoland, North Sea - Helgoland_Spring_Bloom_20160331_1 | ecosystem: Environmental > Aquatic > Marine > Epipelagic ... | reverse complement strand
ACAGATGCAGGTGCTACTGCTACAGACAATTATGATGGAGATATTACCTCTAGTATTGTTACCGTATCTACGGTAAATACAGCAATTGTCGGCATTTACACTGTAAGCTATAATGTATCAGATGCAAGCGGTAATGCAGCATTAGAAGTAATAAGGGATGTTGTTGTTGTTGATACTACTATCCCTGTAATTACTTTATTGGGAGATGATCCAGTAACTGTTGAGGTAGGAAGTACCTACACAGATGCAGGTGCAACCGCTGTAGATAACCTTGATGGAGATATTACCTCAAGTATTGAAACTGTATCTAATGTTGATACAGCAATTATAGGCACTTATACAGTAAGGTATAATGTGTCAAATTCTAGCGGTAATGCAGCTTTAGAGGTAACAAGAACGGTTAATGTAGTAGACACGACTGTTCCAGTGATTGCTTTATTGGGTGATAATCCAGCAACCATAGAAGCAGGAGATACCTACACAGATGCAGGTGCTACTGCTACAGACAATTATGATGGAGATATTACCTCTAGTATTGTTACCGTATCTACGGTAAATACAGCAATTGTCGGCATTTACACTGTAAGCTATAATGTATCAGATGCAAGCGGTAATGCAGCATTAGAAGTAATAAGGGATGTTGTTGTTGTTGATACTACTATCCCTGTAATTACTTTATTGGGAGATGATCCAGTTACTATTGAAGTTGGAGATACCTATACAGATGCAGGTGCTACTGCTACAGACAATTATGATGGAGATATTACCTCTAGTATTGAAACTGTATCTAATGTTGACATAGCTATTGTAGGTACTTATACAGTAATCTATGACGTGGTAGATGCTGATGGGAATGCAGCTATCACTGTTACAAGAACGGTTAATGTTTTAGATACAACCCTCCCTGTGATTACTTTGCTTGGAGATAATCCAGCAACCATAGAAGCAGGAGATACCTACACAGATGCAGGCGCAACCGCTACCGATACCTATGATGGAGATATTACCTCCAGTATTGTTACCATATCCAATGTTGATACAGCTATTGTAGGTACTTATACAGTGACCTATGACGTGGCAGATGCTAATGGGAATGCAGCTATCACTGTTACAAGAACGGTCAATGTTGTAGATACAACCCTTCCAGTGATTACTTTGCTTGGAGATAATCCAGTAACCCTTGAAGTGGGAGACACCTATACAGATGCGGGTGCAACCGCTACCGATACCTATGATGGAGATATTACCTCTAGTATTGTTACCATATCCAATGTTGACACAGCTATTGCAGGTACTTATACAGTAACTTACGACGTGGCAGATGCTAATGGGAATGCAGCTATCACTGTTACAAGAATAGTCAATGTTGATGATAATCTTTCTGCAGTAGAAATTGATACCATTAAATTAAATATATTCCCAAATCCAACATCAAACTTTTGGTATATAAAATCTTCAGAAATAATTGAATCATTAGATTTATTTGATTTTACAGGGAAAAGATTAATTAATAAAAAAACATTCTCAAATGATACTCGATTAGATGCAACCTACCTGCCAGATGGAATTTATTTAATATTAATAAATAACAATACGTTTGTAAGCTTAATAAAGCACTAAATCTTTGGTCACAATTTATTACTAAGAATAATTAATTATTTCTAGAAATATTTTTGAAATGAAACCAATAATTGTATTCATAAAGATCTAACTGCTTTATTTTTGGTCATTTAAGAATAAAACATCTGTTCAAGGCGCAGGCTTTTTTTCTTAAATTAATTGTAATAAAAATAATATGATGAAGAAATTTCTGTTTCTGTGTTTATTCACTCCATTGTGCTTTTCTCAAGAAAACTATATTCCATCAAAAGATAATATTCAGGCAAGAGAATGGTTTCAAGACGCCAAATTTGGATTATTTATTCATTGGGGTGTATATAGTGTCTTAGGCGATGGAGAGTGGGTAATGAACAAACAAAATATCTCCATATCAGAATATAACAAACTAGCTACATTTTTTAATCCTGCCTATTTTGATGCAGATCAATGGGTTTTAATGGCAAAAGATGCTGGTATGAAATATATTACAATAACCACTCGACACCATGATGGTTTTTCAATGTTTGACTCTAATGCATCTGCTTTTAATATTGTTCAAAAAACTCCCTATGGAAGAGATATAATTAAGATGTTAACTGACGCATGTAATAAACATGGTTTAAAAATATTCTTCTATTATTCTCAACTTGATTGGTATCGAGATGATTACTACCCAAGAGGAAAAACAGGATTAGGAATTGACGGAAGAAAAGAGGGAGATTGGAATGATTATATCGATTTTATGAAAGCTCAACTAACGGAACTCTTAACTAATTATGGAGAAATCGCTGGCATTTGGTTTGATGGCCAATGGGATCAATTTGAATTTAAAATTAATGAAAACGGTAAAAAAGTGCTAGTAAAGAAAAACATGGATTTCAGGCTAGATGAAATTTATGGTTTGATTCATAAACTACAGCCCCAAGCATTAATAGGAAGTAATCATCACCTAGCACCTAATCCAGGGGAAGATTTTCAAATGTTTGAAAAAGATTTGCCAGGAAAAAATACAAAATCATTTGCAACAAAAGCTGAAAACATAGGCCAACTGCCTTTAGAAGTTTGTGAGACAATTAATGGATCATGGGGTTTCAATCTCAAGGACAGATCATACAAGTCAAAGAAAAAAATAGTTCAATATTTAGTTAAAGCAGCAGGATATAATAGTAACCTATTGTTAAATGTTGGACCAATGCCTAATGGAAGAATTCAGGAGCAAAACATTAATGTTCTGAAGCAGGTTGGGGAGTGGTTAAAAATTTATGGAAAGACTATATACAAAACTAGAGGCGGTCCCATAAAAACTACAGACGAAATTGCATCAACAAGATCGGGAAATACAGTTTATTTTCACATTTTAGATCACAATAAAAAAACTTATATTATTGAAAACTACAGTCCAAACATACATAGTTTCAAATATTTTAACTCTGGAAATAAAGTAGATTTTAAATTTAAAAATAATGGGTTAAAAATCACTTTAGATGAAAGTGAAATAGACGATATAGACACCATTTTAGTGCTTAAATATAAGAATTAAATCAAGTCCCTTAGTCTTTTAGCTGCTTGCTCTGGTGTAATATCTCGTTGAGGGGAACCAAACATTTCATATCCTACCATAAATTTTTTAACCGTTGCACTTCTTAATAATGGCGGATAAAAACTCATGTGCCAACGCCAATGATCATTAATTTCTCCATTTGTAGGAGATTGATGAATTCCACTTGAATAAGGAAACGAGCAATTAAATAATGTATCGTAAGCTTTAGTTGTTTTAGAAATTGCATCAGCAAAGTTTAAACTATCTTGTTGAGAAATCATTGTGATGTTTTCACATTGTTTTTTAGGAACTATCATAGTTTCAAAAGGCCAAACGGCCCAGAAGGGTGTGAGTACCACAAAAGCATCATTCTGATAAATGATGCGCTCATTTGCTTGTAGTTCTTGCTTTAAGTAATCTCCTAGTAAATTACTTTTGTTCTTACTGAAATATGCTTTTAGTCTTTGGTCTTTTTTATCTACTTCATTAGGTAGTGTAGATTGACTCCATATTTGTCCGTGCGGATGCGGATTACTACAACCCATTACAGCACCTTTATTCTCAAAAATCTGAACATAGTTAACCATGTTGTTAGAACCCAGCTCAGTATATTGATTCTGCCAAGTCTTAACTACTTTGTTGATATTTTCAACAGACATATCTGCTAAACTTTTAGAGTGATCTGGACTAAAGCATATTACTTTACAAATGCCTTGCTCACTTTCAGCTTTTAATAAGCCTTCGTTTACAGCAAACTTTGGTGATGTGGTTTGTAAGGCTGCAAAATCGTTAATAAATACAAAGACGTCATCATATTTAGGGTTTTCTTCACCATTAACCCTAGTGTTTCCAGCACATAAATAACAATTAGGATCGTGTGTTGGAAGCTTTTCATTAGAAATCTCCTCCTTTTGTCCTTGCCAAGGTCTTTTAGCTCTATGTGGTGAGACTAAAACCCATTCTCCTGTAAGTATATTAAATCGCTTGTGCGAGTAGTCCTGAAAATTTGTATTCATCTTAGATTTTCTTATTTTTTAATGATTTGTGTTCCTCTAGATAGTTTTACACTATACACATCACAATCATATTCAAATGCTGCCTTAAATTTTTTAGAGACTTCTTTTTTAAATGTTTTAAACGCGTCTTTTTTAACAAGGTTAATAGTACAACCACCAAAGCCTCCTCCCATCATACGAGAACCTATAACATTAGGATTTTCTTTTGCTCTATCCACAAGAAAATCTAATTCTTTACAACTGACTTTATATTTGGTGCTTAAACCTTCATGAGATTGGTATAACAAATTACCTAAAGCTTTTATATCTCCATTTTTTATAGCTTCAGAAAACTGTTTTACACGATTATTTTCATTAATCACGTAAAGCGCTTTTTGATAATCCCCATCTGAAATGTCACTTTTTATGCAATCTATATCTTCTTTAGAAGCATCTCTCAAAGCATCAAGATGTAATAATCCCGATACCTTTTCGCAGACTTCACGTCTATCATTATATTCACTTTCAGATAAATCGTGCTTTACATTGGTATTGATAAGCATCCATTTATACTCCTTAAAGTCTATTTTATAAGGTTGAGACTCTATAGTTCTGCAATCTAATAATAGCGCACTCTTTTTGATACCAAACATACTTGCGTACTGATCCATAATACCACATTTTACACCAACAAAATTATGTTCGGCTTTTTGAGATACTAAAATCATATCATGCTTTGATAAACCTAGATCAAACAATTTATTAAGTCCATAAACAAAACTATTTTCTAATGCAGCAGAAGAGGACATGCCTGCGCCTCCAGGAATATTTCCAGCAAAAACAGCATTAAAACTTTCAACTTCCATACCTAAAACTCCTAACTCAGCAACAACACCAAGAATATAATTTCTCCAACCTCCATTTTTTAGAGGCTTAATATGCTTTGTCTCGAATTTGTGGATTTCATTTTTATTAAAAGCAAAAACGTAACTTTCTTTTGAATCACTTTTGCTTATAGCGAGCACAATACCTTTATTAATAGCTGCTGGAAATGCAAAGCCATCATTATAATCGGTATGCTCACCAATAAGATTGATTCTGCCTGGCGAAAACAAGACAAGAGGTTTTGTTTTAAATTGCTCTTTAAACCTACGCCTTACTTGAATAACTAATTTTTTGTTCATAATTATTATGCAAAATAAACATAGACACCAATTACAATGAGACAGATTACTACACTTACATGTTTTACATATTTCCAAGGTGTAATATCTACCTGTTTTGTGTATTGTTGTACAAAAGGCTCCTCTCTTGGTTTTATTTTTCCTATGATGAGCATAATCACTACGTTGAGGATGAATAGAATTGCCATAACATCTAAGAAGTGTGGGTAAGCTTGAACTTCTACTAGAGTTAAAGCTGCCTGATCCGTTACTCCTGATGCTTTTGCTGTTTCTAATGCTTTATTTACAAAATAGTCTTTCATAAAGAATTGGCTAATGATATACAGTAAACATCCAGAAACTAAGCCAATTTTTGCTGCTATAGCAGGAACACGTTTTGTTAAATAACCTACCACTATTATGGTTAAAATAGGTATACTATAGATACCGTTTATTTCTTGTAGATAGTCAAACAGACCTCCCGCATTTGCAATAAGTGGGGCAATAAACATAGAAGCTATTGCTAAAATAATACCAAAGGTTTTACCATATTTTACAATGGTTTTTTCATCTGCATCTTTATTGATGTGTTCTTTGTAAACATCTATACCAAATAAGGTTACAGAACTATTTAAAACACTATTAAACGAACTTAAAATAGCACCAAACAATACAGCTCCAAAGAAACCAACCCAAGCACCTGGCAATACTTTTTTCACTAACATAGGGTAAGCACTATCTGCACTTTCTAAATTTCCTTGAAATAAGTGAAATGCAATAATACCAGGTAATACCACAATTAATGGACCTAATATTTTTATAAACGAGGCTAATAATAAACCTTTTTGCCCCTCTTTTAAATCCTTAGCTCCCAGCGCTCTTTGTATAATTTGTTGATTTGTTCCCCAATAAAATAATTGTACCAACATCATACCTGTAAAAATGGTATAAAATGGTACAGGATCAGTTGGGCCTCCCATAGATTTAAACTTGTCAGGATTTTCAGTTGTTAGTGAAGAAAGGCCATCTAAAATACTACCATCACCAATCATCATTAATCCAAATATTGGAATTAAAATCCCACCAATTAATAAGCCTATCGCGTTAATAGAATCTGAAACTGCAACGGCTTTTAGACCACCAAAAACCGCATAAATAGAACCAATAATTCCAATTCCCCAAACGCATATCCAGATGGATTGTGTATGTGTAACACCAAGTAATTCTGGAATACCAAACATACCGCTAATGGCTAGTGATCCTGAATATAAAATTACAGGAAGTAAAACCACCACATAACCCGTTAGAAATAAAACAGAGGTTAATGTTTTTGTTGTGACATCAAATCTTTTTGCTAAAAATCCTGGTACTGTTGTTAATCCTCCTTTTAAATATCTAGGCAGTAAAAATATAGCAGTGACTACCATTGCTATTGCGGCTAAAGTTTCCCAAACCATAACAGATAAACCACTCTCGTAGGAAGCCCCATTTAATCCAACAATTTGCTCGGTAGATAGGTTGGTTAATAACAATGATCCAGCAATTACGCCAGCGGTAAGGCTCCGACCACCAAGGAAGTAACCATCTGAAGACGTTTCTTCAGTATTTCTAGTTTTGTAATAGGATATTATAGCAACAAGTGCTGTAAAGCCAATAAATGTTAAGAATTGCATAGTTTATCAATTAGTTTGTTGGTATTTAGTTTAGTAACAGTAGTTTCAATTGCAATATTCCATTTCACAAGATAAGTGTCATTTGGTTGCAGCGTTTGTAACCCTATTTTATTATTAAAATTATCTGCAGCACCAGTCATTGGTTCAATAGCAATAGCATTGCGATTTTCTGGTGTGTAGAGTTGCATAAAGTTTTCTTTTGATGAAGATTTTATATTAAGGTCATATTTTGGTGTTGAAAAATCAATTTCGTTGGTTTCAAGTGGGAAACCGTCATCTAATTTTACATCTTTTAGTTTAAATGGCATTTCAAGATCTAAAGCCGTTGTAGCTGTAATAATTTGTTGCTCATTACATACATACTTTTTATCGCTTTTAAAATTTATTGAACTTTTATATAAATCAGTAGTATAAAAATAAGGATGCCATCCTAGAGTAAAAGGGAAGGTCTTTTTACCTTTATTTTTAACTTTGATAGCTAAAGTCATTCCGTTTTTACTTAGTGTGTAACTTAATTCTATGTGGAATTTAAACGGAAAACCTTTAACCTTTCCATAATCTTTATACTGTAAAGTTACAGAAGCGAAATCTGATGTCAACTCCTTATTAATAAGAACAAATAACTTGTTATAAACTAAACCGTGTAAGGCATTGTTTTTATGAGTTTCATTGCAGTCTAATTTGTACTTGTAATCCTTAAAAGTGTACTTACCATCTTTGATTCTGTTAGCAAAAGGAAAAAGAATTGCAGATGCGTAATTGTCTCTATAGCTTGAAGAATCGAAGTCTTCAAGAATTTGAGTGTTTTCAAATGAAAAACTACTTAATCTACCACCTTGGTTAAGGCAAATTTTCGCTTTTGATTTTTCATTAAAACTTGCCAGTTCTAAGTAGTGTAATCCGTTCGTTTCTATTTCTTTTAGTGTATACAAATTCTTACAGTGATTTTCTAAGTATTAAATGGGTAGGGTTTTCAACTTGAGCGAATTCATTATTTAAAATCATTTCAGCTAAGCGCTCTCCCATTAAGTTAAAATTGGTTGATATGGTTGTAATTCCATCTGCTACAATTTCTTTTAAAAGGGTATCGTTGTATGAAATAATACCAATATCTTTTGCAAGAGTTAAATGCTCATCCTTAATTCTCTTTATGATTCGAATTAAATTTTTATCATCTAAAATGATGTATAATTCTCCCTTTGAGAACTCTCTGTCAATTAAAGTATCAATAATTTCTTGTTCAATACCATTGTGAGTGCAAAACAAATTGAAGCCTTCTAAAATCCCCTTAGGTTGACGCTCTTGGTTATACAATAATATTATTTTTTGATATTTTTTTATTTGTTTCAATCCGGCTTGTAAGCCCTCATACATGTCTTTCTTAAAATTTTGATAGATAGATGGATACTCCATTAATTCTGGATGGATTTGGTCTAATATATAGACCTTATCATCTGGAAGTCTATTAATTACAGTCTCGGTCCCTTTTAAATTGGCAGGCATTATAACGTAATAGCTGTAATGGCCAGAATTATCATTTATAAGTTTGTTAAAAACATCTAGGTTAAAATGATGAAAAAATATATTCACTTGAACATTATTTCCCATACAATTTATAAAGGAATTGTATAAATCTTCTTTAAAAGAGTTGAACTCATCAAAAAGTAAAAATATTTTTTGATTAATATCAATATCTTCACTCAATACATAATAACCTTTACCAACAATAGATTGAACAACACCTCGAGTCTTTAATTCATTGAATGCAGTGAGCACAGTGTCTCTAGATAGGGAATGTTGGCTTTTAATACTATTTAAGGAAGGTAGTTTATCACCTTTTTTTAGTGTGCCATTTATTATAGCATCTTCAACACAGGTGATGATTTGTTTGTACTTAGGTGTACTCGATTTATCTTTAATAGTTACAATCCCCATACTACAAATATAGAATAAAATTTTAAAGATATACACTAGTAGGTACTGGTGGGTAATTTGGTTTTTAAAATTATATATTTGTTTTTTTAATAAACAGACTAAATAATTATTTAAAATGAAAACTAAAATTATAGTAACAGGAGGATGTGGATATATAGGTTCTCACACTGCAATAGAATTAATAGAAAATGATTTCGATGTGGTTATATTGGATGACTTATCAAATTCAAGCGAAAAAACCATTTCTCGAATACATAAAATTACTGGTGTATTTCCAACATTCGTGAAAATAGATTTAAAGGACCCTCTAGCAACATCTAAAGTTTTTGAAACCCATAACGATGCAGCTGGAGTTATACATTTTGCAGCTCATAAAGCTGTGGGCGAATCTGTGCAGAAGCCTTTAATGTATTATAAGAATAATTTTTATTCTTTATTAAATTCATTGGAAGCCCAAAGCTTACATGGAATTAATAATTTCATTTTTTCTTCCTCTGCAACTGTTTATGGTAGACCAAATATATTGCCAATTACTGAAGATAACGAAACACAACGTCCATTTTCGCCTTATGGAAACACAAAAAAAATTGCTGAAGAAATCCTAGATGATTTCACTAAATCTAATGATGCTTTTTCTGCGATATCACTTAGATATTTTAATCCCATAGGAGCCCATCCATCTGGCGAAATTGGTGAATTACCAAATGGTATTCCAAATAACTTGATGCCATATATCACGCAAACAGCTGCAGGTATTCGAGAAAAACTAATGGTGTTTGGCAATGATTATCCGACTAAGGATGGCACCCCAATAAGAGATTATATTCATGTAGTGGATTTAGCAAAAGCACATGTTAAAGCAATAAATAGACTTATTGACCGTAAACAGGATCAGCCCTTAGAAACGTATAATTTGGGTACTGGTAATGGGTTTTCTGTCATGGAGGTAATAGAATCCTTTGAACGTGTATCAGGCCTAAAGCTAAACTATGAAACTGTTGGTCGCCGCGAAGGTGATGTACCTCAATTATTTGCTGCCACAGACTTGGTTTATCAAAAAATGGGTTGGAAAGCTGAGCTTGGACTTGATCAAATGATTGACTCAGCATGGCGCTGGGAGCAAAAATATAGAAAAAATAATGCGACTAATTAACACCGCATATGCTACGTTTGATACAAATTATTTACAGTTGCCTTATTTGGGTTAATATACAGGTGTATGTTTTACTTTCTTTAGCTGTGGCAGAAGCCTAACTACTGATATGAAATTATGTGATAAATAATTGCACATTGTTGGTATGAATGATTTTAAATTTATTGTAAAATTGTTTTATAAACCCATCTATGATTACAAAAACTAGTTCTAAAATATTAAAAATTCATCCAAAGGATAACATTGTTGTTGCTTTGTGTGATTTAAATAAAGGATTAACTATTCAAATTGATGATAGTACATTTCAACTTGTAAGCAATGTTGTTTCAAAACATAAATTTTCAATTGAAGATTTAAATATTGGAGATCCTGTTTTCATGTACGGAGTAGTTGTTGGAAAAGCAATTAGAGTAATTCAAAAAGGAGAATCGATAACAACATTTAATATTTCTCACGAAACAGCATCTTATGAGCTTCCAAAATTAAAAAAGAAAATTAAATGGGAAGCTCCAAATTCTTCTGATTTTTTGAACCGAACATTTTTAGGGTATCATAGAGATAATGATACAGTTGGCACCGAGAACAATTGGTTAGTCATTCCTCTAGTTTTTTGCCAAAACCGAAATGTTGAAATACTAAAAAAAACTATATTAGATAAATTTGGTTATGAGAAATCTCCTAAAGACAACTACTATCTAGATGAGCTTATTTTAAAATATAATTCCGGAGCCACAGAAAATGAACTTCTGGAAGTGGATTTAATAAAAAGTAGTAATAAAAATAAAAATAAGCCCTTATTTTCTAATGTTGATGGAATTTATTTTTTAACTCATGATGGAGGTTGTGGGGGCGCTACCTCTGATTCAGTTACACTTTGTAATTTATTGGCAGGTTACATCAATAATCCAAATATTGCTGGTGCAACAGTTTTGAGTTTAGGCTGTCAACATGCTCAGATTAAGCTTTTAAATCAGGCGCTAAAAAGGATAGCTCCGAATTCAAAAAAACCAGTTTACTTTTTAGAACAACAACAAAGTACATCTGAACCAGAATTTCTGGCAGATGCTATAAAAAAGACATTTACTGGTTTGATAAAAGCCAATAAAGTTTCAAGAGCTCCTGCGCCCTTAAGTAAGTTAGTACTCGGCTTAGAATGTGGTGGCTCCGACGGGTTTTCTGGCATTTCTGCCAATCCAACCTTGGGCTATGTTTCGGATGTAATTGTTGGTCTTGGAGGCTCTGCTATCCTTTCTGAATTTCCTGAACTAAATGGCGTAGAACAAGAGCTTATCAACCGCTGTGCAAATATTGATAAAGCGGAGAAGTTTGCAAAACTCATGGAGGCTTATAACACTAAAGCAACAGCTTTGGGTGCTGGGTTTTCAGCAAATCCCTCTCCTGGAAATATAAAAGATGGACTCATAACAGATGCTATTAAGTCTGCTGGTGCTTCAAAAAAAGGAGGCACTTCGCCAGTGGTTGATGTTTTGGATTATACAGAACAGTTAATAAAACCCGGTTTGAATTTATTATGTACCCCCGGGAATGATGTGGAATCTACTACGGGCCTAGCGGGTTCAGGCGCTAATTTAATTTTATTTACAACAGGGCTTGGAACACCTACAGGTAATCCAGCTGTACCTGTTATAAAAGTATCCACGAACACTAAGCTGTATAATAAAATGAACGATATTATAGATTTTAATACAGGTTCTATTATTGAGGGTGTAAATACCATAGAGGATTGTGGTAAAGCATTGCTTGAGTATATAATAAAAGTCGCAAGTGGAACCATACAACCACATGCACGAAGATTAGACCAAAACGATTTTATTCCATGGAAACGAGGCTTATCGCTTTAAATAAAAAAATATATGAAAACAAAATTTTCTTTAAAAAATAAAGCCGCCATCATCACAGGAGGCGGAAGTGGAATAGGCAAAGCCATTGCTGAAACATTTTCTCAACAAGGAGCTCTTGTGCATATTCTAGATTATGATTTGCAATCTGCAATAAAAACTGTTGAGGCTATTAAGGAGAAGGGTTTTTTAGCTACGGCCCATCACTGTAATGTGGCAAACTTTGAACAAGTTTCTGACATAATTTCAGATATATCATCTCACACTTCAGTCGATATTTTAGTTAATAACGCAGGAGTAGCACATGTTGGAAATATTGAATCCTGTGAGGAAGAAGATCTAGATAGGCTGTATAATATAAACA
>Ga0206125_10004514_pt1 | contig 12282 bp, 8 predicted proteins | sample Helgoland_Spring_4_FD_148598 | JGI IMG/M metagenome (GOLD analysis project Ga0206125, IMG submission 148598) | Pelagic subsurface seawater microbial communities from Kabeltonne, Helgoland, North Sea - Helgoland_Spring_Bloom_20160331_1 | ecosystem: Environmental > Aquatic > Marine > Epipelagic ... | reverse complement strand
TATGAGCCGCGTGGTTTTTTTGATGGATAAAATCATGCGTAATTTTGGATTATCTGGAAAAAGTGTTGTGCCGCTTATTTCAGGAACAGCCTGTGCTATCCCAGCTATTATGGCAACACGAAATATCGAAAATTGGAAGGAACGTATCATTACCATACTTGTAACACCTTTTACAACCTGCTCTGCAAGATTACCTGTTTATGCTATTATTATAGCACTTGTAATTCCAGACACTCGTGTACTTGGAATACTAAATTTACAAGGACTTACATTGATGTTGCTGTATCTGCTAGGTTTTGGAATGGCGATATTTTCAGCTTATGTTCTAAACAAAATCCTAAAAATAAAAGGCAAAACATTTTTTGTAGTCGAAATGCCAAACTATAAGCTACCCATGTTTAAGAACGTTGCAATCAACGTAATCGAAAAAACTAAGGCTTTCGTTGCTGGCGCAGGTAAAGTAATTCTGGCCATATCCATCGTTTTATGGTTTTTAGCATCGTACGGACCTGGAAAAAAATTCAAGAATGCTGAAGAAATTGTGCGCTCTGAGGTAACAAATGCTAACCTATCGACAATTGAATTCAATAATAAAGTAGCTGCTTATAAACTCGAGAACTCATATATAGGGATAATGGGTAAAACCATTGAGCCGGCTATTTCACCACTTGGTTACGATTGGAAAATAGGAATCGCGATTATCAGTTCCTTTGCGGCCAGAGAAGTATTCGTAGGAACCTTAGCAACCATCTACAGCGTAGGAGGAAGCGATAATGACAACACCATCAAAAGTAAAATGGCGGCTGAAATCAATCCTGATACAGGTGAAAAAGTGTTTAATTTTGCCTCAGGAATTTCCTTGCTACTGTTTTATGCTTTTGCGCTGCAATGTGCCAGTACATTGGCTATCACGCGTAAAGAAACGAACACTTGGAAATGGCCCATAGGACAACTAATTTTCATGAGTGGCTTTGCTTATGTAGCTGCCTTAATTGCTTACCAAATCCTGAAATAACATTCATTTTGTTGCACAAAAATCAATAAACAAGCGTTAAATTCTATAATTTACTATTTTTAATTTGTCTAAATAAGATTTGTGTTTTACATTTGCTGCGTAATATTAATCTAAATAAAAATGAAAAATAGTTTTATTGCAGCAGCAATTTTAATTACATCAGCAGTAGCAGCACAAAATAAACCACTTTCTCAAACGGAGAAAGATAGTCTAAACAACCTTAATGAAATCGTCATCACTACAGATGCAATTGTGGGTAGTAAATTCAAGGCAAAAAACAAAGCAGGATCTACTTACTTCATTTCACCTAAGGAACTAAAAGCATTCAATTATGATGATGTTTCTAGAATTTTACGAACCGTTCCTGGTATCACTATACAAGAAGAAGACGGTTTTGGTTTACGACCAAACATTGGAATGCGAGGAACAAGCCCAAATCGAAGTGAGAAAATCACATTGATGGAAGACGGAGTTCTTATCGCACCAGCTCCTTACTCAGCTCCTGCAGCGTATTACTTCCCTACGGTAAACCGCATGCAATCATTTGAGATTTTAAAAGGAGGTAGCCAAATACAATATGGTCCTTACACTACAGGAGGAGCTATTAATATGGTATCTACGCAAATTCCAAACCAATTAGCAGCACGTGTTATTGCAAGCATTGGAAGTTTCAACACAAAAAAAACATATGTAAATCTTGGAGACGATCATGAAAACTATGGTTATGTCCTAGAATACAACAATCGCAACTCTGACGGATTTAAAAAAATTGACAATAGCTCGAAAAACACTGGTTTCGAAGGAAATGACTACGTAGCTAAGTTCAGAGTGAATACCAATGCAGACGCCAAAGTATTTCAATCCCTTATGGCAAAAGTGCAATATAGCGAGGATTTAGCTAACGAAACCTATTTAGGATTAACAGATGCAGATTACGCCAATAATGCTTATAGAAGATATGTAGGGTCAAACGAAGACTATATTGAAAGTGAGCACAAACAAATTATGCTAACGCATTTAATTAAACCAAGTACTAACTTGAGCATTACTACCAAAGCCTATAAAAATGACTTTAGTAGAAACTGGTACAAACTAGACGCCTTACAATTAGGAACATCAAAAGTTAGCATCAACAATATTCTTACTAATCCTACCACTTTTAATGCAGAGTATCGCGCCGTAACCGGACAAGACAATACTATAGATAACGCATTACTAGTAAAAGCAAATAACCGTGTTTACGAAGCAAAAGGAATACAATCTGTAGCTAATTACCGTTTTGAAACAGGAACTATAAAACATGATATCGATTTTGGTATTCGTTACCATGAAGACTTTGAAGATCGTTTCCAATGGGTTGATGGATACAAAATACAAAACGGAGTCATGAACAGAACTAGCGATGGAACTCCGGGAACAGATGCTAATGCGATTGTGAAAGCAGAAGCTGTTGCAGCGCATGTATTATATAATTTACAAATCGACAATTTCACCTTTACACCAGGACTTCGATACGAAGACATCAAAGTATCATCGCTAAACTATGGCACTGCTGACCTCACCAGAGCAGGCACAAACCTAACACAAGCAGTTAATAGGATAAATGTTTGGATTCCTGGAATGGGAGTTTTATACAAATTCAACGACGATTATAACGTTTTTACTAGTATACACAAAGGGTTTTCACCTGCTGGTGCAAAAGTAGGAGAAGATGCTGAGAGCAGTTTGAATACCGAAATAGGTTTTCGCTTTCGCAAAAATGCGCTACAAGGAGAAATCATCGGTTATTACAACGACTTCTCTAACTTACAAGGGTCAGATTCTATGTCAGGTGGAGGTGCTGGAACAGGGGATTTATTCAATGCAGGAGCAGCCATTGTTAAAGGAATTGAATTTCTAGCTACTTATGACGTGATAGACAACAGAGAAAAAGGTTTTAAACTACCAATAACACTATCTTATACGCTTACTGATACTGAGTTGAAAAACAATTTCAACAGTAGCATCTGGGGAACGGTAACTAGCGGAGATGAAATCCCATACATCGCAAAAAATCAATTTGCTATTGCTACTGCCTTTGAAACAAACAGATTTAGCATGGCTTTGAGCGGTAAGTATGTAGATGCTTTTAGAACTTTAGCTGGAACAGGAACGATCGCTGCTAGCAATAAAGTGAATTCTAATTTTATTGTAGATTTCTCAGCACGCTACCACTTGAACAAACATATAAGTCTAATGGGGAATATTGTTAACTTATTAGATAAAGAATATGCTGTATCAAGAGTGCCTGCGGGTTTAAGACCAGGACAACCCTTTGGAATTAACTTTGGTATAATGGCTCAACTATAAAAATTTGTAATTAGTTTAACTGAAAAAGCAACCTCCCGAGGTTGCTTTTTATTACTTTTACAGTATGGACATTCAAGAAATTATTGCCTTCGTAATCCTCGCTTTAGCTGTAGCTTACCTACTTAGAAAATACTTTTTTAAGAAGAAAAAAGCAGCGGGTAGTTGCAGCACAGATGACTGTGGTTGCCACTAATTTATTTGTGGTATCCCACTTTTAAGTAATACTCTTTTTGCGTGATTGGTTTATCCTTTTTGGGGTAAGGAACTAGCTCTACATTTTGAATATCCTTATGCTTCTCCTTAGTATACTTTGCAAACCACTTATTGTTTTCTAATAGCATTTTTGGCGATAAAGTAATTACTACATCTTCCACTAATTTTTTATTATTATAGACCGAAACAACAACTTGAGCTTCTCCTGCCCAAATACAGTTAAGGCCTTGCGGGCACCTAGAATCAGATATGACTTGTTTTAAAACTAAGGTATATCCAGATCGCTTTAAACAGGATTTTTGAGTTATTTTGAAATAGCTCTTTTCTTGACTTTGTGCAACAGCCGTGAGACTAAAAACTAAGAGAATTAAAACAGTACTTATTTTCATCAATTTGTTTTTTAGAGGTTAGATTAGATTTAGCTATTATTATGCCAATTTAACAAATAAATTACTTGCTATTTTGTTTGAAATCGTTAATTCACTATTATTTACTTTTATTTTCAAGGATAAGTCGAAGCTTTCTTTGCTCAATACCCTAATTATAGAACCTAAGGCAATGCCTTGTTTGTCGAGGTATTTTAAAAAATCGGAGGAGGTGTCTTTGACTCCCACGCAAATTCCGTTTTGATTGTCTCCTAATTCAGAAAGCAATTGTTTATCTATCTTGAATATTTCGCCTTTAGCATTAGGAATCGGATCTCCGTGTGGATCTTCAGTGGGGTTGCCTAAAAAATCATCGAGTTTGTTAATTAGTTTTTCAGACTTAATGTGTTCCAACTGCTCTGCAATGTCGTGCACCTCATCCCAAGAAAAGTCTAATTTTTCGACCAAGAAAACTTCCCACAGTCGGTGTTTTCTAACGATCATTTTAGCCGCAAGCTTTCCATCTTCCGTAAGTGAAACTCCTTGGTATTTAATGTAATTCACTAGATCCTTTTCGGCTAATTTTTTAAGCATGTCTGTGACAGACGAAGCTTTGGTTTCCATCGTTTCGGCTATAGAATTAGTACTCACATCCGAATTGGACACAATGGTGAGGTGGTATATGGCTTTTAAATAATTTTCTTCTGATAGTGTCATGTTCTTTTTTTTAGCCCCGATAGTAGCGGCATCCTCTTGTGGTGGTGTTTACCACAAGAGATACAGCGAATAGCGGGAAGTGGCTTCAACTAATTTTAATTTTTTACAATCAATAACGGAATCGAAATTTTATGTCTTAATTTATCTACAGTGGTCCCAAAAAGCAGGTCTTTAAAACCGGTATGCCCATGCGTTCCCATTACTAAAATATCAAAATCACCTTGGTTGACAAGCTTGGGAATGACTTTATCAGGACGTCCAAAACCAAGCTGAATTGCAACAGTAAATCCTTTTTCGGTTAACATTGCTTGATAGTCTTTTAGAAGTTTTTCATCGACTAGGGTTTCGTGATCGTCAATATTTTCTCCATACATCATGGCTCCTACCGTTTCTACCACGTGAATTAAAGTGTATTTTGCAGCAGTACCACCTAATTCGAAAGCACTGTTTAGCGCCACTTCATCAGCAGTAGAAAAATCGACTGCAACGGCTATATTCTTTTTAGTATAGCTCTCTGCTTGTGAAAAACGTAGCTTTAAATTATGAGGTGAGTGATTGTGAAACGCATCTCGAGATTTGGAAATAAGCGGTTTAAAGACAATATAAAGTAATAAAACCAAGAAACTCAATGCCAACGGCACTACTGTTAGCCATAAAACCAAAGGATTTTGAGAGGCTTCTAGCCAACCTTGAATTTCATCATAGACTAGTTTCCCGTTAAGCGCCACAATAACCGAGGCTACAATCCAAGAGGCTACTTGGGTAATTTTACTGATATGGAAACCATTCATTTTGGTTTTGTCACTCACAAAGTGAATCAAAGGAATGATGGCAAATCCTAATTGCAAACTTAAAATCACCTGACTAAATATCAACAGCTTTCCGGTTACTCCTTCCCCAAAAATGGTAATAACAATAACGGCGGGTACAATGGCAATTAGCCTTGTAATAATACGACGTACCCAAGGCTGAATTCGTAGATTTAAATAGCCTTCCATGATAATTTGGCCTGCCAATGTTCCTGTAATTGTAGAGCTTTGCCCAGCAGCAATTAAAGCAACAGCAAATAATATGGGTGCCCACTTAGTCCCCAACAGTGGTTGTAAAAACTTATGTGCATCTTGTATCTCCGCTACCTCATGCATCCCAACTTTATAAAATGTGGCTGCTGCCAAAATAAGAATCGCGGCATTCACAAAAAAAGCAAGATTTAAAGCAATAGTAGAGTCAATGAAGTTGTATTTCAAGGCTTGTTTGATTCCTTCTTTGGTACGATCAAATTTTCGGGTTTGTACCAAAGAAGAGTGCAGGTATAAATTGTGCGGCATTACTGTTGCCCCAATAATACCTATGGCGATGTATAAGGCCGCTTGGTTGGGCATTGTAGGAATCAATCCTATCAATACTTTATCCATCTCTGGCTGTGCAAATATCATTTCGAAGATAAACGAAACACCAATCACCAAAACCAAAGCGATGATGAACGCTTCCATTTTGCGGATGCCCTTATTAATTAAAAACAGCAACAAAAAGGTATCTAAAACCGTTATCAACACGCCGTCAATCAGTGAAATACCAAAGAGCAAATTAAGCCCTATTGCCATACCTAATACCTCTGCTAGGTCACAGGCAGCAATAGCAATTTCGGCCAGAAAGTATAAAATGTAATTGACAAAAGGAGAATAGGTCTCTCGAGAGGCTTGCGCTAAATCGCGCTGCGTCACGATTCCGAGTCGCGCACTTAAACTTTGTAAAAGCAGCGCCATTAAATTACTCATCAATAATACCCATAGAAGGGAATAACCAAATTGGCTTCCTCCAGCTAAATCAGTAGCCCAGTTTCCTGGATCCATATAACCCACACTAATTAAATAGGCCGGACCAAAAAAGGCTAATATTTTTTTAAATATCGATTTTTTATTCTCTGTCGAAACCGACTCATGCACTTCTTCTAGTGATTTTCCCATTGGTAAACGCTAACTATTTGAGCCAAATATAATTATATTTTTTTGTTATCTAAAATATAATTTTTAGATTTGCCTAAATTTATATTTTAATAAAGTCTAAAAAATTTATTTTGAAAATAATTATAGTAACGATAGTACTACTAATCAACACTTTTTGTTTTGCGCAAGCAACGTTAAAAGGAAACGTATCCGCTGACGGACTGCCCTTAGTTCAGGCTAATGTTTTGGTAAAAAAAGTGAACAAATCAGTAGTAACAGATGACCAAGGCAACTATACATTCATCAACTTAACTGCTGGAGAATACGAAATTGCTGTTTCCTACACGGGTTTTCGAACTGAGAAAAAAAGTGTTACGATAATTGATAGTACCGAAACTACTCTAGATTTTGAGTTACGAGAAAATAACGCCTTAGACGAAGTTGTGATTACAGGGACTTTAAAGCCTGTTAGTCGTTTAGAAAGTGCCGTTCCCGTTGAAGTATACAAGCCTTCTTTTTTTAAAAAAAACCCAACGACCAATATATTTGAAGCGCTTCAAAATGTAAATGGAGTTCGACCTCAATTAAATTGTAATGTTTGTAATACCGGAGATATTCACATCAACGGTCTTGAAGGCCCTTACACTCTCGTTTTAATTGATGGAATGCCAATTGTAAGTGGATTATCTACTGTTTATGGACTGTCAGGAATACCTAATTCACTCTTAGAACGAATTGAAATTGTAAAAGGACCGGCCTCCTCTTTGTACGGAAGTGAAGCAGTGGGTGGTTTAATCAATATTATTACCAAAAATCCTAAAAACGCAGCTCGCTTTTCAGCTGATGCATTTACAACCGATTGGGGGAAATTAAACCTTGACTTGGGTTTTATGGGAAATGTAGGCGAGAAAGCATCAGTACTAACAGGTGTGAATTACTTTAATTTCAGCAATCCCATTGACAACAATAATGATAATTTTACTGATGTAACTTTGCAAGAACGCATTTCTGTTTTTCAAAAATGGAATTTTAATCGAAAAAACAATAAGCAATTATCTCTAGCGGGTCGATTATTTTATGAAGATCGCTGGGGAGGTGAAATGCAGTGGGAAAAAAAATATAGAGGCGGCGATGAAGTGTACGGCGAAAGTATTTACACTAAACGATGGGAGTTACTTGGAGCCTATGAATTGCCTACTGTAGAGAAAATGCTTTTCTCCTTCTCGTATACAGACCATGACCAAAATTCGGTCTACGGAGACATTCCGTATCTAGCGCAGCAACGCATTGGTTTTGGACAACTAACATGGGATAAAAAATTAAGTAATCATGATTTACTTTTTGGATCTGCCTTGCGCTATCAGTTTTACAATGATAACACACCCGCAACAGTAAACGAAGACGTAACTTGGATTCCAAGTTTATTTGCGCAAGATGAAATCGCTTTTAACGACAAACATAAAATATTGCTAGGTGCACGTTACGACTATAACAACAACCACGGTAGTATTTTTACACCCAGATTTGCTTACAAATGGAAAATCAATGACAACAACATCTTGCGTTTCAACACGGGAACAGGATTTCGAATTGTAAATTTATTTACTGAGGAACACGCCGCACTTACGGGTTCAAGAGATGTAATAGTGCTAGAAGAATTAAAACCAGAACGCTCATTTAATGCCAATATTAATTACCTGAAAAAAATCTATACCAATAACGGAAACTTCATCGGATTAGAAACCTCAGCATGGTACACTCGTTTTAGTAATTCGATTATCCCGGATTATGATACCAATCCTAACCAAATTATCTATAGGAACTTAGATGGAAAAGCATTTACTAAAGGATTGAGCACCAATCTTGATTTTGTTTTCAACAATGGATTAAAAATGATTCTGGGTGCTACATATATGGTTGTTTCCAAAACAGAAAATGGCACAACTACAAACCAAATTTTGACCGAAAAATTCTCGGCTACTTGGGCGATTTCGTACCTAATCAATAAATTATTTCTTGATGTTGATTACACTGGAAACGTTTATGGACCGATGCGCTTGCCGCTGTTAGGTGATTTAGATCCAAGGCGGGAATATTCCCCAACTTGGAGTATTCAAAACATCCAATTTACGTTCAATAAATTCAAGAATATTGAAATCTATGCTGGAATTAAAAATTTATTAAATTGGACACCAAACAAAGGAAATCCTTTTATTATCGCTAGAGCAAATGATCCATTTGATCGAAATGTACAATTTGATACTAACGGCAATGTTCAAGCTACAGCAGATAACCCCTATGCATTAACTTTCGATCCCTCTTATGTGTACGGACCTAATCAAGGTATTCGTAGTTTTTTTGGGTTGCGATATAAGTTGAAGTAATAACTAGAAAAAAAATAGCTAAAGTGAAAAAGACAGGACTCTTACTACTCCTTTTATTTTGCGCAATACCTTCTGGTTTTGCGCAATTGAAAACATACTCCTTTCAGGAAGTGGAACAATTGTCAAAACATAGTCCAAAACCTATCGTGGTATTTGTCCATACCTCTTGGTGTACTTATTGCAAATTAATGGAAAACACGACTTTAAAAAATATAGCAGTAATTGATGACCTGAATACTAATTTTTACTTTATATCCTTTGATGCAGAGACCAAGGAAGCCATTACTTACAACGACCACACTTTTTACTTTAAACCCAACGGAACGAATACAGGAATTCATGAATTAGCGACTGCACTTGCTACGATAGACGATCAGGTTGTGTACCCGACTTTAACCATTTTAGGGACTGATGATTCGATTATTTTTCAGCAACATTCGGTTATTAGCACTAAAGCGATGTTAAGCATACTTCAAAAGGTAAAATAAATGCTTATTTTTGAAAAGAATTTCTACAATCCCTATGAAACACTATGATTACGTTTTTACCGGTACGGGTTTAGCCGCTTTAATGACTGCCTATAAAATGGTGCAATCAGGGAAGTTCCAGCATAAAACCATTTTATTACTAGATGAAAATAGTAAAAAAACCAATGATAGAACCTGGTGTTTTTGGACTAAGGAAGCCAGCATTTGGGAACCCATTATTTCAAAAAAATGGGATGTCGCTATGTTTGCCAATGAAAATTTCAAGCGCGACTTAGACTTACAACCTTACCAATACAATCGTGTTTTAGGACTGGATTTTTACGATCATGTTTTTGAGCTGCTATCCAAAGAAACCAACATTACTTTCTTGAACGAAAAAGTAACCAACATTAACGAACTAGAAAATCATGTTTACGTTGCTACAGATACTAGTGAATATAACTGTAATCAAGTTTTTAATAGTATTTACAATAAGGCAGTTGCCGAAACACAAACCAAGTTTCCGGTTTTACAACAGCACTTTATAGGTTGGTTCATAAAATCAGACGAAGCTGTTTTTAATCCAGCACAAGCGACTTTCATGGACTTTTCGGTTGCTCAAAAAGGTAATACGCGTTTTATGTATGTCCTACCTACGTCGCCAACCGAAGCTTTACTAGAATACACCTTGTTTTCGCATGACCTTTTGGCGAAAGCCGAATACGAAACGGCAATAAAAGACTACATCGCTCAGTTAGGAATTACCAACTACTCCATAACCGAAAAAGAACAAGGAAGCATCCCGATGACTTGTTACCCCTTCTGGAAAAAGAATACACAAAAAGTATTGAACATTGGCACTGCTGGCGGCTGGACAAAGGCAAGTACAGGGTACACATTTAAAAATTCAGATAAATATTCAACCCAACTAGTACAATTTCTAGAACAAGATAGCAACCTAAATAAATTTCATCATAAAACTAAGTTTTGGTTTTACGATTTGCTGCTACTAGACATTCTTGACCGAAAAAATGAATTGGGTTCTAGTATTTTCTCCTCCATGTTTAAAAAGGGAAATCCAGCGCTCATTTTTAAATTTCTAGACGAAGAAACATCATTATTAGAGGATATTCAAGTTATTTTAAAATGCCCAAAGAGACTCTTTATAAAAGCAATATTCCATTCGGCACGCTATTTATAAGTTTTCTAACAGCTATCGAACTATAACAAAACTTTATAATCCAGAATCATAAATTGAGTAGATTCTTTGTAACTTTGCACATTCAAAAACTAATATTTAAAATATAACGATATGTATCCACAAGACATGGTAATCCCTATGCAAGCTGAATTAACAACTGCAGGGTTTCAAGATTTACATACTGCTCAAGAAGTAGAAAACGCAATCAAAGCAGAGGGAACAACTTTAGTAGTTGTAAACTCAGTATGTGGCTGTGCAGCAAGAAATGCACGTCCAGGAGCAAAAATGAGTTTAGACGGAGCAAAAAAACCAGATCATTTAATTACTGTTTTTGCAGGAGTTGATAAAGAAGCGGTTGATGCAGCAAGACAACAGATGTTTCCTTTTCCTCCATCATCACCATCTATGGCGTTGTTTAAAAACGGAGAATTAGTTCACATGTTAGAACGTCACCATATTGAAGGTCGTCCAGCCGAAATGATTGCTGAGAACCTACAAGATGCTTACAACGAGCACTGTTAAGACTTTTGATTTAAAGCAAAGAACGCAAAATTTATGTACCGCAAATTCGCAGATTATTCCTGTGAGTTTGCGGTTTTTATTTAGAGTAATTTCCAACCCAAAATTGTCATTCTAACGAAGGATGGGTCCAAGCAACATATAAAGATTCTCAATACCTCAAAATAACAAAAAAACCACAACATTACTGCTGTGGTTTTAGCTATAAAAAACTTGTATTGGTAGTCTAAAAAAATCCTATTGTATTGGAACAACATCAATAATTATCTTTTCTTAACATAATCCAATTGCTCGTCTTGATCTACAATTTCAAATTCGGCATCTTTTTCCCAAATCTCCATCTCGCAAGGTTTGCAATTAAATTTCAATTTGTATTCGTTGTCTCCGTGCTTCAATGTTAGAGGCTCCACCACTTTTTCACCCATAGTTGCTCTTTGAAAACGGGCACATTTACCCAATTCGTATTTCACACAATACTTAGTGGTCATTACACGAGCTTTTCCAGGATCCCATTGCAGCTCGAAAGCTTTTTCAATCTCTGTTACTCCGTGTCGTTTATAAAATGCTCTCGCCAACTTATTCGAAACATTAAAAGTAAAATCCAATTTCTCGGTAGGATAAGGAATATCCGACTTGGTTATTTGAAACTCCTCTCTATGGTACTCTTTAATTCGAATATCGATTAGTTGTTCCAAAGCAGTTCTACGTACCTCGTTTACTTTCGAAATAGGCAAAAACCAATTGCTACTAAACTCCACTTGGATGTCATCAACAATAAATGGTGTATTACCTGTTTTGGCTAGGTTTTTAGTAACATTTGGAATTACAGACTCTTCGCTTTTAGCCAATTCTTTGGCTGTGTCAAGTAGCGCAACACTTTTGTGTCCGTCTTCGTCAACTACGGTAAGCTGAAAACCAGTTGCAGTTTCAGAGAAAATTAAGTTAACTCCAATTTTGCGCACAGCAGCATTTTCTTTTTCAACAATTCGGTTGAACTCCGCATCGGAATTACGATAAATAACGGTTCCAACGGTAATATTTTTAAACGTATTAGGAACTACAATATCATTGACAATAATGTTGATTTGAACTCCATCAGCAACACC
>Ga0206125_10004511_pt1 | contig 12285 bp, 14 predicted proteins | sample Helgoland_Spring_4_FD_148598 | JGI IMG/M metagenome (GOLD analysis project Ga0206125, IMG submission 148598) | Pelagic subsurface seawater microbial communities from Kabeltonne, Helgoland, North Sea - Helgoland_Spring_Bloom_20160331_1 | ecosystem: Environmental > Aquatic > Marine > Epipelagic ... | reverse complement strand
TATTTATTAGTAAGTACAGATCCTGCTGCATCCATGACTTGCTGGCTAGCAAAATTCTCTGATGCAATGAGTTCCAGACCGTCTAATTGGCGTTGGTGTTCTGCTTGGATTAATTCAAAAATTTGTTCGTCTCTTTTCATAATGTAAGTGTAATGCTAGGGCTTTTTTTAGGGTCAGAAATACTACTAATGATACCTATAGTATCTTTTTTGAACAAAACTATTTCCGAATAAAAAAAACAGTAAAACTATCTTTGTGTTAATTAAACATCAAAAATAGTAAAAGCAATCGTTACCTATTCTTAAAATTATATATTTGATATAGATTTTACTAACAGAAATTAACAACTATGCCCTTAACTGCAAACGACCCCTCAAGAGTTTCATGGATTGAGGTTCCTCACAACAGTGATTTCCCAATCCAAAACATCCCATTTGGTGTGTTTTTAACACGTGATGATATCATCACAATTGGTACCCGCATTGGTGACACCGCTATAGATCTTGGTGCATTACACCAGCTTGGATACTTTAAAGGTATTGACCTTACAGAAGATATATTCCTGCAAGATAGTTTGAATGACTTTATTGCAGATGGGAGAAAAACATGGCGACTAGTAAGAAATCGTATCAGTGATATTTTCTTAAAAAGCAACCAAGAATTACAAACAAATAGAGCGCATTGTGATAAGATATTATTTTCACTTGATCAAATTGAAATGCAACTCCCTGTTGATGTTGGAGATTATACAGATTTCTACGCAAGTAAAGAGCATGCAACAAATGTTGGAAGTTTATTTAGAGATCCAGAGAATGCATTACTACCAAATTGGCTTCATATTCCTATTGGCTACCACGGAAGAAGTTCATCTATAATACCATCTGGCACACCAGTGAGAAGACCCTATGGACAAACAAGACCCGGAGAGAATGGAATTCCAGGATTTGGCCCAAGTAAATTACTAGATTTTGAATTAGAAATGGCCTTTATAACCACAGATGCTAATGATTTAGGTAAGCGTGTTGGTGTTCAAGAAGCAGAAGACTATATTTTTGGGTTGGTACAATTTAATGACTGGAGTGCAAGAGATATTCAGGCCTGGGAGTATGTGCCTCTCGGCCCATTTTTAGGTAAGAGTTTTGCCTCTACGATTTCTCCTTGGATAATTACTCTTGACGCATTAGAACCTTTTAGAACTCAAGGCCCTAAACAAGACCCAATGCCACTTCCCTATTTACAACAAAGCGGACCCATGAATTTTGACATTAATCTTGAGGCATCTATAGTGCCAAAAGGCGAATTACCAACACTTGTATGTAAGTCAAACTTTAAGTACATGTATTGGTCCATGGCGCAGCAATTAACACATCATACACTTAATGGTTGTAACCTCAGAAGTGGTGATATGATGGGTAGCGGGACTATTTCTGGGCCTACCAAAGATAGTTATGGTTCTATGCTAGAACTTACCTGGAAAGGTCAAAACCCTCTTACGCTTAATGATGGTAGCCAGCGAAAATTTATCAACGATGGAGATACCGTTAAGATGACAGCCTACTGCCAGAAAGATGGTCTTAGAATTGGTTTTGGAGCCTGTGACGGTGAAGTTTTACCTGCCCTAGAATAGGAAAATTTAGTGTTAATTTAAATAGGTGTCTTTTAATTTAAAATACAATTATGAAAAAATGTTATTTATTGCTCATAGCAGCATTGTTCAGTATAACTACCCAAGGTCAAGATACTTTTTCTATTATAGCCGTTGATCCTGCCACAGGTGATATTGGATCAGCAGGAGCGTCTTGCGTTGATGGGGCTGCAAACTTTGGAGGTATTATAGATATTATTACCAAAATTATACCTGGCCGTGGAGGTATAAATAGCCAAGCCTATGTATGCATCCCAAACTCAAATCTCAATAATGCCATTACCCAAATGGAAAATGGAGCAAGCCCAGATGAGATTGTAACGTATTTATTGAATAATGATTCTTGTAATTCTCAAAACTTTAATCCGGCTTTTAGACAATATGGTATTGCAGATTTCAACTCAGATGGGGAGCCAAGAAGCGCCGGCTTTACGGGAGCCTCTACAGATGATTACAAAGAAGACATTCAAGGACCAACCTATAGTGTGCAAGGAAATATTTTATTGAATGAAACCGTGCTAAACAACATGAAAGATAATTTTAATAGCGCTACGGGTACTTTGGCAGATAAATTAATGGCTGCTATGCAGGGAGCTAATTTTGCAGGAGCAGATTCTCGTTGTTTGGCAAGAGGAACCTCCTCTACCTCTGCCTATTTATTAGTGTATAAAGCAGATGATGATATAGACACTCCTTTTTTACGTTTAAACATTGAAGAAATGCCATTTGGAGAAGAGCCTATAGACTCCTTACAAATTCTATACAACCAATTTCTTGGGGCCAATGACATTGGGTTAAAAGACAAATTAAAGCTATATCCTAACCCAGTAACCTCAGAGCTTATTCTAGAATATGAATTAGGGGTAGGTATCAAAAAACTTAGTATTAGTGACGTGCAAGGAAAAATACTATTACAACCTGAAATACAAGCGTTAGATCAAGGAAATCTTACAATTAACACAAGCTCACTTACAAAAGGTGTTTATTTCTTGGATGTAGCCACTATTAGAGGAAATCAAAAAATAAAATTTATAAAAAAGTAACATTTATAAAAAAACAAAAAAAAGGTGCCCTATTACAGGCACCTTTTTTGTTTTTATTTCCCCTTTATTTCTGTGTGGAAAGTTGTTGTTGTTGCCAATTAGTAATGCCACCTTGAAGGTCAAATATTTTAGTAAAACCAAGGTCTTTTAATATTTTTGATGCCTGTGCACTCCTACCCCCCTTTTTACAGTATACATAAACGGGCTTATTCTTATCAAGGTAAGCTACCTTTTGCTTAAAATCGTTGTCTGTAACACAAATGTTTTGTGCGTCTTTTAGATGGCTTACAGCAAATTCATCTTTGGTTCTTACATCTACTAGTTGAGCACCAGAGTCTTCTAAGAGCACATCATACATAGCCTTTGGTGCCATAAGCTCAATAGCTTGAGGTATTGCTTTAGCATCATTTTTTTGTGCATCGTTACAACAAACGCTTGCTAGGGTTAGCATCAAAGCAAAAATTATATAACTGTATTTTTCCATATTATTAAATTGTTTTTTCACCTTGCCACTCCATAAAGCCGCCCATAAGGTTGTATGTCTTTTCAAAACCAATAGAATTCATAATCATGCATGCCTGGCCACTTCTACTTCCAGATCTGCAATACACATAATAACTTTTTGTTTTATCAAGTTCTTTGGCACCCTCGATAAAGGCACCTGCGTTCATTATATCAAGGTGTTTAGCGCCAGGTATATGCCCCTGTTGTATTTCTTCAAGAGTCCTTACATCGAGTAGAATAGCATCAGGATCTGAGGTTAGTTGTTCTGCCCATACTTTTTGAGTTAAATCATTCATTACAAAACATATTTTTTTTTAAAAATAATAATAACCTAGAACATAAACGTCAAAAAAAAACAAAAGGTTACACAGATAAAAAAATGGCACAAAAAAAGATAGTTAGGCATATAAAATATTGAACTTTTAATACTCATTTCAATCAAAAATTCTTTACTATCTTTGATCTAAGAAGAGGTAAAACGTTGGAGTTATTCCTTTTTTTTGGAAAATAAAAAATAAAAAATGAATATAGTAGTAATAGATAACTATGATAGTTTTGTTTACAACCTAGTGCATTACCTTGAGGAGCTAGATTGTAGGGTAACGGTTGTAAGAAATGATCGGTTTGATATTGAAAGTTTATTTTTTTATGATAAAATACTACTCTCTCCTGGACCAGGTATTCCATCACAGGCAGGTCTTTTAAAACAAGTTATCAATACCTATGCAGGGAAAAAACCTATTTTTGGTGTGTGCCTAGGACTACAGGCTATTGCAGAGGTATTTGGAGGTACATTAAGCAACCTTCCTGAGGTGTTTCATGGGGTGGCCACAATAGCGAACATCATTGTTAAGGATGCCCCTTTATTTAAGAACCTAAGCCCTGAGATAGAAATTGGCAGATACCACAGTTGGGTTGTAAACAAAGATGATTTTCCTGAGAGCCTTGAAATAACCTCGGTAGATAAAACAGGACAGATTATGTCTTTAAGACATAGAGAATTTGATATAAGAGCCGTGCAGTTTCATCCAGAGAGTGTGCTTACACCCCAAGGAAAACAGATGATTCAAAATTGGGTATTAATGTAGGTAATGATTTTTAGCATGTTTTGAAAAGCAAGGCTATCTAATAAAAACTGGGGCATATTCTTTAGTTGTTTCTTGCTCGCTAAAACGATAGCCATCATAATCAAAACCCTTTATATCTTCAAGGCTTTGGGCGTTAGTGTTAATAATATAACGGGTCATACTACCTCTTGCTTTTTTTGCAAAAAAGGAAATAATTTTTAGTTTACCATTTTTAAAGTCTTTGAATACTGGAGATATTACCGTACTCTTTATATTTTTAGATTGAAGAACTTTAAAATACTCTGCACTTGCAAGATTTAAAAATAATTCTCCTTCTTTTAGTTCTGCATTAATAGCATCGGTCAGAGTAGTTCCCCAAAACTCATATAAATTTTTAGCCGTATTAATACCCAAAGAAGTGCCCATTTCAAGTCTATAGGGTTGTATAAGATCTAAAGGACGTAATACGCCATACATGCCTGATAAAATGCGTAGTGTGTTGTTAAGAACATCTATTTTATCTTCATTAAGACTGTAGGGGTCTAAACCTGTGTATACATCTCCTGCAAATGCAAATACTGCTTGTCTTGCATTTTCAGGAGTAAATGGGATACTAAAATCTTTATAACGCAAGTAGTTTAAATCAGCAAGTTTGTCACTAATATGCATTAAATCACCAATAGCCTTTTTAGATTTACTTTCTAGTTTTTTATTTAACTGTGCTGCTTGTTCCAAAAATAGTGGCTGAGTTGCTATTTTTGTTGGAAGCTTAGATTCAAAATCTAAAGATTTGGCTGGAGATACAACAATTTTCATGTAACAGGTTTTTTTATAAAAATAATAAGAAAAAAAGAAATTGTACTGCTTTGCTTTATAGAATTAGGAGATGCTATTTTTAGAATAGTTACGCCATTTGTCTAGACAAGCTTCCATGTCTTGTGGGATTGGTGCTTCAAAACGCATAAACTCATTGGTTGTTGGATGCATAAAACCAAGTGTTTTGGCATGGAGTGCTTGGCGAGGTAATACCTTAAAACAATTATCTACAAATTGTTTATACTTACTAAAGGTGGTCCCTTTCAAAATTGCGTTTCCGCCATACCGCTGGTCATTAAATAAAGTATGACCTATGTGCTTCATATGAACACGTATTTGATGGGTACGTCCGGTTTCTAGTTTACATGAAACTAAGGTTACATACCCTAGGTGTTCTAAAACTTTGTAATGAGTTACAGCTGGTTTTCCTTTATCTAAATCATCTTGGTCAAGATATACAGTGTTCTGTAATCTATTTTTTGGATGACGTCCTATATGCCCCTCTATGGTGCCATGCTCTTCTTGCATTGCACCCCAAGCAATAGCAACGTATTCTCGCTCTGTGGTTTTATTGAAAAACTGCTTTGATAGGTGAGCCATCGCCTCTTCTGTTTTTGCAACTACAAGTAAACCCGTGGTATCTTTATCTATCCTGTGAACAAGCCCCGGTCTATCACTGCTATTGTTTGGCAAGTTATCAAAATGAAAAGCGAGTGCGTTAATTAAAGTGCCACTATAATTTCCATGACCCGGGTGGACCACCATTCCTGCTGCTTTATTTAAAACCAGTAGCGCGTCATCTTCATATACAATATCAATGGGTAAATCTTCAGGGGTAAGAAGCATCTCATAAGGTGGATGTTCAAAACGAACGGTTATAACATCGTGGGCCTTGACCTTATAGTTAGATTTAACGACATTATCATTTACAAATATATTTCCCTCTTTTGCAGATTTTTGAATTCTATTTCTAGTGGCATTCTCTACCTTATTCATCAGGAATTTATCAACCCTTAGTGGTGATTGACCTTTATCTGCTACAAATCTAAAATGCTCGTATAAGTCAACCCCCTTAGAGCCAATATTTTGCGGACCACTAATTTTCTCCATCTGCATTTTCTTTTGTGTCATCCTTTTTTTGCGTTTTAAATCTATTTAAAGAACCATCTCCAACAACAATATCTATCAGTGAGGTCTTTTGCAATTTATCTCCTGTAGCCAATTTAATCCCTTTATGACGTAGCTCTTGTACTTGATCGCTTATGTGGGCCTTGGTGGTTACAGTACCAATTTTAAAACCAACAGCCAATAGAGTAGGCCGTCCCTGTCGCAAGGTACGCCCTATAACCTCAGGAATACTAATTTTTACATATCCAGATGGATTTAAAGCCAAATAAATTTTACGATCTTGCTTCACCATGTGTCCTGGCCTTGGCACTTGTTCAATGACAGAGTATGTTGGGTACTGTGGGTTGTAGTTTGCAGAATCCATTATTTCTGATCGTAACCCCAGCTGTTGAAGAGTGTCATTTACCTGGAGTACAGACATTTTTGAAAGGTCTGGAACCGCTATTTGCTGGCTATGATTAGTGGTTATTTTAAGCCACCAAAACAACAAAAAGGTAAGCGTAATAAGCACTAAAAAAGCATATAATAGTTGCTTAACTAAGTTGGCTGTAAAGGAAGACTTCATAAATTTGACACATTGATTGTTGTTCTACAAAAATATAAAACCTAAAGTTAGTATCTTTCTACCTTTAAACAATATTTTCGCAAAAGCTTTATATTGCAAACCATAGCAAACATCTATTTATGATATGCTAAGCAATTTATATTTGATATGTCTAAAAAAATAGTAGCCATCGCCATGGGCGGTTATTCCAGTGAATTTGAAATATCTCTAAAAAGTGGAGAGGTAGTCTATCAGGCTATAGACAAAACCAAATATGAGGTTTACAGAGTCCATATACTAGAAAACAATTGGTGCTATGTATTGCCTGATGGCAGAAAAGCAGCCGTTGATAAAAAAAATTTTGGATGCTCTTACAAGGGTAATTCCATAACACCAGATGTGGTTTTTAACACCATACACGGTACTCCCGGAGAAGATGGAATGCTAGCCTGTTATTTAGATTTTATTGGGATACCTCAAACAAGCGCGGGTTTTTACCAAGCTGCTCTAAGTTTTAACAAACGTGATTGCTTGAGTGTCCTAAAAAAAATGGGCGTTAAATGCGCAAACTCTATTTATATTAATGAGGGAGATGTCATAGACACTAAAGAAATTATAAAAACAGTCGGCCTCCCTTTTTTTGTGAAACCCAATAGAGCTGGTTCAAGTTTTGGTATTAGCCGTGTACAAAGGGCTGAAATGTTAGCAGAGGCATTACTTGAGGCCTACAAAGAAGATACAGAGGTACTCATTGAAAGTGAACTTGTGGGTATAGAAGTATCTGTTGGAGCCTTCACCAATAAGGGGCAAATACAGGTTTTAAATCCTACTGAAATCGTTTCAGAAAATGACTTTTTTGATTATGAGGCTAAGTACCAAGGAAAATCACAAGAAATTACACCCGCTAGAATTTCAGAGAAAGATAAAAAAGCGGTACAGCAAGTAACAAAACAAATTTACAAACTACTTAAAATGAATGGGGTTACTCGTAGTGATTTTATTATTCAAGATGGGATTCCATATTTCATTGAAATTAATACAACACCCGGCCTTTCTAAAGAAAGTATTATCCCAAAACAGCTTGAGGATGCACAGATCACCTTAAGAGCCTTTTTCACAATGCTAATCAATGATGCCATAGTAAGGGCTTAGTTGCACAAGTACCTAAATCTTTCAAAAGGTAACTCCCTGATAAGAAAAGGTATAAAATCTGTATCTTTACCCTTTAAAACAAATATTGTGTCAAAAACTTCAAAAAAAATAGCTGTATTTCCTGGATCTTTTGATCCCATAACTTTAGGTCATGTAGATATTATAAATAGAGCACACCCTCTTTTTGATACAATTATTATTGCCATTGGCAGCAATGCAGCAAAAAACCATATGTGGTCTTTACAGCAAAGAAAAGCTGCTATTGAGACCTTTTTTAAAAATAATGATGCTATAAAAGTGGCTACCTACCAAGGGTTAACTGCAACCTTTTGTAAAGAACAAGGGGCTGGATTTATTCTAAGAGGACTGCGCAACTCCGCAGATTTTGAGTATGAGCAAAGTATTGCTCAGGCCAATGATAAAGTAAATGGGATAGACAGTGTTTTTATAATCTCAAGGCCAGAGTATGGTTTTATATCTTCTTCTATTGTTAGAGATATAGCTAGAAACGGCGGTGACTACAGCAAGCTTGTACCTTAGTCTATGGTAGTTTGTGGTAAGCAAACAAACTCTAAAGTTTATCTTACTTTGGATTTTTAATTCTTTTTACTATTGTTAATACAATCCCCACCACTATCAAAACTAAAGAAGGATAAAAAGTAAGTAGCGTTAAAAGACCTAAACCTAAGGCATTCCCTGCATCTATAATAGACAAGGCATCTAAAGCAATTGCTACTAATAATGGAGTAGTTCCGAAAAATAAAAGTCCAAGGCCCACTTGCAATACTTTATGTAGTTTATTCCAGATAAGTTTTATACTCATAGCTTATGTGCTTTACATACAATAACAAATGAAAGATACTCCAAATTATCTTATAAATAGTTGGAATGAAAATAGGGCACAAAAAAACTCCGCTAGTTCCCTAGTGGAGTTTTTTTTATGCGTTAGAATCAATCTATAGCGAAGCTACATGCTTGGCCATGTTAGATTTTAAGTTAGAAGCTTTATTATTATGAATAATATTTTTCTTAGCTAACTTATCAATCATACCATTGATTGAGGGCAATGTCTTCTCTGCTTCTTTTTTATTATCGAGTTCTTGAAAACGCTTCATCGCATTACGAGCTGTTTTGTGCTGGTAACGATTAAGTAAACGTTTTGTTTCGCTACTTCTAATTCTCTTTAATGCTGACTTATGATTTGCCATAATATTTTTTATTTACTTTTTGTAGTCCGTAGGGGAATCGAACCCCTGTTACCAGGATGAAAACCTGGCGTCCTAACCCCTAGACGAACGGACCGTTTGTTTTTAATTCGGGTGCAAAAATACGAACATTTTTACATGCTACAAACCCTTTATAGATTTTTTTTGAAAAATTTTAATACGCTTTTGCAAACAAAACTTTTCTAGCAGAAACCTTTCCTGTAACTATACACGTGCCTGCTTCATTATCAGTGTCTAAGGGTATACAACGAATGGTTGCCTTGGTTTCTTTTTTTATTTGCTCTTCTGTTGCAGAACTACCATCCCAATGAGCAGAAATAAATCCGCCCTTTTCATTCAAGACCTTTTTAAACTCATCGTAGCTAGAAACCTCTGTTGTATGAGCTGTTCTGTAATTTACCGCCTTGGTAAATAAGTTGTCTTGTATTTCTTTTAAAAGAGCTTCTACTCTAGCCACTACAGAGCTTGTTTCTACGATCTCTTTGGTTAGGGTATCTCTTCTTGCCATCTCTACTGTTCCCTTTTCTAAATCTTTAGGACCAATAGCAATTCGCAAAGGCACTCCCTTAAGTTCATACTCATTAAATTTCCAACCTGGCTTGTGAGTATCTCTTTTATCAAATTTTACACGCACTCCATTGGCTCGTAATTCACTCATTAGGCTGTTGGCAAGGTCACTTACCGCGTCAAACTGCTGATCATTTCTATAAATAGGAACAATAACAACTTGATCTGGCGCTAATTTTGGCGGTAATACTAGACCGTTATCGTCACTGTGAGTCATAATTAAGGCGCCCATTAAACGAGTAGAAACTCCCCAAGAGGTAGCCCAAACATATTCCTGTTTTCCTTCTTTATTTGCAAATTTCACATCAAATGCCTTGGCAAAGTTTTGACCTAGAAAATGAGATGTCCCTGCCTGCAAAGCCTTCCCATCTTGCATCAAAGCCTCTATACAATAGGTTTCTAAAGCACCAGCAAATCGCTCGCTTTCTGTCTTTAATCCTTTTACAACTGGAACCGCCATATGGTTTTCAACAAAATCTGCATATACATTCATCATTTGTTCAGACTCTGCAATGGCCTCCTCTTTGGTAGCATGGGCTGTGTGCCCTTCTTGCCATAAAAACTCTGCGGTACGTAAAAACAAACGTGTACGCATCTCCCACCGCACCACATTAGCCCACTGATTTATTAAAAGAGGTAAATCTCTGTAGGACTGTATCCACTTTCTGTAGGTGTCCCAGATAATTGTTTCTGAGGTTGGACGCACAATAAGTTCTTCCTCTAGTTTTGCAGACTCATCCACAACTATACTGCCGTTTTCTGCTGTTTTGAGTCTGTAATGAGTAACAACTGCACACTCTTTTGCAAAGCCATCTACATGACTTGCTTCTTTACTGAAATATGACTTAGGAATAAATAAAGGAAAGTATGCATTTTGATGTCCCGTTTCTTTAAACATTCTATCCAATTCTGCTTGCATCATTTCCCAAATAGCAAAACCATAGGGTTTAATTACCATACAACCACGAACACCGCTATTTTCGGCAAGATCTGCCTTTATAACAAGTTCGTTATACCATTTTGAATAATCCTCTTCACGAGTTGTTAAGTTCTTAGCCATAGATTTAAGTTTGGCACAAATGTTGTGAATATTGTATTGATTAGTTTACCTCGACAAAACTAACTAAATTTACCATGTTCAACAATTAAAACATTACTGTTATGCAAGCATCTTTTATCACATTAAAAAAAATAGTTTACTTAAGTGCTTTTAGTGTTATTGCATTACTTTTAAATGCTTGCGGAAGTTACCCTTCAACTACTTTTGAGCATAGCAAAGCAAACTACAATACTCAAAACTCAACTCAGAGCCAAGAGGTGGCAGACCAACAGCCGCCAAGTGATAGCTATTACAAACAATATTTCAACTCAAAAACATCTGCCTACGATGCTCTTGAACAAGGCACCGTATTTACAGATATTGACGCCTACGCTACTACAGGAAGTATAAATAAAGACGGGTACATTGTTGAACAACAAACCAAACAAGAGGATGAATATGGCCCTTGGGGAGAAAACAGCAAAGACATTACAATAAATATTTATGACCATTCACCAATAGTGAGATGGAACCGCCCTTACTGGTGGTACGGCTCAGGTTGGGGATATTCCTACAACTGGTGTAGCCCTTTTTGGGGTATCGGTTATGGATGGGGATACCCCTATTATGGATATTATGGATGGGGATATCCTTTCTATTATGGAGGGTACTATAACAATTTTTACAACCCATACTACGGAAATCCATACAACGGATACGCATATAGTAGAGGAAGAAGAAGTTCAGATTACTATAATGGCACATCGTCTTTAAGATCAACGCGATATTCTATGAGAGATGCCTCGAGAGGGGTTTCTATTGCCAGGACTAAAAACATACGAAGAAGTACAAATGACATAACTGCTTCATCTAATACTAGGGTCGCAAGAAGAGCGAGAATCGCAAGAAACACACCTAGTAAACGATATTCTAGAAACCAAACAAACTACTCAAGTAGATCTAGTAGAAGTACTAGAAATTATAACAGTCAAAACACAAGCCAAAGAAGCACCCCTAATTACAACTCTAAAAGTAACAAGCAAAATAATTCTAGAAGAAATACAAACACTGTTCCTACCAGAAGAAGCTCTACTATAAGCAGACCAAGAACAACTACAAGAAGTGCAAGATCACCCCGTATAAAAGGGTAAGATACAATTCTAGTTGTCATAGTCACTGTACACGATAACTATTAAAAAGCCGCTCCATAATATCATGGAGCGGCTTTTTTAACTTTTAAATACCAACGAAGTTTCTATCTCTTGAGGGTAAAATGTCCTTTGATTTCTTTTTGTATTCCTTGTTCTTTGTACTCTACTCTAAACCAGTAATCACTCGATGGTAATGCATTGCCGTTATACGTCCCATCCCATCCTGGTGATAGTGGGCTAATTTGCTTTAAGAGTTTACCATAGCGGTCAAAGATGTAAATATTTGCGGTAGCATCGAACGCTGCAATACCAATAATATTCCAAGTATCATGATACCCATCATTATTTGGGGTGAAGTAATTTGGATAATCCACTACTCCTATATCAAAGCTAACCTGCCCAC
>Ga0206125_10004509_pt1 | contig 12288 bp, 7 predicted proteins | sample Helgoland_Spring_4_FD_148598 | JGI IMG/M metagenome (GOLD analysis project Ga0206125, IMG submission 148598) | Pelagic subsurface seawater microbial communities from Kabeltonne, Helgoland, North Sea - Helgoland_Spring_Bloom_20160331_1 | ecosystem: Environmental > Aquatic > Marine > Epipelagic ... | reverse complement strand
GTTTGGCAAGGAACTTCTATAGAAAACGCAAAAGCAGAAGATGGGTTTACCCTCACTTCTCCTATCGGACATTATGGTGAAACGCCAGCAGGCTTGACCGATATGAGCGGAAATGTTTGGCAATGGTGCGAAGATGTTTATGCTTCGTATCCGGGCAACCCAGCACCAGAACCATCGGCTCCAAATGTACGCGTTACTAGAGGTGGAAGTTTTATGTTTGACCAAGCGCTAGAAAAGAGTTTTACCACAACATTCAGAGCAAAAAACTCGGTGGATACTTCCCTGTTTAATACAGGGTTTCGTTGTGCGAAATAATTCGGATTTTACTTTTGCATTGCCTATCTTTACAATCAATTCGTTCTAAAAACCAAACGTTTTTTAGAATTCAAAAAAAATGAAAAAGGAATTTTCAAATATTGTAGCACTTATCAATCACTCTAAAAATACGGCTGTAAAAGCTGTTAATAAAGAGCTGATTAATTTGTACTGGAATATTGGAGCACACCTTTCGAAACAAATCTCAAATTCGAATTGGGGAAGTAAAACTGTAGACGAACTTGCGGCATTCATTAAAACAGAACACCCTGACCTTAAGGGTTTTACCAGAAGAGGCCTGTATAGAATGAAACAATTCCATGAGGTCTATCGCGAATTGGAATTTGTGTCATCATCGATGACACAAATACAAAGCACTGATTTTCAACTTATTACATACACCTCTGACGATTTCACAAATTTAAAAATAGATGATATTCGGAGTGCTCCAATTGCGCGTTTGAGCTGGACGCATCATATCACAATTTTTACACGCTGTAAAGAAGAACTGGAAATTGAATTTTACCTAAAACAAAGCTTGAAAGAGAATTACACGGTAAAGGAACTGGACCGACAAATTTCAGCTTCACTCTTTGAACGCACTGTTTTAGAAACGGAAATAAAACCTAAATCCACACAAGAAATTTATCCTGAGTTAAGAAATACCATCAAAGACAATTATATATTTGATTTCCTGAATCTCAAAGCAGCGTATAACGAAAATGACCTGAAAAAGGTCTTTTAAAACAAATGAAAAACTTTATTCTGGAACTGGGTAAAGATTTTCTTTTTGTTTCAGAAGAATACAAATTACAAGTTGGCAATAGTGATTTTTATATAGATTTGCTTTTTTTTCATAGAAAACTTCAATGTTTGATTGCTTTTGAATTGAAAGCAGATAAATTCAAACCTGAACACCTAGGAAAACTCAACTTTTATTTGGAAGCTCTGGACAGAGACGTTAAAAATGAAAATGAAAACCCAAGCATTGGAATTCTGCTCTGCAAAGACAAAGAGTTAGAGGTTGTAGAATATGCTTTAAGCAGAAGTCTTTCGCCAACTATGGTAGCCGACTATAAAACACAGTTGCCAGACAAAAAAATATTACAACAAAAAGTTCGGGAACTTTTTGAAAACTCATAAATACAGCGATTTGAAAACACCACCACCCAAGCTCCAACGAATAACTCTGCTAAATACAATTGTAATATTTTGCTTTGTTTTTATTTCCTGTAACAACAAGAAAAAAGAAACCTACAAAAAACTTCCTGCTAAAGTTCAAAAAGATGTTTTTACCTCTACCAAACAAATTCCGGATGCACATTTTTTAGGAGATCAATCCTGTAAAGAATGTCATCAAGATCAGTTTGAAAAATGGCAAGGATCGCACCATGACAAATCCATGCAAATTGCCACACGCGAAACTATTTTAGCAGATTTTAAAGGCGAAAAGTTTAAGAGCCAAGGGGTACAATCTCGCTTTTTCACAAAAGATGGCGAATTCTATGCAAACACAGAAGGCCCCGACGGAAAAAACCACGATTATAAAATTGAATATGTTTTTGGGTTGACTCCTTTGCAACAGTATATTGTAAAATTTCCAAACGGGCATTACCAATGTTTACGAACGGCTTGGGACACGAAAAAGAACAAATGGTTCGATCTCTACCCCGATTTTAAAGTGGTACATTCAGAATGGTTGCATTGGTCGCGCGGTGGTTTGAACTGGAACAATATGTGTGCCGATTGCCATTCTACCAATGTGCGAAAAAATTACACACAAGAAACCCATAGTTACGACACGAAATTTGCAATTATCAACGTGAGTTGCGAGGCTTGTCACGGCCCCGGAAAACAACATGTGGAAGATGTAAAAACGCTGGGAGACACCTATCGCGATACAGGTACCATGCAGATGACTATAGAAACAGGTCCCAAAGAATTGGTAGACCAATGCGCGCGCTGTCATATGCGTAGAGAACAGGTTACCGACAAGTTTAATTTTGAAGGTACGATGCTTGATCACTATTTTCCACAGCTTATCACCGCGAATATGTACCATGAAGACGGACAGATTTTGGATGAAGATTATGTCTATGGTTCGTTTGTTCAAAGTAAGATGTATCACAATGATGTAACCTGTACCAATTGCCATGATGCCCATACGTTGGAGCGTAAGTTTGAAGGAAATAAACTCTGTGCGCAATGTCATGTTCCTGAAACTTACGATACCGAAAAGCATCATTTTCACCCAAAAGGCTCTGAAGGAGCGCAGTGTATCAACTGCCATATGCCGGGTAAATATTATATGGGCAACGATTTCAGACGCGATCATAGTTTCCGTATTCCAAGACCCGATCTTTCGGTTAAATACGGTACACCAAATGCTTGTGTGGGTTGTCATACCGACAAAGACGATGAATGGGCAGAAAAGAAGTTTATAGAACAATATGGAAAACCTGATTATGTTCATTTTTCAGATTTATTGGCTCCGGGTCTAACACAAGCTCCCAATGCATTGGAGGCCTTGACCCAACTGGCAAAGGATGAAACCTTTCCGGAAATTGCCAGGGCATCAGCCGTTAAGGAATTGAGCAATTACAGAAATCAAATCACTGTAAACGACCTGTTGCATTTCTTAAATGATGCTTCTCCCTTGGTGAGAGCGAGTTCATTAGATGCTTTGAATGAAATGGCAAACCCAGAGTACCTCAACTATTTCTTACCGCTCTTAAACGATGAAAAACGCTCGGTACGTGTAAAAGCTTTTAACGCCTTAGGAGCCATGGATGCCGCTGCCGTACCGCAAAAATACCAGGCGTCATATGCCAAGGTGAAAAAAGAGTTTTTTACCTATCTCGATGTCATCTCTGATTTTGTAGGCGGTCGTATCAATCGTGCCAATTATACACTTAAAAAAGGAAAGCTTCAAGAAGCCATTAAAGGCTATGAAAGTGCCTTGGAAATCGATAATATCAACAATATTGTACGTACCAATCTTTCTAATTTATATTACCAAAACAAAGAGTTTGACAAGGCAGAAGCGGCTTTTAAAACCATTATTTCGCAAGAACCTCTGTATGGCGCTACCTATTATTCCTATGGACTCCTTTTGGCTGAACTCAAACGTACTCCGGAAGCAATTGTTCAAATGGAATTGGCTACGAAATACATGCCTGAAAACACGCGTGTGTACTACAATTTGAGTTTATTGTACGATGGCATTCACAAAACTGCAAAGGCTGAACAAACAATCATACGCGGATTGAAACAAGAGCCCAATAACGAAAACCTATTGTACCTTTTAGCATATCATTATGCGAATAGTGGCGCTCCTGAGAAGGCAAAAAATATCGCTCTTAAGTTGGTGGAGCTTTATCCGAATAACGGACAGTATTTTCAGTTTTTACAGCAGTTGAATGGACAGTAATTGCACTGTTTCTCTTTTTCTCTATTCTCCAGTCACTAGTTAGTTATAAGTTGTCTCTCAGCGCTGTCTGTTACCAGCTTTCTACAATTTCTGTTTTGACTTCTTTTAAACTATTCAGTAACTTTAGGCTTCTATATAATATAAGACCTATGTGTTATCAAACCCGATTGTTAAAAAGCAAAGCTCAATTACAGGAACGCTTCAAAGGTACTATTGACGATATGGAAGGGTTCAATCCTCAAAAGATCCTAAAAGCCTTTGATTTCCCAAAAACGCCGGTCATTACCCATGACGCCCCGGATAAAATTCAATGTTTGCAATGGGGACTGATTCCCAGTTGGTCTAATGATAACAGCATTCAAAACTATACATTGAATGCGCGTATTGAAACCATCACTGAAAAACCGGCTTTTAAAGAGGCAACTCATAACAGATGTTTGGTACTGGCAGATGGTTTTTACGAATGGCAATGGTTAACGGCCAATGGTTCTAAAAAAGAAAAATACCAAATCTCTTTACCTAATGATGCCCTATTTGCTTTTGCAGGAATTTATAGCCATTGGGTCGATTCAGAAGGTATTAGCACAGGAACCTATAGCATTGTCACTACGGAAGCGAATGCCTTGATGCGCAAAATTCACAATTCCAAAAAACGCATGCCGGTGATTCTGAGCGATCGCAATGAACAGGATTGGTTACAAGGGGCACCCATAAACTCGTTTACAAGCGGATTTCAAGGGGAATTGATTGCCACAAACCTCGACCGTGATCCCGGACAATTGGGATTGTTCTAGGTTATTATAAAATGTTTTCTATTTCAGACGCTATGATCATTTATAAACCTACAAAAGCTCTAAAATTGCTTCTATCGATGATTTCTTCATTGGCATTATAGGTTTGCACAAATGTCTTAGGCAATCTTGCTTTTTTCTTAGAATTCCACTTGAATTCAAAACCTGTCAACATACCATTGTGCTCTTCCACCAAATCCACTTCTTGTTGTTGTGCTGTTCTCCAAAAATACATTTTCGTCAGCTTCTTGTGATACTGATTGTATTTGAGTCTTTCCGACATTAAAAAGTTTTCCCATAAAGCGCCTGTATCTGACCTGAGTTCTAAGGAATTAAAATTTCCCAATACCATATTACGAACACCGTTGTCGTAAAAATATATCTTTTTATTTTTTTTAATTTCATTTCTTAAATTACCGCTATAGCTGCTTAATTTAAAAATAACATATCCCTTTTGTAGTATGTCAATATAATTGGAAACTGTGTTTTTGTCAACTCCTGTTATTTGGGCCAATTCATTGTAGTTTACTTCACTTCCAACCTGGAGCGCTAAAGCCTGCATCAATTTTTCAAGAACTTCCGGCTTTCTAATATTAGAATAAGCCAAAATATCTTTGTACAAATAACTGTTTACAAGTTGTTTAAGAATTTCTTTTTCTTCACCGGGATGGTTTAACACGTCAGGATAAAAACCATACAGGAGACGATTTTCAACTTGTTGCTCAGCTGCCAGGTATCCTACTTTATTTTCAAACTCTTCCCAACTGATAGGAAACAATTCATATTCCCATTTTCTTCCCGTAAGAGGTTCGTTTATTTCTTTTGATAATTCAAATGATGAAGAACCACTCACTAACAATTGAACATCTTTAAATTGATCTGTTATAATTTTAAGTGTCAGGCCAATTCCGGGAATTCTTTGCGCCTCATCAATAAATACTATTTTATTAGAACCGATCACATTTCTTATTTGATCTGTATTCGGAGTATTGAGTATACTTCTTACAACGGGGTCATCTGCATCGAGAAACAAATGCTTTTTATTTTGAATTATATGTTGAATCAGTGTAGTCTTCCCAACTTGCCTTGGTCCAATGAGTAAAATGGCCTTACCATCTCCTATTTTTGATTTTATTTCACTTGTTAACAACCGATTATACATAACACTTCATTTAACACAAAGGTAACAAATTTATTTTTAATTCACTTTTAATTATGTTTTTTGGTGAACATATTCACTTTTGATTATGTTTTTTAGTGAAAACATTCACTTTTGGTTCTATTTTTTTGGGGTTTATTGAAATAAGGGCATTGATTAAAAAATGTGCTTTTTGTTGCTGCATTCTATGGATAAATCCAAAAATAAATCACAAAATATTTAAGCTTTTGTCTCCTCGAGCACCTCAGTAAGGCTGTCTGCTGACAAGGCTGGCTTGGCACAGGATTGTCAAGGAGCCGTGATTCTTTGAGGAGAACAGTGTTTTAAAAGCGACGAGGTCTCGACTTCGCTCGACCAGACATTTGATTGTTCTGATGGACGTTTTTAGCATTGCGGAATTTTTCACACTAGAAAAGTAATACAATTTTGAATTAACCGTATGTAGTGTCAGGTAATTTAAAAACTGTACTAATTTTTACTATGCAACAGGTTTTTAACGCATAATCAAAATATATTGAACTAAAACTGTTATTTCAGTTCCTTAGGACTCCATTCTGGAATGCCGTAGGCTTTTTCTTGTTTTTTGTATCTCAAATTAAACGGTTGGTCTTCGGGTAGCACCAAAGGCAAACCTTCATTTACTAGATTAGGCGCTAAGGAAGTCCACCATTGTTGATAGGCTTCTAGTAAATCATTGACAAGTGCACCATTTTGAGCTGCGAGGTTGTTTTCTTCTCCGGGGTCTTTGGAAATGTTGGAGAGAAATGGTTTTGACGCACCACCATCGTATACCAAACGCCATTGATCGCTTCTAATGGCTCCACCTCTATATTGGTTTTCATCTCTGGTTTTAAAGTTTTTTCTATTGTCGTTCCAACGCCCTTTGTGTACAAAAAGTTTTCTACTAGGCCATTTGGCATTTGCTTGTTTTAATAAAGGAACCAGCGACCTTCCTCTTGGAGGCATTTTACTTTTTGGAATCTCTGCTCCTGCCAAGTCACAAAAAGTACGATAAATATCTATATGTGCTGTCAAGGCATCGATATCTATACCTTCTTGGGTTTGCCCCTTCCAATACCAAAATGAAGGCACATGCGTACCTCCTTCCCAAGGGGAGTTCTTTTTACCTTTCATACCGGCATTAAACGGATCTAATGGGGTTCCGTTCTTTTTAATTTTTGGCGCGCTCATTCCGTTGTCTGTCATAAAAATGACCAGGGTGTGTTCCAACGCTTTCCATTTTTCCAACAGTTCCATCATACGACCAAAGTTGTCATCTATGTTTTCAATCATACCATAGCGTGCGGCAGTTCTTTCGTCATATCCAGCTTCTAAAAATCGTTTCTTGTATTTTTCAGGTGCAACAAAAGGACCATGAGGTGCATTTAAAGCTATATAGGTAAAGAACGGCTTGTTCAGATCTACCTGTTCTTGTGTCCATGCAAGTGCGGCATCAAAAAACAAATCGGTACAGAAACCTTTGGTTTTTACGATGGTGTCATTGTGTAATAAGACATTGTCGAAGTATACATTTTTGGAATTGGCCGGGAAGTCGCCATACTTTGTTTGACCTATACCCCCGGCACCGTGCATGAGCACTTCTCCAAAGCCACGGTTTTGAGGTAGGTATTGTTCTTCATCCCCCAAATGCCATTTTCCAAACAAACCTGTTTTGTATCCCGCCTGCTGCAAGGCTTGTGGAAAGGTAACCACCTCTAAAGCCATGCGTTCCCTTTGTAAGATGGTATGGGTTACGCCTACTTCAAATGGGCTACGACCACTCATCAGTGCAGATCGTGTTGGTGCACAAGTTGGACTTACATGAAAATTGGTAAAACGTGTGGATTTTTTATAAAAGGAATCAATATTGGGTGTTCGTACGATTGTATTTCCCATGCAAGAAAGGTCTCCCATTCCTTGATCGTCTGTGAGTACAAAAATAATATTTGGCTGTATAGCAGCGGTCTTGATTTGGGCTTGTGAAATGTGTATTACACCTGTAAAAACAAGTATTGCAATAAAATATTTGTGCATAAGATTCTAATTTTATTTTACCAATTTCTAATTGGTTTTACTTTTTTCTTACCTTCTTTTAAGGTTTTTTCTTTTTGTTGCCAAGGAAGCTCTCTATCAAAAAGGACGCCATACTTCTCATATCCGTTGTATTTCACACCTTCATTTTTCCAATGGGCAAGCTGTTTATCATATTTTATACGCATTTTCTTTAGTGCGGAATTGTATTTTTTATCGGTTGCCACATTTACCATTTCAAAGGGGTCCTTTTTAAGGTCAAACAATTCTTCTGTAGGATGTAAGTCGTTGTTTGTATCTTCAAAATACCAATATACATATTTATACTGTTGATCGACCACTGAAAAACAATGGGTAGTATCAGGTCCCCAAACCTGTGTGATTGGGACTGACGTTCTTACGGATTTTTTTGGGTTATCAAGTACTGGCAACAAACTCTTACCGTCATATTCCTTAGGGATTTCAACACCCGCAATATCGAGGATGGTTGCTGGTATGTCTACATTGGCAGATAAGGTATTTGTGTTTCCTTTTTTCGCTACCTTTTTATCCCTTGGATCAGCGATAATCAGTGGACAACGAACGGATTCTTCATAAGGCAATACTTTAGACCCTAAGCCATGAGACCCGTTAAAATAGCCGTTGTCAGAAGAGAGAATAATTACGGTATTGTCATCAATACCTAACTTTTTCAATTCGTCGAGTACCATTCCGATGGAATAGTCGACCCCATAAATCAATTGGTTGTATTTGCGCAATGCATCTTGGTAGGTTTCTTCTTCAGAATAGCCCCATTCTACAAATCGCGGGTATTGCCTTCCTGTTCTTGAATGTGCCGCCAAATGTTTGCCGGCCTCTCTTCCATAATTAGGTAATTTTCTAAATTGGGTGTCTTTGTAAATGTGGTCAAACATAGGGTCTGGTTGTACCGGTCTGTGTGGTGCTTTAAAGAAAACACTCATACAAAATGCTTGTTTATTTGCTACGGACTCCCTCATAAAATCTATGGTGGCAGCACCGTATGCTCGGGAACTGTGAGGGTATGCCTTGGCGTATTTGGCTAAGCTTTTGTTTTTTGCGGTCTTATAATGTGTTTGTGCAGGACCTCCCACCCAAAAATCAAAATCGCTTTTCGCTACTTCTCCTTCTTCTTTATGATTGTTTCTATCCTCGGCAATAGAGAAACCAAATTTTCCTCCAAAGCCCACCTTGTATCCTGCTTCTTTTAAGAGCAACGGAAAGGACTGCTTCCATTTTTCAGGTTTCATAGGGCCGTGTTCAAAATTACAACCGGTTTTGTATTCGTATTGCCCAATCATAACATTTGCGCGACTTGCCATACAAATTGCGGTGCTATTGTAATGTCTATTAAACACCATTCCATCGGCAGCCAACTTGTCCATATTCGGTGTTTTTACATCCGGGTTGCCATAGGCTTTCTGGGTATCGTATGCCTGATCATCTGTAAAGAAGAAGATGATATTAGGTCGTTGATTTTCCTCATTGGATTTTGATTGAGCAGTTCCGAGAACCGGCATAGCAGCAATTAAAACGATTAGAATGCTATTTTTCATTTGTTTTTGATTTTTATAAGTTTTTAGCGCAAGACTATAAGGAGTAGTTTATTATTGTACAATAATTTTATAGGTATGCACACCATTTATTTTTGCTATGTATACCCCTGAATCCCATCCCGCAAATGTCAAGATTACTTCTTTGGTACTGTGTTCCGTTGTGTTGACTATTTTTCCTGTAATCGAATAAATTTGAATCTCAGTAATTTTATTTTTCCCTTTGATGTGTAGTTGTCCTTTTACAGGGTTCGGAAACAGTTGAAATCCTTCCTGTTCCGAGGGTAGCTTGCCGATGTTTAAATTATTTACTGTGCTGAACTCCCATATGTCTCCTTTGGTTGTGTTTCCATGCGCATCTATGGCATCTATTCTCCAATAATAGGTGGTTTCCGAATCAAAGTGATGCTCAGTTAAATTGAGTTCAGCGGTGTTTATGATATTGCTTATGGTTTTTATCATTTTAAATTCAGGCGAGCTCGTGGTAGCGTTTGCAACAGCTTGCTTGTCGGTTCCTAGGTAAACATGAGCTTGGGTACTTTTGTAGCCATGTAAAAAGATAAGATCGCGATCTGTTGAAATTTTTGTACTTCCATTTCTAGGAATTGGAAAGCTCGCTGCAGCGGTTTGATGACCGGGAATCCAATATACGGTATCTCCATATTCGTAAGCGCCAATATCGGGTGCTGCGCCAATAAATCCATCTGTTATTCCGGCGACTTGTTTTCCTGCATCTACCATTGGTGCCGACGCTTTGGGTCTAAAATCAAAAGATTCAGGATCTTCTAGCCAATCAGATACGGCTGAGCTATTACTGTATCCATTCCAGTTAAACCCATGAGTTCCTGGCAAGGGACTTGCTGTTAGGTTTTGTGATCTATCTCCTGACATTCTATCAGCCAAATTGTTTTGGGTAATGGTAGTGCTATTTCCTCCATAGTTTGGATCTGACAGTATAATGATATCGTTTCTCTCCGGATGTCCATCAAAACAAGTGTTGTTGTATATGAAATGTCCGTCTCCTTTTACTTGTAAGGCACCTCTCACATTTTTTCCAACATTATGATGATTGGTCGCTCCTGTTCCTCCCGGAAAACCATCAAACCTACTTCCGTATTTTGGAGCGTTTAAGAACCAATTATGGTGTCGTACGGTTCCTGGCTGTCTCGCCGGGTTGACTTGTAGTCCTGCACCATCAGAGACTTGCATATATCCAAATTCTTTTATGAGGTTATAACTTTGAATTCTTGATATTTCAGGGTTTGTGTTGGTTTTTATACCACCTCGTACACCACCTGTATGATAGGTGTTTCTCCTAAAAGTATTCACAAACTCTATGGCTCCTTGTTTGCCTACACCCCACATAGATATATGATGTATATGATTGTTTTCTAACAGGGCACCTTCGCCGGAGGAAAACTTCAAACCCAATTCTGAATAGGCGTATTCACAGTTACGCATGGTAAAATATTTTCCTGTTACCAGGGTTCCATAACTGTTGACTGCATCTATACTTTCGTTAGGGAATTCGTTCAGCATTCTTCTCGAAGCGTCTGGAAATTCAATTTTAGCGTCTTCAATACTAATGTATTTACCTTCGACAATAAAGTTACATGCATACAAATTGATGCCTTTAAAGGTAACGTTGTACGCGTCATTTTCAATTCTGATTCCACGTGTCATGGTACGACCTTTTACCGTCATACTATGTATGTCCTGATCCGGTGCTACCCAAAGGTAAATTGTTTTGTCTTCTGGGGTATAAAACCATTCGTGTTTTTGATCCAATACTTGTAAGTCTTCAATGATAAAGTATTTCCCTGTGGTAGCATAGCCTTTTTTTGTTCCGGGCCCCGAATAGCCTTTGTGCATAATTAGCTTACTGCCTTCGAGGTGACTTTCAATTCTTCGTTCTTGATTTCCATCACCTCCTTGTGCCAGAAAGGAATAAATTATGCGTCCTCCGGTAAAGCTGGCTTCGGTATTGAAGATGTTGAAATGTGAGTTGACGTTTTGACAAATCGACATACCGTTTTCATCCACATTTATAGAGGTTCCATTGCCATCGGCATTTGCCCAAGTTGTGCTTTTACTCCACCAAGTTCCGGGTTTTGCTTCGTATTCGTTATTCTGAGAATGTTCTAGTGGTTCGGTGGGGTTTGTGTTCCCATTGGGCCATCTAGCAGGCACCTGCATGGTGCCATCTACAAATAATTGCCAAACTGGAGCTTGGGCTTCATCAAGGGTTAATTTGTAAATATTTGGAGCGTGCTGTTCCCAATTACCTTGAATGGTTTCTGTACCGTCAATCACGACTTTTTCGTTCTGATAATTGGTAATTACCGTCTTTTGCCCAGACACATTGTTATTTCCAATACCTCCAACTGTTATAACTTCGTGATAGTTCCCTTCTCGAATGTACAGGGTACTTCCGGTCTCCATTTGTTGTATCCCATGTTGTATGGTTTTAAATGGAGCTTCTAAGGTACCAGGATTGGTATCATTTCCATGTTTAGCTACATAAAAGTCTTGCGCCCAAAAAGGTGTATATACTGACCATAAAACCATAAAACAAATAAAGAGTTTCATTCTAAAAATGTCTTTTTATTTTAGGACTACTTTTAAGGAGTAACCTATTTTACTTGGAAATTTTTCTGGTAATAAAAGATGTAAGCCTTCCTCTGTTTGTTCCCATTTCACAGTGTCATTTGAACCGAGCATCTCTATTGATTTTACATCGTCTTTCCCTTTTATAATTGATGTTATGGCTACATTTCTTTCTGAATTTTCTAAAGAGATTACATAGATCGTTTTGTCTTTCTGAGTAAACCAAAAATCTTGGGGAGAAAACTCAACTTTCATCCCTTTGTGTTTTGCTCTTTCACCGGTTCCGTTCATCTCTAATTTTGTGGGGCCTTCATGTGTGACTTTCCACTTTCTCGTGTTGTAAATGGCCTCACCATTAATCGACAACCAGGCACCAACTTCTTT
>Ga0206125_10004507_pt1 | contig 12297 bp, 9 predicted proteins | sample Helgoland_Spring_4_FD_148598 | JGI IMG/M metagenome (GOLD analysis project Ga0206125, IMG submission 148598) | Pelagic subsurface seawater microbial communities from Kabeltonne, Helgoland, North Sea - Helgoland_Spring_Bloom_20160331_1 | ecosystem: Environmental > Aquatic > Marine > Epipelagic ... | reverse complement strand
ATGAAATTAATATAGAATCCATTGCGGACCCTGACACTTCAATTCTTGAAGATGCATCGATTTCGGATGTGAAAGAGGTAATTGAAGAAATTGACAACATCAATGAAGCTTTAGACAAAACTGAAGAGCAAGTTTATTTTGGATATAATATTTTTGAAAATAACCCTTATCTAAATAAAGAATACTTACTTGGTAATATTGATGAAGGATATCTTATTTCACCAGGTGATGAACTTAGAATAATGACTTATGGAGATAACTCTTTTGAACAAAATGTTACTGTAGATAGAAATGGAAACATTAATATTAGTGGATACGGATTATTTTTCGCCTCTGGAAATTCTTTTAAAACATTAAAATCTAGATTAAAGGTCTTTTTAGGTAAATATCTCTCTGGTCTTGCAAGCACACCGCAAAAAACCTTTATGGATGTATCTCTAACACAGCTTAGACCAGTTAAAGTTGTTGTACTGGGTCAAGTTAGTGCTCCAGGGCCACATATATTAAACACATCAGGTTCAGCATTATCTGCACTTTATGCAGCTGGAGGAGTTAAAACTAGTGGAACGCTAAGAGAAATTAAAATTTACAGAAATAACAAACTTTATAAAACTATTGATCTCTACGATTATATCACAAAAGGTCAACTTAAAGAAGATGTTAGACTTACAAATAATGATATTGTTTTTGTAGATACAAGAAAAAATAGAATAAGCTTGGAAGGTGAAGTCTATAATTCATCTATATATGAATTAATCCAAAACGAAAGCTTAGAAGATTTAATCAATTATTCAGGTGGATTACCAGTCACTGCACAAACAACAAAAGTTAATATAAGTAGAATTACCCCTGCGGATAAAAGGTCTAATGATGTTCTAGCTAATAGAAAATTAATCACATTTGATTATCAAGAATCCAAAAATTCAAAAAACAAAACTTTTGTTCAAGATGGTGATAAAATTACATTTTTTCCAATCTTAGATTTAGAAATAAATCAGGTTACTATCTCAGGGCATGTTTATGAACCTGGAACTTATTCTTTAAATAGTTTTAAAGATTTAAAGTCTTTAATCAAGCAAGCTGCAAAGGGAATCAAGGAAGAAACTTACATGCAAAGAGTTGATGTTACAAGTAAATACGATGGATTTAACAGTACTGAAACATTAAACTCTTATAATTTAGCTGATATTTTATCTGATAAAAAAATAGTTACCCTTAATGATTTAGACAATGTGGTTGTATTTAGCAAAAAAAATGTTGAAGGAGGTAAAACAGTATCTATTAGTGGTTACGGAGTTGAAGACTTAACAACAACTTGGAAAGAAAATTTGAGTATTTATGATCTTATTTTTAGTGCCACTGAGATTAATAATCCAGAATTTCTAGCTTATTTATTAAAGTCTAGAATTGATATTAAAAGATACAATAATGAAACAGGAGATTTTAATACTTTAAAATTTGAGTTTAACAATTTAGAAGAATTAAAATCTACTATACTTTACCCAAGTGATAATATTAAATTATTTAGTGTTAGTACAACAAAAAATATCGACACAAAGGTTGGAATGTATGGTCTTGTTAAAAATCCAGATATGTATGATCTTGAAGAAAATATGTACGTAGAAGATTTAATTTTACTTTCTGGCGGTTTTTTAATAAGTTCTGATCAAGAAAATTTAACAGTTAATAGGATTGAGTTAGATCCTTTAAATGAAAGAATCGTTACAAAATTCAATTTGCAAATTGATAAAGATTATTTATTAGGTCTTAAAGATAGTCCTGATAATGGTTTTATTCTAGAGGATAAAGATATTGTAGTTGTAAAGCAAATACTAGGTTACCATGAAGTTATCAGAGTTGATGTGATTGGAGAAGTTAATTTTCCACAAAGTGTAGTTACAGAATTTAAAAGCACAAAATTTGGTGATTTAATAAATTACGCTGGTGGACTCACAAGATATGCTAATCTAAATGCCTCCTATTTAGAAAGGAATGGAGAAATAATTAGTTATGATTTTAACAAATTAGGTGCACAACAAATATTTGAAGACGGTGATAAAATATATATAGCATCCAATAAAGGAATTGTCTCAACCACTGGTGCTCTAGCAAATGAATCTACTTTTATTTGGGAAAAAGGAACTAGAGCTAAAAAATATATTAAAAATTCTGGAGGAAAAATAAACAAAATCGCAGGAAAATCATATTTAATTCTACCTAATGGTAAATCAAAAAATATAGGACTATTTAAAAATCCAAAAACTTTACCAAATAGTACTATAGTTGTAAACCTAAAGGAAGAAAAAGAAAAAGAGGGGAAATTTTTAGATAACTTTAATCAAACATTTGGACTTATTGCTTCTACCATAACTACAATTTTACTAGCTTCAAAATTATAATCTTATGAAAGAAAATCAGGCAAATTCATATAATATACAAGAGGATTCCATAGATGTTATCGCTTTTTTAAAAACTCTTTGGATTGGAAAGAAGTTAATAGTAAAAACGACTATATTGTTTTTTATAATTGGATGTGTAGTAGCCTTATTAAGTCCTGTAGTATATACTTCTGAAACTACATTTGTACCGCAAGTTTCCGAAGACCAAATGTCATCATCAAAAGGACGTTTAGGGTCTATAGCTTCATTGGCTGGAATTAATTTAAATCAAGGTTCATCAACTAGTGATTCTTATTTATCTCCACTACTTTATTCAAAAATCGCCAACTCTGATGAGTTTTCGCTTAAACTTATCGAAGAAGAGTTAATTAGTTTAAATGGCGATAAGTTTTCTATAAAGGAATATATGTTATCAGACACCAACAGTTCATTCAGTTTCGATTTAATTGGGTTTATTAAAAAATATACGATTGGTTTGCTTACAAAAAATGACAATGAACTTAAAATTAATGAAATAGTGAATGGTTATAATTTTATTAGCCAAGAGGAATTTAATTTGGTGAAAAGTTTTAAAGAAAAATTTTCTATTGTATTAAATGAAAAAGAAGGATATATACAGGTGATTGCTAATGATAAAGATGCGTTTATAAGTACACAGCTTGTAAAAAATGTTACTAAAAATCTTCAATCTAGAATTATTGAACTTAGGACTAATAAAATAAAAGAGCGACTTGAATATTCTAAAAATCAATATGAGTTAAAGCAAATTGAATTTAATATTTTACAAAATGAAGTGGCTGACTTTAAAGATTCAAATAAAAATATTTCTACTGCAAGATTCATGTCTGAACTCCAAAAACTAGAATCTGAATATCAATTACAGCAAAATATATTAATGACCTTAGCAAGTGAATTCAACAATAATAAAATAAAACTTAATAAGAATACCCCTATTTTTTCTGTTATTGATGAAGTTTCTGTTCCAAATGTGAGATCTGAGCCCAAGAGAAGTGAAATAGCTCTAATTTATATGTTTTTAGGCGTATTACTTTCATCAGCATATCTCTTAGCTAAAGAGCCATTAATTGGAATTATTAAAAACATTAAAGAAGTTTAAAAAAAGGATAATTCTAACATTTTCCAGAGATCATCTTTTTTAGCCATTCTTTGTTATTTAGATACCAAGCAACTGTTTTTTTAATTCCTTCTTCAAATCGCAAGGAAGGCTTCCACCCTAGTTCTTTATTTATTTTACTAGAGTCAATTGCATATCGAAAATCATGGCCAGGACGGTCAGCAACATAGTTTATTAGCTTTTCTGATGTGCCCAATTGTCTTTTAAGCAATCGATCCACTATTTTAATAATAGTTTTTATTAAGTCAATATTTTTGCACTCGTTTAGACCGCCAACATTGTAAGTATCTCCTATTTTTCCATTATGAAAGATAGTATCAATAGCTGAAGCGTGATCTTCGACATACAACCAATCTCTGATGTTTTGACCTTGTCCATAAACTGGAATAGGTTTGTTGTTTATTATATTATTAATAACTAGTGGTATTAGTTTCTCTGGAAATTGATTTGGGCCATAGTTATTGGAACAATTAGATATTACTACAGGCAAGTTATAAGTATCTCTATAAGATCTAACAAAATGATCTGAGGATGCTTTAGAAGCTGCATAAGGTGAATGAGGATCATATTTTGAAGTCTCTGAGAAGAGTCCATCCTGACCAAGTGATCCATATACTTCATCAGTAGAAATATGGTAAAATAATTTATTTACATAGTTATTTTGCCAATAATCTTTAGCGACTTGTAATAAATTTAAAGTTCCCATTACATTGGTTAGTGCAAAAGAAAATGGGTCAGTAATAGAACGATCGACATGAGATTCAGCAGCTAAATGTATAACTCTTGAAATTTTATACTTTTTAAAAATATTTTTAAGTAATTGATTATCACATATATCCCCTTCAATAAAAGTATAATTCTGATTATTTTTTATATCAGTTAAATTATCAAGATTACCCGCATAGGAAAGAATGTCTAAGTTATAAATGTGGTATTTAGGATAATTAGTCACAAAAAGACGTACAACGTGTGAGCCAATAAAACCTGCTCCACCTGTGATTAATACATTATGATTCATTTTGTAAAATTTCAATACACTTTCTAAGGCTATCTAAATAGCATATTTGATTAATATCAAACGTATTTTTAATTTTAGAATTGTCTAAAAGTGAATATTTTGGACGTTTAGTTTTTATAAAGTATTTTTGTGAAGATATGGAATTAATAATCGTATTAAAACCATAGATTGATTTAATATCATTCGCGAAATCAAACCAAGAAACTTTGCCGAAATTCGTATAATGATAAACACCTGGTTTCCAAATATTAGCATTAATTATTTGTAAAACAACCTCAGCTAAGTCAGCTGCAAAGGTAGGGGAACCGAACTGGTCATTAATAACATTTAATTTACTTTTACTTTTCATTAAATTAATCATTTTTTTTACAAAATTATTACCAAAACTAGAGTAAAGCCATGCTGTACGTATGATAATTGATGATGGATTATTTTTCAGGCAGGCTATGTCTCCAAATAATTTAGTTTTACCATAATTATTAACTGGGTTAGCTTGAGTATCTTCTTCAACTGGAATCAATGAGGTTCCATCATAAACATAGTCCGTTGAAATATGTATTAACTTACATTTATTGCCATAACTCCATTTCGATATTAACTCAACTGATTTATGATTGATGGTATTTGCAGTTTCAAAATCATACTCAGCATTATCCACCGAAGTATATGCAGAACAATTAATAATTATATCTGGATTACATTTATCTAAAAAAACACTGATATTCTTTAAATCAGAAAGGTCAAATATATTACTATCTGAAAACAACCAATCGAAATTATAGTTGGATGATAATTTATTTATTTCACAACCTAATTGACCTTTTCCTCCTGTGACTAAAATTTTCATTAGAATGGATAAATAATATTATTAAAAGCAGGAAGACTTTTGTCTTTTTCGGAAACAATAATTTCTTTTTTATTAATTTTCCAATCAATATTTAAATCTAAGTCGTTCCATAAAACTCCACTCTCCGATTCCGGATTATAATAATTATCTACTTTATAGGAAAAAATAGCTGTTTCACTAAGTACCACGAAACCATGGGCAAAACCTTTAGGGATAAATAAATGCTTTTTATTTTCTTCTGTAAGTAAGATAGTTTCAAATATACCATAGGTTTTGGAGTCCTTTCTTAAGTCTAAGACTACATCTAATACACTGCCTTTTAAACATCGGACTAATTTAGCTTGGGTATAAGGTGGATTTTGAAAATGTAAACCTCTTAAAACGCCTCTGGAGGACTCTGATTCATTGTCTTGAACAAAATTTACATTACCAACTAACTTATTAATGTCTTTTTGATTGTAAGACTCCATAAAATAACCTCTATTATCTTTAAAAATAGTTGGCTTTAATACTACTAAACCATCAAGCTTTGTTTTTATTAAATTCATTTACTTGTGAGATTTAATAAATACTGACCATATTCACTAGCTTGTAAAGTATTAGCCAAAGTTTTTAATTCTACAGAACTTATATAACCCTTATTAAAAGCTATTTCTTCAATACATGCAACTTTTTTTCCTTGTCTTTTTTCGATAGTTTGTATAAAATTTGAAGCCTCTAAAAGGGAATCTGGAGTTCCAGTATCAAGCCAAGTATAACCACTACCTAAAAGTTCAACGCTTAGATTGTTATTTTCTAAATATATATTATTAACAGATGTTATCTCTAGCTCTCCACGATTACTAGGTTTAATATTTTTAGCAATTTCAACAACTGAGTTAGGATAAAAATATAAACCAATAACAGCGTAATTACTATTTGGTTCTAATGGTTTTTCATCTATTGAAGTAATATTACTATTTTCATCAAAACCTAAAACCCCGTACCTGTTAGGGTCATTTACATAATACCCAAAAACAGTAGCATTTTTAGATTGTTTAACGTTTACAACTGAATTAATTAACAACTCATTAAAACCATTTCCATGAAAAATATTATCTCCAAGCACCAAACAAACGTCTTCAGATCCAATAAAATCTTCAGCAATGATAAAAGCTTGTGCTAGACCTTCTGGTTTTAATTGTTCTGTATAAGAGATCTTAATACCCAACTGATTTCCAGATCCTAATAATTTAATATAGCTAGGTAAGTCTTCTGGGGTAGAAATAATCAGAATATCTGTAATCCCAGCTAAAAGTAAAGTAGCAAGCGGATAATAAACCATAGGCTTATCATATATACACAATAGTTGTTTTGAAACACTCTTAGTGATAGGGTACATTCTTGTACCATTACCTCCCGCAAGAATTATTCCTTTCATAGTCTATATTTTGAGCCAGTGTAAATTTAAATAATAAATGATAAAGAAAAAATATATTAAAATTTACTTGTTGTAATTTAATTAAGAAAAACAGACTTTTTGATTAATAAATTAACGTCAGTAAGGGGAATTCTATCAGCAGATTCCAAGTCAAAATTTGAGGTTAAATAACCAACGCCATTATGTTCGCCATTTTTTATAGAAATAAATGATAGATGGGGTTTTAAAGTATATTTTAAATCATTGATTTTAGAGTACATAGTGTCAAATTCACTAATATCTTTAGAATAAATAAACTCGACAAATAAACTATCTTTTCTATTATTGACACTAAATATTTTAAGGTTATTTTTTGTATCATAAAAACTATTCAAAATATTTTCTGCATAATTTGCATGATTATAATCCTTAAATTTAATAAGAAAGTCTCTAGACATTCTAGGAATTACACTCGTGAAATCATTTATACCAAGAATTTTAATAAAATTATTGTGATTTTTGATTCTCCAATAATAAGTTGTTTTTTCGTGAGGAACTTGGTGTAAACCTGTAGCTACTAATAATTTAGTGTTAGTTTTTTTTAAAATTCTACCAATAGTATTGTCATATTCAATTAAAATTTTAAGTAGTGGGTCATAATCCGTTGGGCAATACCAATTTGGATTTGTAAAAGAACCTTTATAAGCCTTAGAATTAAAAAAATAATGATGTTGAATATGTGCACCAGCGTTTAAAAATAAATTACTAAAATCAGTATTATGTTTGTCAGAAAGTTTAAAGAATAAGTCAGTTAATAAACTATCAAAAATTATAGCCTTGGAAGCAGGTTTTTTTAATCTAAATATAAGTTTAACATAATGACTCCATCGATTGATTGGAACAGAGTATAAAAACCCCAGCGCTAAACTAATTAAGGATACAAAATTTAATTTCTCGCTAGCATTATCATTAACTGCTTGTCTAATAGCTTTATATAAGAGTTTAATTAACCAATTCCCAGAAACAATAGTGTTGGTCCATGGATCTGGGATAAAAAATGCAGGATTTTTAAGTTTATTATTAGTGTTAAAAGGAGATATTGCACCTACTTTATAGCCCTTCATTTCAATTTCCTCAAATATTTGCAATAATTTGGGGTTGTCTTCTATATCACCTAATCTAAAAATATTATGTTCACTAAAAGATTTACCAGTATTAACGGAGACCCATTGAATCCAAGGCTCTAACAAGTGATATTCATCCTCAGATGTAGTTTCAATAGGTTTCTGAATTTTAAATAATTTATTAAAATTTGGCAACATACCTTTATCGATATAGAAACTAATAAAGTCGAAGTTTATTTCATTTAGTGAAAGAAGTATGGTATTGCTTTTCATTTGATTAATATATTGAGCTAAATTAATGATTATTGACAAATAATAATAAGATAAACTTGTAGAAATTAGTTAAAATAGAATTAAGACATCTAATATTAGCAGTAAAGGCAATACTTTTTTGTGAAAAGAGTTTTAGTTACTAAACACGAAAAGGGATTAATATTAAAAATTACTAATTATTAATTGAAAACTTGGATATATTTTTTTGATTAGTTAATGTTAAGTGAACATTCATGTCAATTTGAATAGTTAGGATTTATAAAAAAAACTTCTTATAAATTTTGGACTTAACCTAAAAATAATTTTTATAGAACAAAAAATAATATATTCGATGAGATTAATATTATTCTTTTTAAATCTCTCTTGAAATAATTTTAATTCAGATTTAGCTAATTTTACACCACCTCTTTTAAAGTTAGTTAATGCAGAAAGTCTAAAATAAAGTAAACATTCTGGTAAATTAGCGAATTTCATATTACAATTCCTCATTCTAATCCACAGATATTCATCTTCTTTTAAATATAAATCAATGTAATTGCCAGAATCGATAACTGATTGTTTTTTAAAAATTACACTAGGATGATTAAAAGGACTTCTAAACTTCAAAAAATTAACTATATCATTGTGTTTAGTTGGAACTTTTCTTACAGAAACAGTATTTTCCTTAACATTAATAAATTCATTAATCCAAGAACCAACAATATCAATATTTGGATTAGATTTCAAAAAATTCATCTGATTAAGAAACCTATTTGGATAAGAAATATCATCTGCATCCATTCTTGCGACATAAGGATTAGTACATTTGGATAAGCCAAATTTTAAAGCTTCACCTAAACCAAGATTTCTCTTTAACGAAAAAATAAAAACTGGGGCAATTTCAGAAAAGTTTTCAATAACATTATTTAGTTCATTAGTTAATGGACCGTCTTTAACAATAATTATTTCATCAGGCCTATAAACTTGATCAGACCAAATACTATTTAATGCTAAATGTAAATGTTTAGAATTGTCTTTAAAATAAACAGAAATTAAAACTGATAGTGTCATAATCTAATCCAATCATTAGGAATCGTGTGAAAATCTTTTTTTAATTTTAATGCCCACTTAGACGGGCATATAATTATTTTTTTATGATATTGATTAAGCCATGCTGACCACCAACTAAAAGTGCTAATTGATATAATATTGTGTTTACATTTAGACATTAAGAACATATCTTGATAACTATTATCACCTGAATTATGATCGATTAACATAAAATTATTTTTTAAAGAAAAGTTGCTTCTGACCCAACCAGGATTATTAGTAAAAATATAAAATTTTGGTTGACTTACATTAAAGTTAATATATTCGATTGCCTTATTATAATAATTCTTGTCGGCTACTCTAAAAACAAAAAATAACTTCAACTTATACAACAAATCTTTGAAAGTTCTAAGCTTATCATATCTTCTAATATGCATTGATATAGAGTTTTCATTAGAAAACTGTTTAGCGAGTAACAAATTTCGAGGGGATATAGAGCTCCATTCAAATGTGTTTATAACTAAATTTTTAAAATCACTAAAATAATTTTGTGATTGCCAATAACCATCTAAATAGGTGTTATTTTTTTTAAAAATATAACTATAATAAAATGAATAATTCTCTTCAACAAAATGTGACTTCTTTAAAAATAAATTGGGGTTACTAAAAAATAATCTTCCTAAATATTCTCTAGTTTTAAAAAATTTCAGTTCATCTTTAAAAGGCGAAGAAATTAATATACAGTCTAAATTCTGATTTATATTAAATACTTTACTAAGTTCAAAACCATTATGGATATAATCTGTAGAATTTGAGTACGAAGAGATATCAAGACAGACTTTAATATTTTTTTGCTTAAAAGCTAAAAATAAACAATATTGAAACATCTGATTTCCTAGACCTCCTTTAAGTTTAACAACTACCATTAAGTTCTTTTAAAATTATATTTTTGATTAATGAAAATTATATACAGAACGAATAAAAATAAAAATTCCCAATATAACTGAGGGTAAAAAAAGTTGTGGGATAATAGAATTAACAATATACAATTTGGAAGTATTAATTTTTTTGTATTATTCTTTAAAGATTTAAAAAGAATTTTAAAAACTTTGAAGTAAATAAGAAAACCTAATATTCCAAAATTGAGCCACACATTCAAAAAAGCAAAGTGTGGATGTGAAGTCCAAATACCTTCATCCAAGGTAGTATTTTTACTTAATGTCAACAATGCTAAATAAATATCATTTGCATATAAATTTTGAACAGTTTCAGCCATAGAATGGTCAATCAAAAATGGGCCTACTCCAACAAGCCAATTGGTTAATAATACTTTGAAACCAACAAATAAAAGCAATAACCTAATAGATAAAGACGATAAATCAGATAAATCACCTTTTTGAGCATTACTAGTTTCAAAATCAACAACAAAATAACTAGCTACGTAAATTAGTAATACAAATAAAATAGAATAGAATAGAATAGAAGATTTACCTTTAACTTTGAAAATTAAGAAATATGAAATAAAAACAAACAGCAACAAGGAGGTTCTATTAAAAGTATAATAGCACACTATAATTGATATCAATATCAAAAATAAATTATAAATATTAATCGATTTAGATTTTGAGTTCAGAATAAAGTATAAAGAATTCGCAAAAACTATATTACAAATGAGAGAAACGATTTGCAAATTTTGAAAAATAACACTATGAAAAGATCCATTATATGGTGAAAAAGAATATGGGTTTTTTATTAGAAAAAATGATATAAGCTCAAAAAACATAAAAATTACACTAAATTTAGAAAAGAATAAGAAAGTTTGAATAACACGATCAAAATCCACCTTTTCAAAAAAAATTGAAAACAAATAAAGAGGGAAAATTATTGATGTAACAGTAAAATTATCAACCATGTCATATCTACTAAAGTCAAAAAAGAAAAAAGAGTATAAATAATATAGTAAAATAAGAAATAAAATTATTGAGAATTTATTGCTTATAAAATTAATAAAGGAGGACTTAAATAATACTAAGCTTTTGAAAAAATAAACAGAACACATTATAAAAACAAAATAGTGTTTAACATATGGTAAAAACAAATTTAATGAATCGCTTCCAGAGTCAATAGCATAGTCAGGACAGAAGAATTGAAAAAATAAAATAATCGAAATATACTTGTATGAGTTCAAATTAATTAATTTTTAAAAAATTTATAATTTGTATAACTATTAAGCGAGGTAATTTTGTAAAGTGAATATATTTTTTTGTTGAAAGCCATTGCTTCCATAGAAACTAATGGATAATACTCTGTTAAACTAGCTATGTATAAACAGTTACAGTTTTTTAGTAAATAAAATTTAAGTTTGTTATCATTGACAATTGTGAATTTATATATACGACATAAAAATACTAAAATTTTATAAAAAAAATTTGATTTTTTTGGAGTAAGAATAACAACATTATCAATTGAGTTTTCATTTTTTATAACGTTAATGAAATTATTGTAAAATATGGAAAATATGTTTTTTACAAAATCCATATTTGATATTATTAAAATATATGGTTCATAATTAATAAATTGATGATTATTATTACTCTTACTACTAAGAATAACATCTTGAATATAAAAAGACTTGAAATTAAAATTAATAGTATTTGGGTTTGTTTTTTTATAAAATTTATAATCCAAGTGTCTAAATGAGTCAATTTCTTCAGAAATAAATATAATGTCATTATAGAAATTCATATGATTTAAATTTTTAGATCTGAAAAAATTTTTTAAAAAATAAAAATACCAATAATAATGATTACGAAAATTAAATTTAATCCAACCATGACTAATTAAATATTTATTAAAATCATCAACCAAATAAAAATCATTAGATAAATTAGTTAGTTTGTCTAAATTACGTATTAATAAATCTGAAGACGAATAATGAGCGTTAACATAAACATCTGAAACATTCATATTATTAGATTTATTAATAAAACTTATGTTTAAACTTGATGCCTCAACAACAATAATTGAAGAATATTTAAGGCCAAGATAATTTTTAATAAATATTTTTGAAAAA
>Ga0206125_10004505_pt1 | contig 12301 bp, 9 predicted proteins | sample Helgoland_Spring_4_FD_148598 | JGI IMG/M metagenome (GOLD analysis project Ga0206125, IMG submission 148598) | Pelagic subsurface seawater microbial communities from Kabeltonne, Helgoland, North Sea - Helgoland_Spring_Bloom_20160331_1 | ecosystem: Environmental > Aquatic > Marine > Epipelagic ... | reverse complement strand
ATGTTGCTATTGGTCAAAAAGCATCTACTGTTGCAGGAATTGCAAATATGTTAGAAGAAAGAGGCGCTTTAGCTTATACAACAATAGTTGCTGCAAATGCATCAGACCCCGCAGCAATGCAGGTATATGCACCATTTGCAGGAGCTGCAATTGGAGAATATTTTAGAGATACTGGTAGACCAGCGCTAATTATTTATGATGATTTATCTAAGCAAGCAGTTGCGTATCGTGAAATTTCTTTATTATTAAGAAGACCGCCAGGACGTGAGGCATACCCTGGAGATGTATTCTATCTTCACTCTAGATTATTAGAAAGAGCAGCAAAAGTGATCAATGATGACAAGATTGCTAGTGAAATGAACGATTTACCTGACACTTTAAAATCAATTGTAAAAGGAGGAGGTTCTTTAACAGCGTTACCTATTATTGAAACTCAAGCAGGAGATGTATCTGCTTATATTCCAACCAATGTAATTTCTATTACAGATGGTCAAATTTTCTTAGATGGAGATTTATTTAATTCAGGTGTTCGTCCAGCAATTAACGTAGGTATTTCAGTATCTCGTGTTGGTGGAAATGCTCAGATTAAATCTATGAAAAAAGTTTCTGGAACCTTAAAATTAGATCAAGCACAGTTTCGTGAACTAGAAGCTTTCGCAAAGTTTGGATCAGATTTAGATGCTGCAACAATGAGTGTAATTTCTAAAGGACAACGTAATGTTGAAATTTTAAAGCAAGCACAAAATGACCCTTACACTGTAGAAGATCAAGTAGCTATCATTTATGCAGGTTCTAAGAATTTATTAAAGGATGTTCCTGTAAAGAAAGTAAAAGAATTCGAAAGAGATTATATAGATTATTTAAACGCAAAGCATAGAGATGCTTTAGATGTTTTAAAATCAGGAAAGTTAACAGACGAAGTAATTGCAACATTAGAAAGTGCAGCAAAAGAAATCACAGCAAAATTTGCTTAAACACTAAACGCTTAAAGATTTAGAAATGGCAAACTTAAAAGAAATACGTAATAGAATATCGTCCATTGGATCTACGATGCAGATCACAAGTGCCATGAAAATGGTTTCTGCTGCAAAGTTAAAAAAGGCACAAGATGCTATTACAGCAATGCGCCCGTATTCCTCAAAACTAACAGAGCTATTACAAAATTTGAGTGCAACATTAGATAGTGATGCAGGTGGCGCCTATTCTAAACAAAGAGAAGTTTCTAAAGTATTATTGGTTGTTGTAACTTCAAATAGAGGATTATGTGGTGGTTTTAATTCTTCTGTAATTAAAGAGACTACTCAAAATATAGCAGCTAATTACCAAGATATTGATGTAGATTTATTGACAATTGGTAAAAAAGGGAATGATATTTTATCTAAATCATATCCAGTTATTGATGCTAGAAATGATATTTTTGATAACTTAACGTTTGATTATGTTGCAGAAGTTGCTGAAAAAATTATGAAGTTGTATGCGGATGGAACCTATGATAAAATAGAAATCATCTACAATAGATTTAAAAATGCAGCGACTCAAATTCCACAAGTAGAGCAATTCTTGCCTATTAAACCCGTAGAAGGAGATACCAACGCATCTGCTGATTACATTTTTGAACCGTCTAAGGAAAAGATTGTTTTAGAATTAATACCTAAATCTTTAAAGACTCAATTATATAAAGCTGTTAGAGATAGTTTTGCCGCTGAACATGGAGCTCGAATGACTGCAATGCACAAGGCAACAGATAACGCTACAGAACTACGTGATGAGTTACTATTAACTTACAACAAAGCAAGACAAGCTGCAATTACCAACGAAATTTTAGAGATTGTTGGAGGAGCAGAAGCATTAAAAAATTAAGATAAGAATCTTTCAAAAAAAAGAGCGCGTCCTAGACGCGCTCTTTTTTTTTGGCACGCAATTTGAAATGAAGTTTTTATAACCAAAAATTGAACCTTATGAAAACAGTCAAAATATTTTTAGTGATGCTTTTCGCGGGAGTTTTATTTAGCTCTTGTTATGAAATAACAGATGATAGAATTGATAATGCTATTTCATTGGAGGAATTAATGTCTAGTTATGATTTGTGGTATGTAGATATTCACAGAACAACAGGAAATGGAGACGTACCTTTTGTATCAATAGCATTTACATTATCATTTTATAATGGAATAATGTACGCTAATAACAACATAGTTGATGTTGGTTATACAGGAAATGGTTTTGGAATCTCAGTTGGAAGGTATGATACTTTTGGTCCATACTTAGAAACATTTCACGATATAGATGGTAGACATGATTTTGAAGTTGTTCAGCTATCTTTAAACGAAATAAGAATTTATGATACATTTCAAAACATAAGCTATGTTTTGGTTGGTTATCAAAGAGATGAATTTGATTATGATATGTTATTTTATGATAATATTGAATACTTCTTGCAAGAGTATTCTGCATGGGAAAGATCTGCCATAAGTGTAACAGGAGCTTCAAATCCATTTGATAATGAACACTACCTTCAGTTTACACCAGAAAATAACACAACATTTTATTCGTCTCAAGATTTGTTTGGCACAAATATTGATAATTTATTTTGGGATTTCACAGGAAATTACGAAATCTTTGATGTAGTAGGGTTTGATAATTTAAAAATTCTTACACTCAGGTATAATTCCGGAGATATTGAAGAATTTGAGTTAACTGTTGCTAATGACCAAACGATACAGTTGTTTCACATTAGTTCTGGGACAACCTACGAATTTAGCGGGAGAGGTTTTATTCAGCTTTTAAGAGATGGAAAAAAATCTAAACCTACTCCAAATACTGATGTGAGAAAACGAACTAAGATTGTAAGAAAAAAGAAAAAGAAATTTAATTCATAATAACGTTTTGGTTAGTTGATTCTTGGTTGGTTATACTATATAATCAACAAGAAGGAAGCCGCTCTAGAGGTAGAGCGGTTTTTTCATGTTTAAAAATAACAGACCATTTCACATATCATGAAAATCAAGTATCTTTAAAAAAAAGAATAACATGAGTTTAACTGTCTTTATAACTGGAGCTACTTCAGGAATAGGAAAAGCCACTGCAGAATTTTTAGCACAACATAACTATAGATTAATTCTTTGTGGAAGAAACAAGGAGCAATTACAAAATTTAGAAAAATCTTTAGGGAAACAAACAGATGTAATTACACTTCAATTTGATGTTAGAAATAAAATTGATGTATGTAACGCTATAGAAAATTTACCTGAGAATTTTAAAAATATTGATGTATTAATTAATAACGCAGGGAATGCTCACGGTTTAAGTTTCATTCAAGATGGCGATACCAATGATTGGGATGCCATGTTAGATATTAATGTGAAGGGGCTACTCTATGTCTCAAGAGCGATTTTGCCAAAAATGATTGAAAGAAATACAGGTTTTATTGTTAATATTGGCTCAACGGCAGGAAAAGAGGTGTATCCAAACGGAAATGTATATTGTGCATCTAAGTCTGCAGTAGAGGCTATTAATAAAGGAATGAGAATGGATTTAAATCAATATAATATTCGTGTTAGCGCTATACATCCTGGGCTTGTAGAAACTGCATTTTCAGATGTACGTTTTAAAGGAGATACAGAAAGAGCAAAAAAAGTATATCAAGGATATAAAGCGTTACAGCCTGAAGATATTGCCGAAATCATCCATTTTGTAATCACCAGACCTTATCATATAAATATTGAAGACTTGGTCGTATATCCTTCTGCTCAAGTAAGTGCAACCATGATAAATAAAAAATAAATGAGTAGGTATTCAAAAATCATAGCAGGATGCATGTCTTGGGGAGCATGGGGGAGACAATTTTCAACCCAAGAAATGATTTCTCAAATAAAAATAACTTTAGAGTCTGGAATTACTACATTTGATCATGCAGATATCTATGGAGAATACACAACCGAACAAGAGTTTGGTAAAGCTTTTTCAGCTAGTGGTGTAAGAAGAGATAAGATTCAGTTAATTTCTAAATGTGGAATACAACACGATGGCGGCACAAGAGACAATACAATAAAACACTATAATTATTCAAAAGAATATATTATTTGGAGTGTAGAAAAGTCGTTAAAAGATTTACAAACAGATTACTTAGATCTACTATTACTTCATCGTCCCAGCCCATTAATGCATCCAGCTGAGGTAGCAGCTGCTGTTTCAATATTAAAAGAGACAGGTAAAATTATTGATTTTGGAGTTTCTAATTTTACACCTTCTCAATTTAATTTAATAGATCATACCGCTTCAATTTCTGTAAATCAAATAGAGTTTTCTTTAACACAGCATTCAGCAATGCATAATGGAACCTTAGATCAGTTGTTACAAAAAGAACTTATACCGATGTCATGGAGTCCATTAGGATCTTATTTTAAAGAAACAAACGCAGCAAACAAAAGAATAAAAAAAGTATTGGATGTACTAACAAAAAAATACAATGCAACTGAAGATCAATTATTGTTAGCTTGGATTTTACAGCATCCTTCAGGGGTTTTACCGGTAGTTGGCACAACTTCAAAGTTAAGGCTAGAAAACGCCATAAAAGCTTTAGACATAGGCTTAGAGTTAGAAGATTGGTTTACTTTATTAGTAGAGTGTCAAGGTCATAAAGTACCGTAAAAATGATTAACAAACGTCTTTTAATCAAGAACTTGCTCAGTCATAATGATGAGAATAGTTTCTATGATAAAAAGATGAAGTTATCGTTAACAAGCAAAGAAGGAAAAGGTAAATTTTTAAAGCATATTTGTGCACTTTCTAATTCAAATCCAACAAACAATTCTTATATCATAATTGGCATTGAAGATGAGGAAAATAAGATAGTTGGGGTAGATTTTTTTGACGACAGCAAAATACAGAATCTTGTAAATGCCTACTTAAAAAATCCACCTAAAATTTCCTATGAAAATGTTCCTTTTCCAAGTTTACCTCGACATAAAGTTATTGGATTGGTAACCATTCATTGCAATAGTAATATTACCTCTTTATTAAAAAATGCATGGAAATATAGAAAAGATACTATCTTCTATAGAAGAGGAAGTAATTCTATGCCTGCTTCTAAAAACTTTGAATTAAGAGACACCAATAAACTAACAGTTGATGCTATAGAAAAGAATGCAAATAATAACATTAAGCTAACTTTAGATGGTGTCTTTGATTTTTTTAATAATCATAAGCCTGAATATAACCCACAATACAAAGTTTTTAATGAGCAATTTGTGTTGTGTTGGGCAGGAGAAAAAAAACTTTTAGAAGGCAAAGAGTTTTTCACACGCGTAGACATTGAATTAATAAATGAACAAGTTCGATTATTTTTTTCCTCACTAGATGAGGTTCAAATAAGTTACAATAAAAATTCATTTATCATTACAGAATATATTTCTCTAGGATTAGAAAAGGAGGAAAAATATTACCCTTTAGAAAAAACAATTATCAATTTTAAGGAAAATGGGAAACATGATATTGTCACAGAGTTTTTATTTAAGTCTCCGTTGTTTGATGATATTATGATTCAACACATCTACCATAATAATAACGTAATTATTTCTAAAATTGAGGCAGAAACTCCACTTTCAGTATTAGAACACGAAGATGTACTTAGGTTACCAAAAAACTATTTACTTTGTTTTTTACATGGTTATTCAGATGCGGTTCAGCAATTAAAAAAAGCAAAAGAGTATATTAAAAGCATAGAAGATAAAACCACTTACATAAAATATAAAGAAGCTCTGCGTATTTTTAGAAAAGTAAAATATAATTAGCTCCTAGTTTATTCAATCCATAATTTACCAATAGAATAGGTTCTTGCTTGACCACTTATAATAACTCTGTCGTTATTGTCTAAGCAATTTAGTACGCCTTTTCTTTTGGAAAGTTGCACGGCAGTGAGTTCTTTTTTATGAAGTTTCTTCGCCCAAAAAGGAATTAGAGAGCAATGAGCAGATCCCGTTACAGGGTCTTCTAGAATAGAGGCTTGTGGAGTAAAAAAACGAGAAACAAAGTCACAGTTAGTCCCCTTAGAAGTAACAATTACTCCTCCTGTATTCAGATTTACTTGGTCAAAAAACTGTCTATTTATTTTAATATTTTTTATGTCTTGTTCAGAATCATATACTAATACATAATCTCTAGACTTATAAACTTCTTTGGGAGCAACGTTTAAAGCTTTTTTTATGAATACAGGAAGCTCTGCAGGAACAGGCATTCTTGATGGAAAATCTAAAAAATAAAAATCATTTTTTACAGCAACGGTTAAATCTCCACTTGCTGTTTCAAAAACAAAATTGTTTGAAGGATATTTTAAAATTGTTTTAATACAATGAGCAGTAGCTAAGGTGGCATGTCCACATAAATCCATTTCAATTTCTGGTGTAAACCATCGCAAATGAAATTTGTTTCCTTTTGGAACAAAAAAAGCAGTTTCTGCAACTGCATTTTCTTGTGTAATTTTTAATAAGATTTCATTAGGAAGCCATGAGGTTAATGGAACAACACAAGCAGGGTTTCCTCCAAAAATAGTATGTGTAAAGGCATCTATTTGATAAACGTCTAACATTACTTTTTAGTTAATAGTGAGTCCCAAAATAATCTTGTTTGTTCTATATAATTGGCATTATTTTTATTTTTTGCCCATTTATTTGCAATTTCAATAACTACTAAAGCATCTTTATAGTTATTCATCTTAGCAAGGATTTTTGCCTTAAGTAACCCATATCTAAAATTTTCTGGACTTTTGTCTAAAGCATTGTTAATAAAGTTTAGTGCATCGTTTAAATCTTTACCATTGTTACTATAATATTGGGCAGCTTCAAAGTAGGTTCTGTGAGGAATATTCTCAGGATTTTTTATGAAATTAAGCATCTGAGACTCAATTTTTTTGTCAACCTCAACTTCAATAGGGATAGAAATTAAGGTGTTTTCCCATGAAATGTCAAGCATTAAAGCGTTTGTTTTAACCTGTGAAAATTGACAGGTAAATGTTTCTACATAGTTGTTGTTTTTAGGAGCTATTTCAAATCTAAATACATCATTGGAAGGTTTATAAGCACCCCCTGCAATACTTCTTAGTGAAGTGTTTGAATGTATAATTATAATCCATCGATCTTCACCAGGAATGGTATAAATAGCATATTCTCCAGGTTGAATTGTTTTCCCTCCAATTTTAGCAACTTCTTTAAATGTAATTTTTGTGGCTGCATTTGCTCCAGTTCTCCAAACTTTATTATAAGGAACTAGCGCTCCAAAAACAACTCTTCCTTTGACTGAAGGTCTAGAGTATTCTAGGGTTATATCCGTAAGACCAACTTGTTGAGAAATTTTACTAAAAGGACTAAGTGTAGGTGTTTTTAATCGTTGACTATAACAAAGATTAAAACATAACAAGAGACAGATAACAGAAATTGATTGTTTCATGTAGGTGATATTTTTATTAATTGAAAATCTTTTCAGTAGCCCTATAAATTTAGGAATTAATTTTAAATACTTCGAATTTTCTAGACCATTCAATTGTTTTTTTAGGCTCTACTGAAATTTTAAAAAACAACTCAGGGCTGATCACGTGTCTCCAACCCCAAACGTTTATTTTTTCTGTGTTAAAGCTCCCAATTTCTTTTATTCCAACATTTGTTTTTGTATTTGTTAAAGTCCATTCAGCCTGAAGTTCTTTTCCTCCTGTAAGATTACTAAAGAAGAATTGTTGTTTTGGAGTTTTATGAAAGGTAATAGTATCAAGACCAATTTCAACTTTATTCTCGTTATTTACAGTTTCGTCAAAAAGTGATGAATTTATTGGGAAAGGAAATTTCAGCGTATAGTCTTCACCTATTAGGGCGTTATTAATTGCCATAAAATTATGAACATATTCATCTGTAATAATTCTTTTTTCACCCGTGTTATGAAGAGAATAATCAATAATAAAACTATTTTCAGAAACCGTAATTTCTTTTTTCAGAATGTATGAATAGCCATTTATAAGTTCTGATTTACAGATAATTTTAATCTTATCATTTTCATAGTTAACTTTAAAGCTAGCAGGTTTTATAAGATGATTTCTATGAAAAAGATACTCCTTATGACCTTTCTTAAGAAGCCCAACGCCAATTTTATGAAACCACCCACCCAATGGAGTTTCTTCAAAACCTACTGGAGTCGTAATCCCAAATTCATTGTAAAGTCCTTTTCCTAAAAAATCAATATCTTTAGATTCTGTATCTTCAATAGTAGTTAAAGGAAGGCTCTTAAATTTAACAGACGAAATTTTTCCAGACCAATCAAATCGTGACCCTTTATAGTTTTCTGATGGTAAATCAATAGCAACTTCTAAGTTGTTACTTTTTAGAATATGAGTCATAATTTAAACATCATAAAGAAATCAAAAAGAGTTTCTTAACCATTAAATACATCTCATAGGTATTTAATTTTTCAAGGCTTAGCCTCAAAAATAGATTCAACTAGGTTTAAAAAAATTTCTAAAAAATTTAACTGCCACCAGCACAGGGAAAACACATCCCAAAAGTAGTGAGGGAATCATTGTTAATTCATGATAAACTCCAATTAATGTGTATTCAATTTTAAAAAAGTGTAACGCAAACAGCATCAAAACATTTATCCAAGGGATAATTGAAAATATAGTTAACTCCTTATAATTCATTATTAAAACAATTAAATATATAAACAGGTATTAGCTTACTGCTTGATTCTTTTTTAAATCTTCATAAAATTTTGCATAGCTAACTTGTATGTAAGGACTCAGCCATAAAAAACCAATCCCTAGCGTTAGTATACAAAGCAACGCCCAACCGATGAAACGTAATCCTAAACAGAAGTATTTCCATTTATAACCATCCATCATTTCTTTACTTTTTCGTAGCGCGTCCATTGAACCAATGGTATCATCTTCTGCTAAAATATAAAAGGTTTGTGAGTAAGCAATGGCTGCAATTATACCAGGAATTATCAATAATAATGCCCAAAGAAAAATAAATACAACCATTAAAAGATAGGCGCCTAAAACAGTGCCATAATTTTTAAATCCCTCAAAAATTTGCTCTAATCTTGCATTTTCATTTCTAGAGAGGCTTAAGGTAAACATACAAATACCAACCGACATGGGACCGGCAATAAAAAGTCCTATTACACCTCCAATTACAGGAATTACTTGAAGAGTTCCAACAATTATTATGTATACCAAAAAGGTACCCACTGCAAGCCCCCAGTTTCCTGAAAGAGATGCTCTAGCCTCGGCCATTAATTCTTTATTTTCCTTCATCATTTTGTGTGTTTTTAGGGTTAGTTATTTTATTGTGATTATTACAACGTGTTAGCCAAGATAGTAAATAAATCTATAGTTAATTATAACATAGACTTTTTATTGTTTTTCCTCTAGAATAAGCGCAGGAATGGCTAAGGTTTTGAAAAGGCTGTTATAAGACTTCATTTCAGTATTAATGATAGTATCACGTTCATTTTTGTACACTTGCCAGTCTTTCATTAAATCATTAAATCGTTCTTTAGCACCACTAGTTACTTTAGGGTTTGCCTGGTCTACATAACTTTTTAGCTGAATTAATTGAGCATTTAACTTATTGTTAAAATTAATAACATCTTGAAACGTTTTTTGCTTGGCTTGTATTAGATTTTCTTCCCAACTATTGATTCGCTTAGTTAATTCTTTCCCTTTTTCAATTATGGTATCTGCATTATTGTTGTTTTTTAAGAGCTTAGCATAGGTTATAAGTTGGGTTTTTGCAGAACGCATTTGATTCACAGATTCATGCATTTCCTTGATGATATTTTCTATAGAAACTAGCATCTTTTGTTGTGTTATAAAATCTTCAGGGCTTGAATTAACTTTTGGGTTTGGAAGAATAGTTACCTCAGTTTCAGACACAACATCTCCTAATGTCATTCTTAGAGTATACTTTCCAGGAGCAATACGAGACCCTGATAAGCCTCCAAAAATGAAAACTTTATGTATAGAAGGCAAAGGGTCTCTTCTAAAATCCCAAGTAAAACGGTTAACTCCTTTTTTTGAAGGTAAAATTTGTGGTTTTGAAGGGCCTCCTGGCCATGATTTAAAGCTGGGGTCTTTTTTGTTGGTATAGGTTCTTATCACCTTATCATTTTCCAAAACATCTAAGGTTAGTGTTAAGGAGTCAATATTGTTGTTCAAATAATAATCAAAGGTAATACCACTTCTAGGGTTTTGCCCTTGCCCAACAGCCTTCGAGTTTCCTCCGAAGATACGATAGGTATCTTTTGGGGTTACCATTTCAATAGCTTTTGAATACCTACTGTTATATTGAAGTGCCCCTAAATCATCCAAAACCCAAAACCCTCTTCCCGAAGTTGCGGCCACTAAATCATTATCTTGGATAATTAGATCGTTGATAGCTACTACCGGTAAATTTAGTTTTAATCGCTGCCAAAATGCGCCATCATCATTTGAAATATATAATCCAGTTTCTGTTCCAGCATACAATAATCCTTGTTGCTTTTTATCAGCCCTAACTACTCTTGCAAAACCATTAGGGTCATTTAAACCGTTTATAATTTTAGTCCAAGTTTGCCCATAATCATTGGTTTTAAAGATGTGTGAGTTTAAGTCCATAGATTTGTACCTCATAATTACCACATAGGCAGTTGCAGGGTTGTGATGAGAAATGTCTATACTATTTATAATACCATCTTTAATTCCAGGCGGCGTAATATTCTCCCAGCTTTCTCCACCATTTTTAGTAATGTGTAAAAGGCCGTCATCGCTACCAGCATAAAGAACACCTTGTTCGTGCTGAGATTCTACTAAAGCTGTAAGCGTATTATAATTTTCTCCACCAGCAGCTTCGTTTGTGTATGGAGCTCCTCCAGGACCATGTTTATCCACCTCATTTTTGGTAAGATCTGGGCTTACTATGGTCCAATTCATTCCTTGGGTAGTAGTTTTAAAAACAACGTTTCCAGCATGATATACTGTAGCTCTATCATGTGGAGATGTAATTATAGGAGCATTCCAATTGTATCGATATTTTGAATTTTTTGGCGCTATACTTAAGCCTAATTCTGGATACTCTTTAATTGATTTTTGTTCTCTTGATGTTCTTGACCAAGTACTAATATTTCCTTGATAGGTACCTCCATATACCAATTCAGGAGCATCTGGATCAAAAGCAATAAACGCACTTTCTCCTCCAGCTACAGAATACCAATCTTTCCAGTCAATACCTCCATCATTGGTTCGGCTAGCAATACCAATAGCAGAATTATCTTGCTGCCCACCATATACATTGTAAGGCACTAAGTTGTCTGTAATTACTCTATAAAATTGAGATGTTGCTTGGTTTTGCTGAGTACTCCAGCTTTTTCCTCCGTTGAAGGAGATATTAGCTCCACCATCATTAGAATTGATAAGATTTTTGTTATCGGTTGGGTTTATCCATAAATGATGATTGTCTCCATGCGGAACAGGAATATTTGAAAAACTTTTTCCTCCATCTATAGACTTCATAACGGGTGCATTTAAAACATAGACTGTATTTTCATTTTGTGGGTCAGCAAATATTTCCATGTAATACCAAGATCTAGCAATATTAACTCGATTACTATTTACTTGTTTCCATGTTTTTCCTGCATTATCTGAACGGTATACCCCCCCTTTTTTACCAGCGGCTTCAATGACGGCGAAAACTCGATCGGGATTTGCTCTAGAAACAGAAATTCCAGATTTTCCAAAATCTTTTGGTAAGCCTAATTTCATCTTTGTCCATGTAGTTCCTGCATCTATAGACTTAAATAATCCAGAATTTTCACCACCAGATTCCATCACCCAAGGATATCTTTGGTGCTGCCACATAGAGGCGTATAATATACGAGGGTTTGTCATGTCCATTGATAAAGAAGAAGCACCAGTGGTATTATTTACAGAAAGAATATTTTTCCATGTTTTTCCTCCATCTGTAGTTTTGTAAATTCCTCTCTCTTTTGAAGGAGCGTATTGTGATCCTTGTGCAGTAACATATATGATATTTGGATTGGTTGGATGAATAACAACATCAGAGATATGACGCGTTTTATCTAGTCCAAGATGAGACCATGTTTTTCCTGCATCCATAGATTTGTATACGCCATCTCCCATTGAAGTCATAACTCCTCTAGCAGCATGTTCTCCCATACCTACAACAACAATATTAGGATCGCTTTCAGCAACAGCAATAGCACCTACAGAACCTGTTTTAAAAAATCCATCAGAGATATTTTTCCAAGTAATTCCATCATC
>Ga0206125_10004493_pt1 | contig 12342 bp, 14 predicted proteins | sample Helgoland_Spring_4_FD_148598 | JGI IMG/M metagenome (GOLD analysis project Ga0206125, IMG submission 148598) | Pelagic subsurface seawater microbial communities from Kabeltonne, Helgoland, North Sea - Helgoland_Spring_Bloom_20160331_1 | ecosystem: Environmental > Aquatic > Marine > Epipelagic ... | reverse complement strand
AACGCTAACAAATACGTCGAATATTGCGCAGTCTGTGACTATATATCTACCAAACTCAGGCGGCACTTTTGGCAATAACAACGCTGTACTATTCCAGCGAGGTATTGCGCCGACAGAGACATACCAGTGCCCGGAAATTGTGGGCCAGGTTATTTTATCTGGCGGAACCCTGGTTGCATCAGCATCACAGGGCGGAACTATAGTAATAAGCGGCACAGGTAGGGAAAATTCAGGGGATATTTAATGATAAGAGAGCATTTACAGAATTTTGGGTTTCCAGAGCCAGCAGTTGATTTTCTTGTTGGGTTTTGGGATGCCATACAGTTATTTGATGATGTTGCTGACCAGGATAGAGAGGTCACCAGGGAAGAGCTAGATAAGGTTTTGTGGTTCACCTTGGTTGATATGCACTGTAACGAGCTTTTTATAAAGAAAAGCAGCGTTCTATTGCCGCATGTATCTAACCTGATACTTAAGTGGCAGGCGTCTGATACTGTAGAGAGAGAAGGCAAAGCCGATCAAAAAAGCTATGTTTGGCGAGCCGGATATTACGACTTAGTGTTGGCTGTTGCATCACTATGCTTTGACCGAGAAACAGTGCAGAAAAACGCACATAACATTTTAAATATTTACGGCGAAACATACGCTGATTATATTGAGGAGTTTGAATAATGCCAGGCCCAGCTTTAGCATTAGGTGCAGGAATGATAGGCAGCTCAGTAGTAGGAGCTATAGGAGCGCGCAACGCAGGTAAGGCGCAGATGGCTGCGTCTAAGCGAGCCGCTGATGCTAACCTGCAAGGCACTAGAGAGTCTATTGCATCTCAAGAAAAGATGTTTGGCATCTCTAAAGATTTGATGGATCCGTTTCGCCAAGCTGGATTAACTGGCATGGAGCAAATGATGGCCCTGGGCGGGATGAGTGGCCCTGAAGCTCAGCGTGAAGCCATGCAGGGCATACAAGACAGCCCTGAGTACGACATGCTGATGGATCAATCCCGGCAAGGCCTTTTGTCAGGCGCATCTGCTACTGGAGGATTACGAGGCGGCAATACGCAGAGATCAATGGCTGAGCTTGCTCCAAACTTATTGATGGGTTTAGCTGATAGAAACTATAACCGACTTACCGGGCTTACTAACCTTGGCCAGGCATCTGCTGCTGGACAAGCTGGTAGTGCTGACGCTTTGGGCGCTAACCTTGGTCAAACACATTTGACTGGTGGTCAGCTACAAGCTCAGGCGCACACACAGTATGGCCAGGCAAGAGCTGGATCGTCACTTGGCCAAGCTCAAGCGATTGGCCAAGGCATTAAGGGGTTAAGCCAAATATACGCCGCAGATTCAATGGGACTTTACACTTAGGATAATAATATGGCAGCACCATACAACTACATGTCAGCTTTGACTTCACCAGATATTATGGAGTCTACGTCTTACTTGCAGTCACTCAAGGGCCAGCAGATTCAGCGCCAGGCTCAAGAAGCTGCAACCCAAAAGCAAAAGCTTGCTAACGACCAGCTACAGAAGCAAATGGCTGCTATTTCCAATTTTCAGGGTGTTGAGTCACCTGGTTTGGAAGATTTCCAAGCACTTGGCATAGCATTAGGCGGAGAGCAGGTTACAAAGCTTGGTGATGCTTTTAACCAGCGAACGGATCAAGAGAACGCATCCACTATACAGTTTGGTGGCCAGTTTATGAGCGCCTTAAGAGGAAGCCCAGACTACGCCGTTAAGATGCTAGACGACAGAATTGCAGCATCTGCAAATGATCCGCAAACGCAAGGATATTACAGCAATATGCGAAAATTGCTGGCTGATGAGCAGGGAACTGTAGACCCTGAAGGTCTCCAAAACGTCATAATGATGACTGGCACAACTTTAGCATCTGTCCCTGGCGCTGAAAATATGTTTAACGCTTTGAACACTCGCGAAGACGTCCTTAAGAAGCGACAGATGGCACCAGAAGAAATTAAGGAAGCTAAGGCTAATGCGACTGTTGCAGCAAATACTGCAAACTTTGCAGAGCTTACTTCAGTTGCTAATCTTGCTGAGATGGGCCTTGATGTTAGCGCACAGCTAGATGACCCTACTATGCAGGCGGCGGTACAAAAGCTGGCTACACTAAAGCGTAGAGAATCAGAAGCTAAATCAAACCTAGAGCTAAGAGATTTGCAGCTTAAGGTATACAATCAAGAAAGAGAGATTAACGATGTAGCTGCAGAGCGCGCTAATGAAATTAACACCCTTGGCAGCAAAATAAGCACAACAATAGGCCAGGTCAATAAGATTAAAGATCTTGGCAAAGTAGGTGACACTTTTGGTACTGTGTTACAGCAAGCTACCGGGCCTATAGGCTCTCGCTTAATTACGCTTGACGAGGATGTTTCTAACTTTGAAGAGGCATTAGAAGTTTTAAACTCGCAAGTATTCTTAAACAACGTAGACCAAATGCGCGGCTTAGGTACACTGACTGACGCTGAAGGCCAGAGACTGTCAAACGCTTCAGGCTCTCTGTCTTTACGTCAGGGGCCAGAGCAATTTGAAAAAGAGTTAAATCAAATAATTAAACTTCTTAACCTTGCTGATAAGCGTAGACTTGAAAAATACCCAGATGCTGTCCCTGTTCCAGAGCCTGTTGTCTTAGGGCAAGATATTAGAACTGTAGATGTTCCAGGAATCGGGCCAGTAACAATCCAACAGGTGAAATAATGCCACAAGAAGTTACGGTAGGTGATAAGAAGTACACTTTCCCTGATGGGGTTACAGAAGAGCAAATTATTGCTTTTGTGCAGCAAGACCAGGCTAGTGCGCCACAACAAGGCATATCTGCCGCACAACAGGATATTTCTACACCTGTAGCGCCGCCAGTTGCCCCACAGCCGCAGCCACAAGATAGCACAATGATCCAGGGCAATTATGATGATGTTCCGGTTCTTGGCGCTGACCCTGTACAGCCGGTTAGCGTGGCTCCGCAATACAGCATCCCTGAAAAACTAATTGGAGCTGGTGAAACAGCTTTGACAGTTGGCACCGGAGCTACTACAGGCTCTATTGGCTTTGTCGGTGGTTTTGGCAAGGAGCTTGTAGGGCAAATTCTTGATGGTAACTTTGGAACTGCTGAAGCTGCTGACCTGATTGAACGAGCAGCTTTGCTTGGTATGAAGGAAGGGACTTACATTCCTAGAACACCTGCTGGGCAAGAGTATGCGCAAAATGTTGGGCAAGTCGCTGCACAACTACCGCCAGTGGTTGGTGTTGGGCCTATGGCAGCTCCAGCGATTGTACAGGGAGCAAGAAATGTTGTTCCAGGCACTCGCCAGGCATTGCAGAGCACTGCAGATGCGACCAGACGAGTAGTCGGCGAGCGTGGTACTGGCCAGGGCATTATGGGCCAATTTCCGGCTGTTGGTGAGGTAGTTGACCCAGCAAGAAGCGTGGGCGCTGCACAAACCCCGGCAGCAATGCAGCGTAGAACTGTCGCAGAAGGAATGCCTGTACCGTTTGAAGGTGATACAGCTTTGACTGCTGGACAGGCCTCAAGAGATCCTGGGCAGCTTAGATTTGAAGGTGAAATGGCCCGGCAAGATATTGGTGCGCCAATTGTTGCTCGAATAGAAAACCAAACTGCTAGATTTATTGACAACTTTGACGCTCTTATTGACGTTAATCAGCCTATTGCTAGAGAGGTTCGAGAGGTTGGAGCTGCAGTTGATTCCGCTTTAGTGACTAAGGCTGAAGTAATGCGTAAGCAGATTCAAGAAGCTTACAAGGTAGCGCAAGAGGCCGGTGAGCTAGAGGCTCCAGTAGACACTAGCAGACTAGCAGATACGCTAAACCAGCTAGATCCGCAAAAGGGCCTTACTCCAATTATTACTGCTGTAGAAAAAGAAGCCATTAGAATTGGTGCTCTGCAGCAGACACCAGACGGCCTTATTGTAGGTTCTCAAACACCACTAAATAACACAGAGATATTGCGCAAGTTTGTAAACCAAAGCACAGATTGGACCAATCCCAACGAAGGTCGCATTGCTAGAATTATTAACGAATCAATTGATACGGCGACACAGGGTGCAGGCGGTGAAAGATACCAGGCTGCCAGACAGTTAAGAACTAAATACGCAAATGAGTTTGAAAATACCGGATTAATAGCAAAGCTGCTCGGAACTAAGGGTAGAACTTCAGAAAGGGCTATTGCAGTTGAAAACGTGTTTGACAAAGTTATTCTGCGCTCTTCAATTGAAGAAATTAACAAGCTTAGGTCTACTCTGCTTAAGGGTGGAACGCAAGGAAAGCAGGCCTGGGCAGATTTAAAAGCACAACTTGTTAGATATATACAAGAAAAGTCTACTACGCCAAGCGGCACAGACTCCAGAGGAACACGAACATTGTCCTCACCAGGACTGCAAAAAGTTATTCGTCAGCTTGACGAGCAAGGAAAGCTCACTTCAATATTTGGTAAGAAAAACTCGCAAGTATTCAGAGACCTTGCAGACCTTTCAGCGCAAATGAAAACCGTGCCTGCAAATGTAGCTAACCCTGGTACAGGCGGCGCTATATTCGGAATGATGAACTGGCTTGCATCTGGAGCAACAGGACAGCCCTTGCCTGGTGGAAATATCATCAGGGAACTATTAAAATTCACTGAAAATCGTGAATTAAAGCTAAGAATTAAAGAAGCCTTAAAGGATCCAAACAAATGACAGCAATAGCAATCCAGGCTGGCTTCCCCCAGTTTGCAGACACTGACGGTACGCCCCTCAACAACGGTAAGATTTACATTGGTGAGGTAAACAAAGACCCGGTAGCTAACCCTATCCCGGTTTTTTTCGACCAGGCAACAACTATACCGGCAGCTCAGCCGCTTGATACCAGTAATGGATATTTGTACTACCAGGGAACCCCGGCTGCTTTTTATACAGCTGGCGCATATTCTATAAAAGTAATTAATGGATCTGGTGTCACTGTCTACGAAGCACCAGAGGGTATTGTAACGGAAGTAACAAATACTCTTGAAGAGATTACTCAGTATCTTGGTGCTTTTGATTCGGCGCCATCTACGAGAGGTGACGGCACTGCTTTGCAGGTAGGTGACATATTCTTTGACACAACTGTCAATTTGATGAAGGTTTATGACGGATCGAGCTTTATTGGATTTGCTGGTCCATACCTGCCGCTTACCGGCGGAACTATTGCTGGCGATGTCATATTTAACGACAGCGAAGAGTTAAGGTTCGGAACTGGCAACGATCTAAGAATTTATCACGACGGATCAAATAGTTTTATCAAAGAACTGGGTACTGGTAATCTATTTATTCAGGGCGATACTAACGTTAATATTGGCAGCAATCAAGCCTCATCGTCTTTACAGGTAAGTTCTACTGGAGCAGTATTCAGAGGAAGCAATTCAACTGTTGCTACGCTAACGACTACTGGCATGAAGTTTGAAGATGGTAAGATTATTTCGGTTGGTGCTGATGACGACTTAAAAATCTATCACGACGGTAACAACTCTTACATTAAAGATACAGGTACAGGCAATCTAAACATTACTGCAAGCACCGATGTGTTTGTGGGAACCGATAACAGCACAATGGCTAACTTTGATTCTACTGGCCCTGTAGACTTGTATCACAATAACAGCAAAAAGTTTGAGACTACTAGCGCAGGCGCAACTATTACAGGTAACGCAACTGTAACTAATGTTGTTGGCGCACAGACGTTCAACGCATCATCCTCAATTGATACTCCGCAGATTGAAGTAACTACGCTTAAAGCTCGTGACGGCACAGCCGCAGGTTCTATTGCAGACTCAACAGGTGTTGTAACTCTTGGTAGTGCTGTGCTTACTACTGCTGATATTAACGGTGGTACAGCAGATAACGTAGTAATTGGTGGCTCTACAGCCGCAGCAGGTACGTTTACAACTGGTACGATTGCTACCGCTGATATTAATGGCGGCACAATTGACGGCTCAGTAATCGGTGGCTCTACAGCAGCAGCGGGTACGTTTACAACTTTAAACGCTACAACAGTAGACGCAACTAACATTGAAGTTACAAACATTAAAGCCAAAGATGGTACAGCCGCAGGCTCTATTGCAGACTCTACAGGTGTAACAACTCTTAATAGTGCGGTGCTTACTACTGCTGATATTAATAATGGTACAATAGACAGCGTAATTATTGGTGGCTCTACAGCCGCAGCAGGTACATTTACAACCGGAACAATTGCTACAGCAGACATTAACGGTGGCGCAATTGACGGTACAGTTATTGGTGGCTCTACAGCCGCAGCAGGTACATTTACAAGTCTTAATACAACTGGCGATTTAGCTGTTGGTCAAACTGCTGAGCCACAAGCTACCTTAGATGTGCATGGCAATGCTTTAATTAAAGACACGTTGCAGATTGGTGAAACCCAAGGCGGTACAACCCAAGCAGCACTAGACATCCGAGGCGATAACTCAGAGGCTGGCAATTTTACCGCTAGTGTATCTGCTGGCGTTATGAATGTTACAGCTGTGAACAATGCAACCTTGGCTGTTGGTGATGTTATTTATAGTGCTAACGCTATTCCAGCTAATACATTTATTAAGTCTTTTGGCACTGGCTCAGGTGGGATAGGCACATATAATTTAAGTCAATCTTTTGACCTTAATTCAGTAACTTTACGAAACTCTGCAAAAGGCAGCCTAACTGCATCTTTTACAAATGCTGATACATCTTTAAGAGCTGGGCAGCCAATTGGAATAATTGAGTTTAATGATGCAGATTCTACAAACGACGGTGCAAAAGGCTTTTTAGTTTGCGGCGCACAAGACACATCGCCATCTAGCTATCTTGCCTTCGGTACACACACATCAGGCGGTGGGGAACACGCCAGAGAAGTCGCTAGGTTTGATGAAACTGGTAAGTTATTAATAGGCGCACTAATAAGCAATGACGCTTTAAACCATATTGAATTGCGTGATACAGGTGAAATCCGGTCTGCTTCTTTAGCCACTGGCACTTTAGATGCTGGAGTAAGTACGTTTACCAAGTCTGGTGGTAGCGGCACCATTGCAGAGTTTTATAATGACACCAATAGAGTTGGATTCATTAGAGACCGTTCAGAAGTAGTATCATCACTCGTGTTAGACACACGCACAGATGGTGTAGGTATTACTGCAAGTTCTAACCGTTTAATTCCAACCGACCTTAATGGCAACGTAACTAGCAACATAGCAGATTTAGGTGGTGTCAATGACAAGTGGAAAGACCTTTATCTTGGTGGCGGTATTTATTTAGGAGGCGATACAGCGGCAGCTAATAAGTTAGAAGATTATGAGGAAGGCACTTGGGGGCCAGTTTTTAGGGACGAAGTAACAGGCGGTAATGTTGCCTCAGGGCAAGCGTTCAATGGAAGTTACACGAGAATCGGAAATCAATGCACTTTACATATGCGGGTTATCAATCTAGACCCTGACACTGGTGTGACCGGCACAAACAACGTCTATATCACTAATTTGCCATTTGCTGCCTCTGATGAAAGTAGCAACTATCGCTACGTTGGCTCTATGGAAAGTACGCGTATTTCCTACAGTGGTTCTATACAGCCAAGAATCACAGAAAACACCAACTATATGGTAATTAGCAAAACCAATCAAAGTGGTTCGACTTCCGCTTTGCAATGGGACGATATTACAGACGCTCAGGCTGACATGTATGTTTCAATAACTTACACAGTATAAGAAATTAACTTAACCATACGCCCAGTGGATGCTGGGCATAGACAGGAATATATATAATGGCATTAGAAAAAGTAATTACAGAAGATAAGATTGAAATTGTTGGAGAGTTTAAGGCCGTACAGGTACGCACCAAGACAGCAATCACTGATGATGGCGTTGAAATCTCTTCAGGCTACAGCCGCAAAGTAATTTCAGCGGGTGACGACTACAGCGGCGAATCAACTGAAGTACAGGCTATCTGTGCAGCAGTACACACGAGCGATGTTGTAGCCGCTTATCAAGCTCACCTTGTAGCTATGGCTGAAGAGTCACTGGAGACCGATCATGATTGAAGAAACTAAAGAAGTAATTGATATTGCTGCTGGCTCAACTGCTGTAGCGGCATGGGCTTTGTGGGTTCCACCAATCGCAGGTCTGTTTAGTATTGTTTGGTTTGGTATCCGCATCTGGGAGTCAGAGACAGTACGCGAGCTTACAAATCGTGTTAAATAATCTGATTGGTCCTATAACTGGTTTAGTTGGCGGATACTTCAAGAATAAAGCTGAAGAAACGCAGGCTAAGCACCAGGCCAAGATGTCTGTAATACAGAATGATGCTGACTGGGAATCTAAGATGGCTGACGCGTCTGCGTCGAGCTGGAAAGACGAATTTTGGACAATAGTATTGTCTATCCCTGTATTTATGGTCGGCTATGCGATTATTGCAAATGACACATCCGTAATTGACCGGGTGCATCTTGGATTTAGCGCGCTATCAACTTTGCCTGAGTGGTATCAATATTTGCTGTTTATAGCTATATCTAGCAGTTTTGGTATACGCGGAGCAAGTAAGATAATGAGCATGCGCAAGTGAAGAGCTGGCTGTTTTTTTTGTGTTTTTTGTCGGGCGCAATATTTGCCGACACTACACAGGACGGCAGCCTAAACACTAACGCAGAAGATAGCACCGTAAACAGTCACAACAGCACCCAGGATGAGTCTGTCAGCAACACCTATAACGGAGCTGGAAGCAGCAGTCAAATACCGGCATCAAGCGCAATATCTCCCAGCTATTTATCGAATGGGCTTGAGAATTGCTTGCAAGGCACATCTGGATCTCTGCAGACTAATTTGTTCGGCTATGCATCTGGTAAGTACAAAGAAGATAAAAACTGTAACCGTAGGCGTGACAGTAAAATGTTATTTGACCTTGGAATGAAGGTGGCTGCCATAGGGCGGCTTTGCCAGGATAAAGAAGTCTGGCGCAGCATGTTCCTAAGCGGTACGCCATGTCCAGTTTTGAGCAACGGTAAGCTTGTTGTAGGTAAGCGAGCCTATCTGATAATGAAAACAGAGCCTGATCTGTACATACCCGACTATCAAGATCGTGAGGACTACTACAAAAAACTTTTGAATATAGGTAGCACTCAAAATGAAAATGAAGATAGCAGCAGCTCTGTTACTGACAGGTTCCGTACAAGCGTCAGAAATTGACAATCTAATAAACACATCTAACAGCCTGGTCGCGCAAATCGACCGTGGCAGAATGCTTGTTGGCGCAGCTATTGAAAATGGCCCTAATGGGTACATTTCGTCGCCAGGATTATCTGCAAGCGCACAAATATCTAACGCGCAAGTTGACGCTTACAACAACGCCCTAGCATCAATGGCTAACTACGCGCCATACGGTGACGCACAGACGTTTCTAGAGACCCAGGCTGGCAATGAGCTAGACCTAATGCAAGACGCCGTAGACAGCTTTACAGGAGCTGTGGTGGAGCTTACTACCGTAGTACAAGTTAACGATATGGCAAAGGAAGCGCAGACGCCTGACGACAAGGCTGCGGTCCAAAACTTTACTGTTACAAACGACTTGCAGGTTAACCAGGAGACTGTTGATACCTATAACCAATCGCTGACAGAAATAGAGACACACTCAAACAATGCGGGTGCCTACCTGGGTGTAGCTGCTAACAAAGAGTCTACGGAGTTTTTGCAGCAAGGAGCTGAAAATAACAACAGCAACTTCGAGACAGCGACTTTGACATACGACTCTAACCAGCAGTGGGTTAAGGTTTCATGGATGACAGGCAATGCTACAGCTGTATATGTTAACGGCACAAACTTTGACAGCCTGTATGTATCTGAAAACGACATCTTGGCGCTCGGCGCACAAAGCGAATATTACAACAGCGGATACCACCAAGCTGGATACGACTGCATGGTTAACGAAAGTAATTGTGAGGGCTTAAGGTGAGCTTAGAGAATACAGAGCTAAAAATCGGAAATACGTCATTTAAGGGCGTATACATTGCGATTTTATTAAGCTTAGCGACCACTTTGGGTGGCGGTGTTTGGACTGCTAGTTCGCTATACGGTCGATTAACGGCGGTAGAGGCCGTAGAAATACCAGATATTAAACCGCTGCAGGAAACAATTGGCTTAATGCAGCAGCAGCTTACTGACAATGATGTTAGTCAACTTAAAAGTAAACTTTCTGAGCTAGGAGTCAACCTAGAAGTAGTTTTAAAACGACAAGGTGAATTACTTGAAATACAAAAACAAGTATATGACCTAGAAAAAGATGTAGAAGCTATGCGCGCAACCGTTAAGACAGCGGAAATAGTCACTAACGAAGTGCAAGGATTTGATGGTAAAATTAAGTCGATGCTTAGAGAGATAGAAGATCTCTGGGCGGGATTAGACTATGTGAGCAACCCATACGAGTAGAGGTAACATGCGTTATTTTAAAATAGAGGACTTTAATTGCCAGCACACCGGCAACAACAAAATGTCCTGGGACTTCTTGAACAAGCTAGATGACCTGCGGCATGAATGCGGAATCCCTTTTGTAATTACTAGCGGGTATCGAGATCCATCACACCCTATCGAGTCAAGAAAGGCTCGACCTGGCACACACGCCCAGGGAATTGCTGCAGACATAAAAATTAACAGCGCATTTCAAGCACACCTAATCATGAAGAAAGCTTTTGAGGCTGGATTTAATGGCATAGGCCTGGCCAAGAATTTTGTTCATGTAGACATCAGAGATGGTGTCGGTAAATCCTGGACATATTAACGGACAAAATCACAACAAATTGTCCAGAAGCCCATTAATTTGGGCTTTTTATTAACTATAGCGTATACATTTATGTTAACTTGTGTTACAATCGGGGGGTTCTATTAAAAAATAGAGGTGAAAAGATGGCGACAAGAATTGACTATGAGTGGGCTTGCAATATCACCGACAGCAGTGGGGACATATTGGAGTCATTTATTGAGGACAGCTATGCAGAAGCAAAGAAGGCGCAGTGCTTGGTGGAAGATGATCACTCGTTTATTGAGTTGTGGGTGAGCTACAGCACAGAATCTGCTGGATTAATTGACAGGGAGTTTTACACAGTCAGGGAAGGCAGGCTTCCGAAACACTTACCCAAGCACATAACCAAACAGCTAGCCCATTAATTTGGGCTTTTTATTGCCTATAGTGTTTACATTTATGTAACTTGTATACTATAATGTCCCCTCATTCAAAGGGGGACAATATGTCTATAGAAACCGAAGTACAACTCCGATACGAAACCGAATTGCGTCGCCGTCACAGCTTGGCTGAGTCGCGTTTTCGTCGATATGCTTACCGCGATTTTATCAATCACATTCCTGCAAGAGATGGGATGCCTGATTACTATTACTCGGAATATTCTAAGCACTACTGCTTAGGCGAAATGTCTGCAAACCAAGGGGGAATTTAATATGTGGAACGAAGTTCATAATGCTCTTAAAGAGCCATTTTCTGTGCGCCAGTTAAGCTGGAGACAAGGCGGCGGTGGGCGTCAGCTTGCTTACATTAATGCGCGTGACCTAATGAAGCGCTTAGACGATGTTGTTGGCCCGGAAAACTGGCAAGACAGATACGAAGAATGTCATGGTCGCCTGGTCTGCTATCTGTCAATACGTGTTGAAGGCGAGTGGATTACAAAATCTGATGGCGCTGGTGACACTAACATCGAGGGCGAGAAGGGCGGAATGTCTGATGCTTTTAAGCGCGCTGGTGTTAAGTTTGGTGTAGGTCGATACCTGTATTACCTTAAGGGTGCAACGCCAAGCAACATGCCTAAGTGGGCATTGCCAAGTGAGTAGCTACAAAGCTGAATCTGGCCATTGGTATGACGTCGATGGCCAGCCAGCTTACACAGTCATAGGCGCTAACGGTAAGGAGCGCAACACTACTCTACGCGACGCCAGGAAGCACAACTTGGTTCCATCTGTAACAACCATTCTCGGTGTAGCGGCTAAGCCTGCTCTGGAGAACTGGAAGATAGACCAGGCAATTAAGGCTGCTATGGGATACCACCAGGGGCCAGATGAGTCGGACAACGCTTACCTGTATCGCATTAAGGATCAGGCTAAGCAGTCGTCAAAAGAAGCTGCAGATCGAGGTACTGCGATTCACGCAATGATTGAGCGTGGCTATCTTGGACTGGACTATACCAGCCAGGCATTTAAGTCTGTTAATTACATCCTGGAAGGCTTGCATCCTCATCAAGACTGGTCTGCTGAGGCATCATTCTGCAGCGATCTCGGATATGGCGGCAAGATTGACTTGTATTGCCCTAATGAAATTGTTGTTGACTT
>Ga0206125_10004487_pt1 | contig 12360 bp, 11 predicted proteins | sample Helgoland_Spring_4_FD_148598 | JGI IMG/M metagenome (GOLD analysis project Ga0206125, IMG submission 148598) | Pelagic subsurface seawater microbial communities from Kabeltonne, Helgoland, North Sea - Helgoland_Spring_Bloom_20160331_1 | ecosystem: Environmental > Aquatic > Marine > Epipelagic ... | reverse complement strand
CACCAGGTGATATTTCATTATTCCTCCACACATTCGGTTGGGTTCTTAAATTAAGAAATGATTTCATAATTTTATTAATGTATTCTTGACTTTTAGAAAAAACATCACTTATTCAGAACTTGTTCCAGGTGTAGCGATAGATAGTTTTGTCTTAGTACCCGCACTGAAAGTGCCGTTGGTCTCACTACAGTATACAGGGGGAGGGTAAAACAATAAATGTGGTTTAACATGCGTCGCGGGCATGTTTTAGCCTTAGTAACCTGAGAAATCCACTTTTTTTTCTAGAAGAGCTACAATAATCGCCAACGTACGTTTTTGGACGATACTCTGAAAAGCATTTTCCCAAATTTTGACTGAAAAAAAAATTTTTTTAATCGTTCAAAAGTGTGATTTCATTGTTGCCTTCCCCTGTCGGTGCAGGTTATTAATCTCACCAAAAGAAAAACAAAATTACACGCATTATATTATTGGGTTATTGGACCAAAAAACAATTCCTAAAAAAATTATATTTTAGCAGTATATAACAGAGGCATCATATACAAATGAACGAGACCAATCCTTTAATGTTCGGTAAAAAAAAATACATCAGAACCAAACCAAACAACAGCGGCATGTCCACTTTTTGGAAACTACTTATCACTCTTGCATTAGGTTTGTCAGCTGCATCGTTCGCCTTATCAATTATCAATGATGGTAAAACAGGGTTGCGGGGACCTATTGGTCCCACAGGTGCTGTTGGACCTGTTGGCGCGGACGGTGCTGTTGGCGCGGACGGTGCTGTTGGACCTGTTGGTGCGGATGGTGCTGCTGGACTTGTTGGACCTGTTGGACTTGTTGGACCTGTTGGACCTACTGGTGCTGCTGGTGCGGATGGTGCGGATGGTGCTGTTGGACCTGCTGGTGCGGATGGTGCTGTTGGACCTGCTGGTGCGGATGGTGCTGTTGGACCTGCTGGTGCTGTTGGACCTGCTGGTGCGGATGGTGCGGATGGTGCGGATGGTGCGGATGGTGCTGATGGTGTGGATGGTGCGGATGGTGCTGCTGGTGCGGATGGTGTTGTGGGGCCAACTGGACCAGCTGGACCAGCTGGTGCGGATGGTGCTGGAGTTCCTTAAATTTAGTGTATACTCAAACAATCTTTAATAAACATTTAATTATATATTTTTCAAAGTAGATGCTAATGAATAGACATTAAAATAGTTCACTAGCGCTTATTCCGTGCAATTTTCATACGTTAGAAAACCACAGACCAAGTTTGTTGTGGCATCTCTTTTTACACCCAGTACTTCCACAAGACCAGTTGCAAAACCATTGTGTTTTCGGATGGCTTCTATGACTTTTTCGGTTCCGTAAAAAGGATGTGTGGCCACTGGGTCATTTTCAATTCCATGAGCCAGCGTAATGCATGGAACATCTTCAATGTACATGTCTTGAAAACCCGGTTCCAACAGAAAACTGTATACAGCGACACACGGATACTCTGTTGCTTCACCAAGGTCTTTTGGGAACGTCCAGCGTCCGTTGTGCGTCACCGGATGCCACGGCGTAGCCATGAGCATTCCATATTTGACCAGTGTCGCGGTTTGACACGGTGTTTTGACGACGCAGACGACTTTGGCCGGCCCTCTGCGCGTTTCCACAATGTCGTCCTTTTGAATGTCGCAGCACGCTTTGCGCGAACTGTCTGCCATCTTGACACGACAGGGACCAGCAAAACATGGACCACCTCTCGAATTGTAGTGTACCATGCTTTCTGGCACGGCTCGAGCGGTGGTACCACTTGAACGAGCTCTCGACACCACAGCTTCGCGATGTGTGGGCTTAGGAGCCGGCAATGCGTTAAACGCCGTGTCGAGGGAATCGCGCATTTGTTGAAACGTTTCACCACCGTACTGTTGGATGCCTTTGTCGAGAAAGTTGTTGCATTGTTGCGTCCAATGTGCGAGGGCCAGAGAAGGCAAATAGTGACGTCCCCAGCGACGATAATTCTCTGGTTCAATGGCTTCGCGCACTTGGCCGTTCAAATCTTCCTGCAACTTAGGGTCAGTAATCGTGCCCACGAGATTGTTTAAATAGCCGCGTGCGCGGTCACAGTCAATTTTGGCGAGTTTCGAGCATTCAGGAATGCCCATAGCGACCATTTGACGGTCTGACGCCCCTGGTCTTTCCGCAAGAGTGGTAACTTCCACGTCCAGCATGGTGACTGAAATGGGCTTGTCGCATTCAATGAAAATATCACGTGGTTGACCTTTGGTGATACGTCCCACTGGTAGAAAGTATCCCCACGACGTCTTTTCGGCTTCAGACAGGTCTACAGTGCCCTCCGTTTCAATCGCAAGTCTGAAATGTTTTGTCGTGGACGTGCACAGATTTGCCATAGCGTGCACAAAGATGGTGCCCACGAGTCCAATACCTGGAATAAACGAGTATGAGCCTTGTGTGACACGTGCCAAATTGAGCAGCAGCGCCGTGTTAAGGTTGTACCCAAAGCCGAACGTGTTGACAACAATGTCGTCGCGACCGTCCAGTGCCTTTTTGAGCTCATAAACTTCACCACGAGGCGGGCTGCGATTGGGCTGACCATCCGTCAAAAGTAAGACGGTGCCACCAATAGACACTTGTTCAATACCAAGTCTGAGACCTTCCCAAATGTTGGTGCAGTTCTCTGGACGGATTCCGGCAAGAGCAACCTTAATGATGCCTTTCCCACCCTCGTCCATACGACGCAACGGTACCAAGACGCGAGCGTCCGACGAATAGATCACTACGGAGGCACTGTCTTGTGGACGGAAGCCCTCGAGACATGTAATAATGGCATGTTTGACAACGTCCAAAATACTAAATCCGTCGGATTCTCCAGAGGAAACTTCACTCCCCATGGAGCCCGAGTTGTCAATGACAAAAGCGACATTCTGTGGCGCCGCTTCGCCGTCCGGTGTGCTCAGCGTGACCTGTGTGAGCGAGCCGTCATTTCTAACGTTCACCGTTACGGGTGCGTCCTTTGTTGAGACAGACTCTTCGGTTTTTGAAGAAGAAAGTTCTTCAATAAGATTTTTCAAAGTGTAATCGGTCACCAATTGATCAATAGACATGTCTTGTCGTGTGAGTGGCGACTTGCCGTTGGCGTTAATGGCTTGTTCGATGGCCGCGCGTTCATACGTGTGACCGTCGGGCGCTTTCACGGGGTCAACCATGATAGCATGGGTGATTGGGCATTGAAGTGATGTAAATATAGACATGTTTTTTTAATTTAAATTAATTTAAGTTTAATCTTCGGTGATATCTGCGTTTAATTTAAATTATTTTAATTCTTTAAATATTCGGTGTAATCTGCGTTTATTTTCTCGTTTTCGACGTTCCACTGACGGTGGGTTTGAGGTTGTTTTCCCTGTCGGAGTCATAATGGTCAACTTCACAGTGTAACCTTTGAACAATTTAGATTTAACAAACTCACTCATTTTCTGACGAACGAACAACAGTTAAATACTAGGCTATGGTAGATTTGCGAACAGCCATCGCGAATTTATTTTTCTGACCATTATAATCTGTATCAATGACCCAACAGTTTGTTTCTGGATGAGGCTGTGCCAGCTGCTTTTTGACGGCTTCCCATGAATCGCCTAAGGGTGAACCATTGACATGGGTCACGATGGCACCGGCATGTACCGAATTCGCGGCATATGCTGGGGATTCGGGTGAGACTGCTTCAACAACAACCTTGAACGCTGAATGTTTATTCGGTGTCATGTAATCAACCAGTTTAAACTGACCAACGTGTTGCAAGCGAAGAGGCGCAAAGACAATGCCCTGGATTTGTGCTTTTTGTTGCGCTTCCATACGTCCTTCGTCACAAAAGTTGTACGTCTGTCTGATTTGCGGTAAATCGTTGTAAGTGGGTTCCGTATTCTTCAGTTGCAAGGTGATAATGCCAACATCTTCGCGTAAAGCATGCAACGTAATGTGTTCGCCGATGTCGGTGTCATTGCATAAATCGGTCAGCGCCATGGGCAAATCGCGTTTTTCTGAATACCATGTGCCCGCTGGTGAAAAGTCAGCGGACACCTCTTTGTTTTCAAATTTGAAAATCAAGTCGCCTTCCAAACCTCCTGCTCTTGCGTACAATGATTTCGGTTCAACGTCAGTCACGACAACACCACCCATTGCAGCCCATTTACCTCCGACAGACGGACATTTGTAATGCACTAATAAATCAGAAGTATAAATCGGATGTGACGAAATGCCTATTCTGGGTGAGTGCACGTGTGTCGCTGGTGGTGGCACAATACGCACAATAACAGGGGCCGTTTCCGGCTTCTTTGTGTCAACAGCAGCTTCACGGACCGCTGACCAGCGCCGACCATCTTTCCAAGCCAGTAGTCCCTCCCAATCATGCTCTGTTGCAAACGTTAACACTTTGCTTAGCAATTCTGGACCACCACGATGCGTATGGAACGATTGTGGCTGCACAACATGACGCCACATCCACGATTGAAATGTCCGTGGTTGACCATCCACACGACCTCCAATTTCATGGTCCGTCCACGCAGACTCGAGCACCGACAATTTCTCGTGGAAAATGTCACGTTCGTCCTGTGTCAAGTGGTCGGCGACTGCGTGGGCCACTGGCACGGCCGCCTGCAGTTGTTTCACAGTCATATTTTTGACCATGGCTTGTACAGCTTTTTCACGCTTGTAACGCAGTTCAAGAGGCTTCAAGAGTGATGGTAAACACCTCTTGACAGTATTTGCATGAATAAATCCGTTTTCTCCACTAACGTTCTGGCCTGTCAATTTGAACGTATTGATACCCATAACTTTATACTTGGACGGAACAAAATAATGCAACCCTGTGATAGCTTTTTGATCGGGATGGTCGAATGTCCCGACCAGTGGACCACCAGAATTACCTCCATTAATAAGAGCTCCAGAAAGACCACGTATTTCACCACCCAAATGAACGCAACCCTGATACTTACCTGTAGTAAATTGCTGGTCAACCAGACCAAGTGGATGACCAATGGCATGCATCTCATACCCTGTACGTAACGTGTCGGAATTGCCAAATCCAAAAGACGGAATATGATTCAGGTTATAACGTTCATTGAGAACGCGCTTTAACCATTGGTGAACTTCAGGCTCGATTTTCAACAGAGCAAGATCACGGTCATGATTGACCGCGACCACCGTGACAGGCAGAGCTTGATGCTCAATGTAGGTGGTCATAATTTTGACAACCGGAGAATTAGTCACCACATGGGCATTTGTCAATAACAACCCCTCTTCATTAATCATTTTCCCATCGACAGATAAGAAAAATCCAGTACCAATGGCTTTAGCACCACCTCCGTGCGCAGCAATAATGCGAACAACTTCAGGTAAATATCCCATGATTTATATCAAAAATTAACAGGCTTATATACAGGTGTTTAACTAATATTTTACTGACACAGACCGAAACAACACACTTGTCGACCACCTTGTATTTCGATGTTAAACGACTCACGATGTGTGCAGATTTTAGCGATAATGTCCTCCATCACATGTTGAGGATAACGCCCGTCCAAGATTTCAAATTCTTCAAATCCTTCCGTTGCTACACGCTGGCCCACTGTCATATCCACCAGTAGATGCATCTTAGGTGGTAAGTCCAGGTTTTGAGTCATGTTGTACCAGTTGCGGACATTTAAAAGTGTTTGTGGACGTCTGGCATCAAAGACGTACACAGCCATGTCACAATCGCGTGCAAACAGGGGAATGACTTTTTTGAAACGATCTGACCCAGATGTATCCCAACATTGTAATGTTACGTCGCTCGAATAATAAAACAAGTTGTCGACGCCGATTGTCGGTTCTATCTTTGAACACAGTGTCCCCTCAATGGCTCTTTTTAACAACGTCGTCTTTCCGACTTGTTGGTCCCCTAAAAAAATGACCTTGAACTTGTGCATTTATATGGAAAAAAGGAATGACTAAATACTGACCGCTACTGTCTTTGAATTAATTCATTATAAAAGCAGACCTTTTTATCATGTCCATTCGTCGATTTGCCGAGGCGATTCCATTACCCAACAGCGATAACTGTTATGGAATACTCTTGCATGCTTGATGTAAATCGTCGCGAGTAATGGCAGCTGATTTGAACAAATTTTGTTGTACGTGTGTGTTATTGTTAATTGTTATAAGGGAGTCCCGTCTCTGTTGTACCCGATGGCTGCATACGAAGCTGTCACGTCGTCATATGTCAATGTGGTCGTATTGCTTAAAAAAATAACAATTGTGTCACGTTTGGTATCTGTGGCTTTGAATATTCCCCGACCACCGTAAACGCGTCCCAAACCTGCTGTTTCCATCACCGGCTGTATCCACCGCGCATCTCCCATCGAATGCGATAGTTGGCTTTTGGAGGGCGATTGCAATGGGTTGTATCCGAGATATTTCTCGATTAACATGGTTTTTGTTGTTTGCGTTCTTAATGTCTCTCGGCAATTTTTTAATTTGAATTAAATTAAAATGCAATTTTTTAATGTGCAATTTTTTAATTTGAATTAAATTAAAATGCAATTTTTTAATGTGCAATTTTTTAATTTGAATTAAATTAAAATTTGACGGATTTTTTAATGTGCAATTTTTTAATTTGAATTAAATTAAAGTGCAATTTTTTAATGTGCAATTTTTTAATTTGAATTAAATTAAAATTTTAATTTTTGTCAGAAGTTTTTGGTCAGACCGTCAGCCATCGCATCAAAATAATGTCGTCACGCACAATCCACAGCATGAGTCCAATATACACAAAATGATATAACTCAAGGGTGGTCTTCCATGCCCACCACAACTGCCAAGACCACGACAAGGTACATGACAGAGCGTAAATAGCACCAGCTACATAACGAAGCCATCGCATTGAGCCACGAGGGAAAAACCATCGTACCGCCAACTGAAAATTCACAATATACGACGATGCTGCGAAAAACGTGTAGACCAACATCGACTGTGCCACAGGTGAGGTCTTAAAGTCCATCGACAAACTTGTCAGTACCAAAAATGTTGAAATCATGTGATGAATGCGAGTCGTTGTAGGCAGCCTATCCACACAAAGCAGTCCGACGAAATCATTCGCACCGTACACAACAGCAAATAATTGTATGGTCGCGGTATGCCATATATCAGAACGCCAGATGGGGTACACGATAAATACTACTGCTGGTGGTAGCATTAAGGCTAATACTAATGATTTAATCAGATTCTTTTGAATGTATAATTTACGATGGGCTTCAAGACTGGTATATTTGGGGACCAGCACTGATAGCAATATATCGACCACGTAATAAAAACCTCGTATTAACAAAGAACAGATAATAAAGACAACAAGTGCAGAACGATTATACATTTTTGATGAATACATGTTTCTTTTAATAGCCTATTTTGTTGACTATGATATTAAATGGACATCCTCATCTGATGTAGCAAATGCCCCGTTCACAGTACAATTTGTTCGTATAGTACCATTTCATGATATTCTCGAACATGTAGTATGTGCACGCCTCTTTTGAAGTTCGGCTTCGATTTCATTTTATTTCAAAATAACGTATATAACCAAATTAAAATTTCAACTCGACCGCCTTGTTATCTTTCTTTTGTTCGTGCATGACATTGTCGCGACAAAACTGACATTTGACTGGACAACATTGCTGACAAAAACTTTTGTCAGCATCATAAAAACACAGTGTGTTTACTACGATGGTTGCACCCAATACTATGGTCATGAGACCATGGGATTCGTGCAGTTTAGTCAACCCGTCCACAATTGCGCCGAGTCCCACTGTACTGCGTGCAAAAAGAAACACGTGGTCCGTTAATGTCATGACGAATAATATAATAGACAAAAGAAACCATTGTATTGACCATGCATATTTGTAATGCTTGTCCATGTGTAGTACATTGTCTTCGAAATGGTCGTTAACACCGAGGTTGTTTCCAAACTCAGTGTCATGAATATTCGACATAACCCAGGCCATTACGATGGCCAAAAAACCAATGTATATTTGTGCGGAACGCTTGCTTGACATCGATGGGAAACCACATACAAGAGACCATGGTACAGATAAAATGGTGATCCAAAATAAAAACATCCAAATTGCGCCTCGTGCTCCAAAAACGAGCGGTTTATATTTGAATGCTGCACCATTAAACATCTTGTGGGTAAAATCGTTCATAAATTTTCCGTGTGGGTCTAATTGTGCTCTGTAGAGTTTGAATTCGCCAGGTATCATATTTGAGTATGGCATGTGATACCGTTTGCCCCAGTGGGTCTTACCACCATATGAAAGAACTATTTGTTCGATATTTGTCATATATTGCTGATATGTCTGTTCGTAACCACTCACATACATCAAATATGGTTCTATCGAACATGATTGCTTCGGTGCAAAGGTGAGTATGTCTGTAGATGCGTTTATCTTTCGTATGTAAATATAGCTCAGTCGATTTAGGTCGCGAATTTTTTGCAGCGCCGCTTTGCAATGTTCAATCGGAACTGTATATTCCGACCCGCTCCCACTGCTAAACCCAGGAATATGTGCCCACGCCTTTAACATATTGATACGGACGTCCTCTTCACTCGTGGTCAATTTAATAATATCTATACTGTTCAGAACACCTTCAAACAAGTTAAACCCACCCAACAGCATGAGAGTGGGTTGGATAATATTATCGTAGCCGAACACATACCAACTGTTATGTTGGGGTAGACCTTGATATGTTGCAGGTTGAATATCAGTGAATGTTTCGACGGAAAACGTATCTTTCGAACTTGTTATGGCCAGTCCCTCCAATGGTAGGTGTAAATATTCCATAGCTTTGTCAAAATCCTCAATAAATGTGCGTCGACGGATTGAACCCAGTGGAAATGTTTGTATTTTCATGTCAGTTACGATACCAAGTAATCCCATTGAAGACCGCCAATATCTCAGTTCCTCACCAGTGATTGTTTTTGTCGTTTTATTGGCTAATATCGCTGTCATTTCCGTAATATGTGACGCAAACATCTCGAATTGAATGCCGTGTAATGATGTCATCGACGCTCCGCCAAGTGTTTGACCCATAATTGTACCGAACCCGTACATCATTCGTCCTCTCTTTCCTAAATATTCTTGGACTTTACTGATTTTACATCCAGCACTTGCATGAATAATGTCCTCATTCAGATCAATGTGACAATAGTTCAGAGACAATACTGTATCGTTTGAGCAAATTAGTCCCGACCACGAATGACTACTTCCTACCATGCGAACAAATGTATTGTCCAATGCACGCTCCACATCGGTAGAATTAAAGGCATGAACAACCTTAGGGTGGCATACAACTGTGTCACCCCAGTTTCGGACGACACCCTCCGAATCAAAACCACGGTCAGTGCTTTTCAATATACGTGGCGTTCCACCATAAACAGGTGAATATAAATACCACACAGTATAGCACGTTGTCCATAGAAATACTGTTGTTGCTATACCACTCTTGGAAACTTTGGCACACAAAGGTACACCAACCAATAATAAACCAACTAGTACATATAAAAGTAAGGCAGCCCCCAACATAGTTATTTAATGTCCCTGTAAATATCTTAAATACTATATATTTGTTTTAAATTAAAACAAAGAAATTTCTTCAACAACAAGAAAGAAGAACAACAAAGTTTCTGAGGATGACCTCTTTACATAACGTTGTTAAACAGCACCATTCCGCGAACAAACCAGTGCAATCGGTTTGTTCTACCTCGGCGAATGTATTCATCAACATGTTGATAGTCGGTGGACAATGGTGTATTGGATGTGATGTAAAAATACGTTCAAGTATCTGGATTGGAAACTTTGTGGACCAACGCTTTGTCCTGCTTGCGCGCTGCATCATTTTGATGACAGTGTACCGGCTTCTTTTCCCGGAAGGACCTGTTAAAACGATAGACATGTTTATGATGGACATTACTACATGGTCAGACCCGATATTTGCGGCCATACAGGTCCGAGAGAATGTACCGGGAGCAGCAACTTTGATGGTTGTCAAGGAATTTATTCTTCATTTGGCCAATTCTTTATATCTTGTATTTACACATTCGGTTGCCATTATAAACGCTGTTTGTAGCGGTCCTTCGGAAAAAAATGCTCTGAGCGTCGTAGAGAACGTTATTATGATGCCATACGCATTTACAACGAGCTATAACACCATCTCTCAGGGACTCCTTGCTCTTATGTCGTTGTCTACACTCACATGGATTTTAGGGACTATAGAGTACTATACCGTAGGTATGCTCGCCAAAACCATGGAATACTATTGCTATAAACAAAGTGAACATGTGACGGACGACTACAAACATCTAGTATTGTCTGTGACCAATCAAAAATTGACACTCGGTAGAGCATCTTTTTGGACAAGTTCTGAAGCGAATCAAATGTTCAACAAGGCAATTGAAGCACATGGGTCACCCGAACATATAATGTCGTTCTTTCAGCGACAACGATACAACGATACAGAACCGTCAATGTGCAAGGGGACGTGGCTGAGTGGTAGAGCTTGTAAATATCCAGCCAAGTTTGGACAGTACTGTGGCCATCATAAACATAAAATGTAACCAAAACCTAAATTGGTTTTTTGGACATATATATATGACTTCATTCTTCTATATAAAAAATGGCAGATGTTTGTCTTATGTGTTGTGAATGTACTTCGTCAATGTCAAATATAGATCCATTCTTCTGTTTCAATATAGAGGGTTGCTGTCAGGAGGAAATTAATATGGATAGTTGTTGGCATCAAGATAAGTCCAAGATTAATACGACTCCTGCTTTCACGGCGGCCCCTTTATCTGTATCAATGACCAGAGATACCACTCTGAAATTTTGATTCAAATGCTACTAGATATTTACACACGTACGTTTGAAATAAAATAAACAACTTTATTAACTTATTAAATGCAAGATTATCTATATTGCAGCTGAAGATGACGAGGAGACTGTGCTTTTTTTTAATTTCTTAGTAGGGGCATTTGTACTGCGCTCAACGCGGCGCTTACGTTCACGAATGGAGCGCTTATCTTGATTGAGCGCGGATTTTTTACAGAAAGGACACTTTCTACATGCGCATGCTATACGAATACCACAATGCGGGCATATTTTGGTCGGATTCTGTTTTTTGTGTCCTGGTTTCACAGTATCCTTTACACCTGATTTAACCTCTGGTTTCACAAAATCTTTCTGCTGTGCAGCTGGCTTCGCGTTGGTCTTTTTTTGTTGGACCACTGGTTTCGCTGTAACAGGTGTGATGACAACATTGCCCTTGCGAATAGCTTCCTTGGGTTCGGTTTGTCCAATGGCGATATCAACAACATCATTATCGCAATTTCCCAATTCTTGACGTAAATGTTGTACCTCATTATTCAACGACGAAAACAAAGCATCATGTTGTTTTGCAATCGTTAAAATGTTCAATAATGGCTGTCTGAGCTGTTTTAAAGTGTTTTGTACAGCTTGGAAACATGTATTGGGCGACGGTTGTTGCGAAGAGGAAGATGACATGTTTGCTACGTGGGTGTCAGGAATAGTGTTCCAGAGTGTCAGGAATAGTGTTCCAGAGTGCCAGGAATAGTGTTCCAGAGTGCCAGGAATTTTCCAGAGTGCCAGGAATTTTCCAGAGTGCCAGGAATTTTCCAGAGTGCCAGGAATTTTCCAGAGTGCCAGGAATAGTGCCAGGAACAAAAACAAAATGCCGAAATCAAACCATGACTCTTCCGTACCGACCCCTCGTCGTTCTAAGCGTGTCCCATTGAAGATTTTACCACCACGTCACTTTAGCAAGGCGATTTGGGCCAAGAAAACGGCCAAACAACGTGTACAAATTAAGAAACTGCAGCGTGAGTACTGTTGTGACAGAACATTTCTGATGTTGTCCAAGTCGAAACCAGATCAACAATATAACGTCGTGTGTGACGAAAAAGGCGACTGGACGTGCACGTGTCCTGATTTTGTATACAGAAGCGCTACGTATCAAGCGCGTTACGGACCTCACTGTAAACACGTGGTTAGTTGTATTGATACAGTATTAGATAAATAAATTATCGTTTTATTTTAAAAGTATCCACGGCGCAGACAAACGTTGTCTGAGCAGTTTCTAATGTCTTTTGTCCAATATTTGATCAATGGCCATGCGGATTCGGGGATACCAGTGAATTTACTCTTCATTGATGCGATTTCAACTTCTGTAATATTCGCAAATGGTAAATGTTCAAAGTAGCTTTGATCGAACTCTTCACAACCTGCTACGAGTTCTCGAGTAATGATCTCGTAGTTGTACTTCCCATTTGAATCGAAC
>Ga0206125_10004483_pt1 | contig 12368 bp, 17 predicted proteins | sample Helgoland_Spring_4_FD_148598 | JGI IMG/M metagenome (GOLD analysis project Ga0206125, IMG submission 148598) | Pelagic subsurface seawater microbial communities from Kabeltonne, Helgoland, North Sea - Helgoland_Spring_Bloom_20160331_1 | ecosystem: Environmental > Aquatic > Marine > Epipelagic ... | reverse complement strand
GGCTTTTTTTTTCTTTTCTACAGTAATAGTTTCTTGTTCACCAGCCGAAGTTTCCTGTTTTACTGATGTAGAACTGGTTTCTACGTCTTTCACTTTCTTTACGCTTTTTTTTTTCTTTTCTACAGTGCTAGTTTCTTGTTCTACAGCTGTTGAACTGATTTCAGCGTCTTGCATATTTTTTTCTTCTACTGATTTATCAGTTTTTTTTGTTTTCTTACCAACTTTTTTAATAGTCTTTGGGACAATTACTTCAACGTTTTCCATCTTTCTCTCTGAAATAGAGAAACATTTAAGTAAATTTATATAAATTTACTTAAATGTTTTCTTAAATATATATTTATTTTATATCATTTGTAATTACTTAATTTTTTCAAAGTTTTCTCATTATTTTTCTTTCGATCCAATTCGCTTATATGTATAGGTAATTCGTCTAATTTTCTACATGCAATGCCATCCTCTATAGAATAATATATTTTATTTATTTTTATATAATTTTGTAATAAAAATAAATTACATTTAATACAACAGCACGAATTACCTAATTTACCAATATGTTGTGAAAATTTAGTTACGAATAAATAATATTTTTTATTTTGTTTAATATTTTTAATATTTCTAATAGCATCTGTTTCTGCATGATTTGAAAATTGAGTTTTTCTATAATTATTTTCACCATAAGATATTAGATCGAATTTGTTTGTTAAAATAACTGCAGAATGAATTGATTTTTGATTAGATTTTTGATTTTGATTTTGATTTGACAGCCTTTTATCTTTCATAAATTCTGTCAAATCTAATAGTTTATTAAATTTCCGTGCAGATATATTATCAGGATTAGCTGGAATATTATTATACTTATCCATCATATATATATATATAATGAATGAATTGTTTATATTAGTAAAAAAAATATTCAATTTTATTTGAATATTTTTTTTTAATACAAAAAATATTTTTTACTTATTTTTTACTTGTTTTTTTACTTGTTTTTTTACTTGTTTTTTTACTTGTTTTTTTAGATTCACCACAATTTTTAGTTACTTTTTTTTTAGATCCTCCCAGTTTTTTAGAGACTTTTTTACTAGCTTTTTTTTTAGATCCTCCCAGTTTTTTAGAGACTTTTTTACTAGCTTTTTTACTAGCTTTTTTTTTAGATCCTCCCAGTTTTTTAGAGACTTTTTTACTTACTTTTTTACTAGATTTCTTGGAACCTCCACTTTTTTTACTAGTTTTTTTAGAAACTCTACCTTTTTCTGCTTGAATTTTTTTTCTATCTTTTTTCATATATGTTTCTACAAATTGAATTTTTTTATTAGATCCTAATAATTTCATTACTTCTGCTTCTTTTATTTCTGATATTTTTTCATTTTCTCCTTTTTTCTCTTTAATTTCAAACATACCATTTCCTAATTCTTTACCCTGTATTTTATAAAAATCATCTCCTTTTTTTTCTAAAAATAAAAAAGATACACCTTTTTCACCATCTATTATCGTTTCTTTGACAACATGCTTGACTCCTTTATTTACAACACTTAAATTATGTTCGTATCTATAAAACACGGAACTTTTTTCAGTTGAACTCATATAAAATATATATATATATTTAATTTAATAAAATACATTTTAATTAAAATATTTTATTAAATTTTCATTATCTATTATTTTATTAGATATATGATCTGAATCTAAGTTTTATTTTTTTATCTTATAAAAAAATCCTTTAAATATTGATAATGATAATATTGCTATACTACCATAAACTAAATATTTTTTATTCATTATAAATTATACACAAACTAAATATTTTTTATTTATTATAAATTATATACAAACCAACTAATATATATTTAGATGTTATAAGGTATTATTTGGTTTCTATATGTTTTATATATATAGATTTTTCTATAGTACAATTTTGAATGTAAGTAAATTTAATATTAGGTAATTCATATTCTTCCATTAAACATCCTATTTGTAATTTGTATACACTATTTATTTGATCAATATCAAAAGTTTTAAATTAATAACGATAAGCTTTCGGAGTTCATGTGTATTAATTCGGGGAACTGATTGAATAAAGATACTAGTTTATTTTTGATAATGAACTGCTCATTTTCTTGCTCCATTGCTATACGGAGCTTCTCATTTTGTTCATCCTGAAGCTCTTTCAGCTGCTTTGCGTTGTTATTAAGAAAACACTCCTTCCACCACATATCGTTTTCTTCCTTCGGAATAAACAATTTATTAAAGATGAAAACAATCTCATTTAAGTTTTGATGGTTCTTCATCCACATTACGTTATTATTATCTGAAAGAGGAGAAAGATTATCATAGAACATATTTAAGTTAATGAACTGCTCATTTCCCTGCTCCATTGCTATTTGGAGCTTCTCATCATGTTCATTCTGAAGTTCTTTCAGAATGAACATATTGTTTTCTTCCTTCAGAATATACGATATGTGGTGGATGGAACCAATGTGATTTAAGTTTTGACATGTCTTCACAAACATACCCTTAGTATTGTCTGCAAGGGGTTGAAGATTATTATAGATTTCATTCATCTGCTGCTGTTTAGTTATACTGCACATGATTACTGTACGTGAGTAGTGTAAAATTAATATAAACTTTATAAAATATTTTTTTCAATTTTTTCTCTATACATTTACAAATTCGTTAAAAAAATATTGAGAAATAGTTCTGTTATTTTATCTTGTTTTCTTCTCAAAATATTTTTGTTGTATGTCGGCTAATTCAATCCGCTGCAAATATACTCCAATAATAAACCATTATTAACCTTCAAATAATAATATATTATACCATTACTATAAAAAAAATCATATGGATACCAAAATTTTGCATTCCAATTATCTAGAATTAATTATATACAAACTAACTAATATATATTTAGATGTTATAGGTATTATTTAATTTTTATATGTTTTTATCTATACATTTTTCTATACTACAATTTTGAATGTAAGTAAATTTAATATTAGGTAATTCATATTCTTCTTCTTCCATTAAACATCCCATTTGTAATTCGTATACACCATTTTTTTGATCAATATCAAAAGATTTTAATAAATCGGATAATTTCATATTTAATCTATCTAATTTTTTTGATATACTTGTCATTGGAGAAATTAATAATTTCGCACCATAACTTAATGTATCAATATCCACTTTATATTCTTTAGATAATATTTCTAATAATTTTTCTATTTTTATGTCTTCATTTAAGGTATAATAATCCCAAATTGTAATATTCTTATTTTTTATCTTATTTATTTGTACTGGCATAGGTTCACTTTGAGCTATCATACTAATAGCTAAATTTAGAAATGTATTTTTATATTCATCTAAATCTCGTTTTCCTAAAATGTATTTAATCATTTCAACAGTTATTAAACCTGAAATCATGCTAGTTGTTGTTGCTATAGCTGGAATGATTTTACCTGCTTTAATTTTAGTTTCATATTTATCAACTTCTGGAATATCATAATTTATAGCTCTTAAATTCGAACTACATGTTATAAAATCAATATGATGATTTGTATCATCATCTTTTTCAAATTCTAATGATGTTAAAGTGTATAATTTCATCTCTGAAATATTAGGTAACATTGATTCATTTATATCAAGATATTTCGAACTTTCATTTTCTTTTTCTTCTTTATCATCAGCATAATTTTTTATGTGACTAGAAGGTTTATAATCTTTAGGAATATAATTATTTACATATTCTGAAATAGTATTATTAATTTGAATTTTATCTAAAGAAATATTAAACATTTGCGCTATCAATAAACTTGTATGTGTAACATATTCTTTATTTAATTCAAAATCCCAATTAAATTCTATTTTTATTGGACATCGTTTACCTCCACTCCAGAATTTTATTCCGGATGTAGTTTCTGTATCTTTAGGATACGAATGAAGTAATTGTTGAATCATATGATTATATTTATTGTAAAATCTATCAAGTGCGAATTTTATACAATCATCAAAATTATCGGGTTTATTATTCCATAAATATAAAATATTACTAATAATTTCACCTTTCTCATTATTAGTTATTTTATTCAAATAATCAGGGTCGTCTAAATATTTATTCCATGAATTTGGATATGTAGTAAATAACTCCTCAAATTCATTTCTTGCCCAATGAATTGTATGTTCTATCGAATTTGGAAAGTTTTTAATTGTACATACTGGAAATGATTTTTCTTGTGGATCTTGTGATGCACCATAATGTTCTGTTACTCTTGGTATTATTACCTGTGTATTACCTTTTGTTCCTAATGTACCTGATTCAAACAAAGGCTTATTATAAAAAATACATCTTTGATCAACATATAATCTTGCCGGAATATTATCAAGTGCATTTGCAATACCATCAATTGAATCAAAGAATTTTGAATCATATACAGATTCTGAATCAGCACATACCTTATTTTGATGAGATATTACATTTACTGTAGGATTCATTTTCATAATTTCTCTAGCTGCAGTATCAGATTTAACTTGACCAATATCACTATTTTTGAATAGAAATTGTCTATTCAAATTTGATTTTTCAATAGTATCCATATCAGTAACAAAAATTTGTGAATCTTTACTTCCTATACCACACATATTAAAGTTTTTTAAATGTTCACATCCGATTGCACCAGATCCTACTACAAAATATGATGTTTCTCTTATTTTGTCCATTAATTCTTCACCAAAAATTAATCTCATTCCATCATATCTATCACCTTTTACTGAAAATTCATGTTTATGATTTTTTGGTAATATATCATAACAATGATAATAATACCATTGAGTTGTTGGAGTGTATTTATTAGTAATTGCTTTAATTACTTCTTGTGCAGCATATGACCCAATAATACTACATACTGGAATAAATTTGCCGTACAATGTTTGTAAAAAATGTTCAGTATACTTACTATCTGAATTTATTAATTCTACATTAAAATTATTATCATGTACTAACTTAAATAAATCATGTAATTCATTACTATCCGTATCTATATTTATAATATTTGGTTTATTCATTTGACTTTCGATATCTTCATGCTCAAACATACATTCTTTTTTTTGTTGAATTATTCTTCCGCCTGAAATATAATCTTTCCAATTAACATTATCTTTTTCTATTTCAAAACTTTTATCATCTATTACTTTGCTTATAGTAAATACATTATTATTTACATCATTTATACCTTTTACATCTTCTAATAAAAATATATCATTTGTATATAAATGATGAGGCTCGGTTGTCGTAAAAATAGCATCTGATGTAATATTTTGTAATATAGATGATGATATATTTTCACCATCAATATCTTTACTTACAAATCTATCAAAATCACAAAATACATTTCCCATTAAACCATAAGTATTTACCCAAATAAATTTACTTTTTTTTTCTCTTACTTTTTTATTTAATTTTAATGCAGTTTCATAACTTTCATTAATTAAAATATGAACATCATAATTAATATCTACTTCCATATCATTTACTTTGAATATTACATAAGGATTTAATTCAGATAATTTATTTTTTACTACTTCTGCTGTATTTTTACCAATGTCATCGGTACTTGCATAATAATTTGTTGATAAATCCTCAACATTTATAGTTACAGAACTTACTACATTTATTATACCTACTCCCGCTAAAATTAAATTTTTACATAATTCAAGACATGTTCCATCAAACCCTAAAATAATTACTTTTGCGTTTGTTAGCGAATTCATTGCGGTTTTCCCCAACACTGCAATTTGTCGAGAATACAGGCTCATATCCACATTACTTGTTGAATTATCCATTTTATCCATTTTATCTATTTTAAACATAAAAAAAAATGATTCAATATTATTTAAATATCAATTTTTATACCCTAATATACACACTATTTATTTATATTATTCATACAAATTATAATAATCTCGTTCAATAACAATATATTTATATTTATTTTTTTCACACCATTTAATACATTCTTCTAAAATATCCGCATGTAAAAAATTAGTTTTACGCAAACATATATTATAATATATCTCTGCAATTTTTCTATCAGAAAAATTTAGTATCTTAACACTATTATCTTTTTTGAAATCTCGAAATATTACACATTTTAATGTTTCCATATTATTATTATATATTAAATTTTAATATTAATTTGTTTCATTTTATATTTTTCTCTATTTATTTCTACAATATATTTATTACAATTTATATCAAAATTTATTATTATTCCTCTTTTTTTATTTAATGCAATATTATTTTGTAAATCCACTACTTGTATACATGTACCATTATCTATTATAAAATTATTTTTATTTACACCAACTGGTATATTATTAATAATTACTTTATACTTATCATTTATATAACCTACGATTTCACCCATTTTATTATTAAACCTACTATTTTGTAAATTATATATTCTACCTTTTACTATTTGTTGAATATTATCAATTTTTAATAAAATTTTATTATTATCTAATTCTACCAAATATCGAGCTTTTCTAGGATCATATCCTTTTATATATCCACTTTTATTATTATATTTCTCTTGATTTAACCCATGAACAATTATATTTGTACCATTTTTTATTAAACCATTTATTAAATCATTATATGGTCTATTATATGATCTTGTAAAAAAAATATTACTATTAAATCTAACATTTGGTCCACCGCTATTACATCTTGTATCAAAAGGAGTTTGATCATTAAAAAAATGTCTAAAAATATGATCTGTGCGTCCATGTGACATATTCCCATATCCTTTCCCAAATTGATTATACTCTGACCTTTTTTCTTTATCTGATAAAATGTTATATGCTTCATTTATTGTTTTAAATTTATCTTCTGCTGCTTTATTACCTTGATTTTTATCTGGATGATATTTAATTGCTAGTTTTCTATATGCCTTTTTAATTTGATTCTCATCAGCATTTTTATCAATACCAAGTATTTTATAATAATCATCATTCTCTTTCATATAAAATATTTAATATTATTTGTTTATATTTAATATTATTTGTTTATATTTAATATTATAAACAAATAATTTATTAATATAAATTATTTATTTATATTGATAAATTATATGATTGAAACTAATATATATTTATTAAAAATTAAGAAATTACAAATTAAAAATAAATATATTAATGATAAAATATACTCTCTAAAAAAAGATAATAATAATTCACTGATAATGGAATATTATATATTAATTAATCATAATAATTTAGAAATAGAAAAAATTAATAATAAAATATATAGCCCATCGGATCTATCGAAAATACCCTGCTCCACTTATACAATTATATACTCAAACTAAATAATAAAATAATAAAATCATACCAAAGAGCTATATATTTAATAATGAAAAATTAATATTTGATATATTTTTACTTTTATTATAAACTCTGTTTACTTTATCTGCATTCCATTCACTGCCTCGAATTGAAATATTATATGAATTTAATAAATTTGCTATTTCACCAAATGTTAATGTATAAGCTATATCAAAATGTTCAATTGCTTCATCTTTTTCATAATCATAATATTCAATTGGTTCTTTATTATTTGGTAGAATTATTTTTAATTGTTTATTTAAATTTCTACAACTTGTTTTACCCTCTCTTGCTAAAATAATCAACTTAATAATTTCATTTTCATCTTTATTAGTAATAAAATTTCTAACTCCATTTTGAAAAACACTTTGTGTACCAAAAATAGGTACACCAAATTTCCATCCTTTATTTCTTAAAATGGAGTTATTACTCGTTATTCTATTACTTATTGTATTTGACTCAAATTCTGATTGTGATAATCCAACCCTTAATCTATGCATATCCATATAATGAGTATATGCCAAGTTTTCTTCTACAAAATGTAGATTAATTTTTTTTTGTTTACATTCATTTAGAAAATTTAATCCATCACTAGTATTTCTTGAAAATCTAGAAATATTATAAAAAATAATATTAATATTATTATTATTTAGTAAATTTAGTAATTGTTTTTGTTTTTGTATATTTTTTGCTGAAACAACTTCTGAAATATGATTAATTATATTTAAATTATTTTTTAAACAATAGTTTGTACAATTATGTAATTGATTTTCAATACTTACATGAACTCCATGACAGAAAGATTGATTTTTACTTGAAATTCTTGTATATACAATTGTTGTCATATTATTAATTATTAATCTCAATTATTATTAATAATTTATACTTCAATTTTTTATACAATCATTTATATACTTAAATTAATTTTTAATGTTATTTTCAGTAACTGATCCAATAATAAAATTACCAAAATTAAAATAATTGTTTATAATTTTATTTCCCATCTCTTTATAACTCATACTATCATACCAATTTACCCAAAAATCTTCATCAGGTAAATCTTTTAATTTTATATTAATTTTTATATATACATAATTTTCAACTTTATTTTTCCAAGTCTCGAATTCCATACTTAAATTATTATCTATTCAATTTTATAAATCAATTTTATAAATATATTGACATAATATTATACTTAAAAAAAAACAAATAACCCAATGAAAACAAAAACGAACTCTCTGAAATTTTTCAATTTCATTTGCTATTTGATGTTTTTCAATATCTTTAATTGTGTTTAATCTAGTATGTAATGACATCATTTTTCTACATCTAGAATTTATATTACCATAAATTACAGTATTAAATATTGCATCACATAATATATCATTATTATAAATAGATTCAATATTATCAAATTCATGTATACAATTTTCTAGTACCAGGTTAGAATATAATTCACCATATTTTGATGATTTTATTAATTTCGTTTTTACAAAATTCATTTTATTTAATTTAATAAATATTAAATTAAATAAATTATTAATTATTTCAAATTTTTTATATTTGAAATATATTATTATAATCATTCAAGTTATTATAAAATGAAATGAATTATATTTTTTATGTTTTATCATAACTCCAGCTCCATTACAACATATATGTGAAAATATAAACATTGTATTATGTAAAATTATTTTAAAAATTAACACTAAACTAGCTTTAGTTAATCCAGAAAATTCTGGCAAGTGTATTGCATACATATTTTTTTTATTTTTTTTATTTTTTTTTATTTCTATAATTATATTATATTCAATATTATTATGCAAAGAGCACCATTTATTTATTATTAAACTTATAAAATAAAATAAAATACTTGAATAAATAAAAAAACTTAAATCATATGTATCATCTAATTTAAGTTTAGATGATATATAATATTAATTTTATCTGTCAGGGATTTTATTTATAAAGAATATTTACGATAATTTGTTTTATAGATTACTTCTTTTGATAAAAAAGATACACTTTTTGAAAATCGCATTGTTGCATAAAAGTGAATTTTAAATGTTTCTAATAGTTCATCATTAAAAATATATTTTTTATCAGTATTAATCAATAATTTTTTATTTTCCATATTTAATATTAGTAACAGTTGAAACCTTTATATTTAAATTTTTAGTAAATAAGTGATATAAAAAGAAATAACGTTTTATATTACAATGAAAATAAGTATTACTAAAGTATTAATATTTATTAATTTTATTTTATGGTTAAAACCCGAAAATCATATAATATCAAATTATATATTATTTAATCCAAGTAAATCGAAGTTATCTGAACCATTAAATTTTATTATACCATATTTTAGTCATAATGATCCTTTATCTTTTCTATTAGGAATGATGGTATTTAATTATATTGGTAATATTTTAGAGATATTATATAAACCAAAAACATATATAAAAATTTTATTATTAAGTTTATGTTTAATAAATATACTTGCAGTTATATTATCATTAATATTTAAGAATTTATTTGAATATCCATTGTTTTATTATTCGTCTTATATGGGATTTGTTCCAATAATTTTATCTTTAAGGTACTTATATTTCAATATATTAGATCGACCATTATATGTATATGGATTTTTAATACATTCTAAAAATATTATTTGGATTGAATTACTTATATTAAATATATTTCGTGTATCTCAATCATTTTATATTCATTTAGCTGGTATTTTAGCTGGACGGATAATATATAATATATTACCAAGGATTTGATTATAAATTATTTTTTAATTGTAAATATTTATTTTTATATTTTAAATATTTCTTTTTATATATTTCTTCATCACCCCCTTCTTGTAGTTTTTGTATTTTTTGTATTTTTTCTTTTGAAAATGCATATGCATTTTTTACAATATTATTTGTATGTAAATTTTTATCTTCTAATTTCTGTACTGATTTTTCAATCATATTTCTTGCTTTTTCATAACATATATTATTATTTTCTGATAATTTATGCGAGTATTTATCTATATTTTGTTCCATATATACTTATTTAAGATATAAATCTTCAATTTCTTTATAATTATAATTATTTTCGAAATCACCAATGTATGGATTATTTAATTGTTCATACTTCTCATCTTTAACAAATTCATGAACTCTTCGTGCAGCTTGAATTTGTTTATAATACTTTTCTACTTTATCAATTTTATTTTTATTAATAATGAATCTAATAATGCGATGTATTACTTTAAGAGAAGAACCAAGTATTCCTCCTATACCTGGAATAATTCCTAAAAATGAATAAAATGCAAAATCATAATCATTTCTAAATAAATTCAGTAATAATGATGTAACACCATATGGCATAGTAACATTATTATTATTTTTTGAAATAATTTTATTAGGTATTAAATTAATAATATCAAATAGGAAATCAATAGTATTTAAGGATTTCATATATTTATTATCGTATTTATTAAAGAAAAAACCACCATTTTGGTTATATGATGTACATAATTCATTATCTAATTTATATTTTAATTTATTTATTTTATTAAAATAAGAATTAAATTTATGATAGGAAATTAAGAGATTAGTTAGTCTTTTATTATTCATATCTTGATTTACTGTTTTTTTTATTGTGTTTCTTAAGTTATAAAGAAAATTTTCTTTGTTATAATCTTTATTTTCAAAAAAAGATTCAAGTATACTAACTAATTTACTAAATTTTTTTATATTTGATATATAAATAGTTTTATCTATTTCCATTTATAATAAATAAGAAAATTATTATAATATAATATATTAAATTATAATATAATAACTGATCTCAATAATACTGATAATATATAATTACAAATGCAGACATTATTGTAGTATTTATGACATATTTACGCCTATCCGATCTCTGTTACACTGATCTATATTACTCAAAAAAATAAAAATTATAGATGATTAAATATTAAAATATTACTTCATGTTAATGTATTTAATATAAATTAAAATCATTAAATCAGCAAACATGAAGTATCAGTACAATCAAGTTGTTACAAAAAAGATCAAGAAGTACATTCCAGAGGAAATTCAAACATTGATTTATAAGAAAATCTTTAAGACATTTGTTCTCAAGGAGTTTGAAACTGTCAACATAAAATTATTAGGTTTAGAAAGAGATCGTGAGACATATTAATGTTATCGTTGTGGAATATATAATAATGATATCACTAGATAAAATGTAATTGAAACAGAGAGAACATTTACACATATAAAGTGAAAGACAAACAAGTTATTTAGTTTTAGAATGTTTAATTACATTAAGTGCTGATCCCACAGGTTGATCTTTCAAAAGAACTTTATTATATATTGATTCAACAACTCCAATGGTTTTTTCATTTTCGTGAAGTGTATTGTCCATTATATTCATATTTTTCTTAATAATTTCTATCCTCTTCCTCATGATGTTCATATCAATATCATGAAGTATTTGATTCATTGTATTTAATAATACTAAAACACTTTATCCTTTCTTTAATTAACATGAAGTAATATTATAATATTTAATCATCTATAATTTTCAATTTTATCAGTAGTGTAGATCAGTGTAACTGATATCGGATAGGCGAAAATATGTCATAAACCCCTGAATGAGCTTAAGAAATGTAAGCAATTGAATCCAGCAGACTTAACAGGAATAGTAGACAAATTCACAAAATTAATATGTAGGAACTATTTTTGGTACAAAATACTGTGACGAGTACGACTATACTAACAACAAAGATAAAATGGCAGATGTTCTTGACAATCTAGATTAAAATTTTGGACAACGTAAAGATAATATATAATTACAAATGCAGACATTATTGTAGTATTTATGACATATTTACGCCTATCCGATCTCTGTTACACTAAACTACACTACTGATAAAATTGAAAATTATAGATGATTAAATATTATAATATTACTTCATGTTAATTAAT
>Ga0206125_10004475_pt1 | contig 12384 bp, 13 predicted proteins | sample Helgoland_Spring_4_FD_148598 | JGI IMG/M metagenome (GOLD analysis project Ga0206125, IMG submission 148598) | Pelagic subsurface seawater microbial communities from Kabeltonne, Helgoland, North Sea - Helgoland_Spring_Bloom_20160331_1 | ecosystem: Environmental > Aquatic > Marine > Epipelagic ... | reverse complement strand
GGCGCTGATGAACGCCGAAGCGGTGCTGCTCGTCAATAATTGTCAGGCCGAGATTATGGAATTCGACGCCTTCTTGAAACAGCGCATGGGTGCCAATAATAATCTGCGCGCTGCCATCGGCAATAGCGGCCAGCTGCACTTCGCGGCCCTTGCCCTTGAGTTTTCCTGTTAGCCAGGCAATGCGTATACCCAGAGGTTTCAGCCAGGTCTCGAAATTAACTCGGTGCTGCTCGGCGAGTATTTCTGTGGGCGCCATCAGTGCGGCTTGCATACCGCTGGCAATCGCCTGCACAGCGGCGAGAGCCGCGACCACGGTTTTGCCGGAGCCAACATCTCCCTGAACCAATCTCAGCATCGGCAGCGACTGACTGATATCGGCACTGATTTCCGTGGCAACACGCTGCTGTGCAGAGGTCAGTGTAAATGGCAGTTGCTCGAGGAAGCGTTGACTGGCGGCCTCATTGGGGGCCAGTGCTGGAGCTCCTTGCTGTTGAATCTTCTGTCGCAGCCGCAACAGACTTAAATGATGGGCGACCAACTCTTCAGCGGCGAGCCGCTGCTGGGCAGGATGTTCTCCCTCTGCGAGCAGATTCAGTGCAGTGCCCGGTGGTGGGTTGTGCAACAGACGCAGGGCATCGACCAGAGAGTAAGTCAGCCTGGGACTGTCCAGATCTGCATATAGTAGATCTTCAAGTCGATGAGTATCCAGTCGTTGCAATGCCTGACCACAGAGATCGCGAATTCGCTGTTGAGTAACACCCTCGGTTGCCGGATAGATCGGGGTCAGGGTTTCTGCCAGTGCCGGCGGTTTGGCCTGATTGAGATGCTGATACTCAGGATGGTACATCTCCAGGCCAGCTTTGCCGCGCCGCACCTCGCCAAAACAGCGCAGTTGGGTTCCAGCTTGCAGGCTCTGTTGCTGAGCCTGATTAAAATGGAAGAAGCGCAGTGTGATTGTTCCGCTGTGATCCTGAATTCGGCAGACCAGGCTGCGGCGTCGACCAAAGACCACATCAGAGGCTTTTATCTCGCCTTCAATAACCACCTCGGTCAGTGGTTGGATGCCGCCAATAGCGGTGATTTTTGTACGGTCTATATAGCGCAGCGGCAAATGAAAAAGCAGATCCTGAACGCTGTGCAGGCCGAGTTTTTGCAGTTTGCCGGCAAGCTGTGGGCCAACGCCGCGCAGCTTATCGACACCAATTTCATGCAGAGCCGAGGCAGCCATTAGCGACGTGTTATCCCAGGTAGATTGCTGTCATAAATAGACTGGCGCAGTGCGTCGATGGCCTTGTGGCGTGGGAAGCTGGCACGCCAGGCCAGTGCCGCAGTGCGGGTTGGCGAAGTTCCAGAAAAAGGTCGCGTTTCTAAGCCATTTCGAAGATCTTCGGCGCCAATGGCAGCAGTTTTAGGTAATATCGTGATGCCCAGTCCAGAGGCAACCATATAGCATAGGGTCTCCAGCGAACTGCCTTCGGTCATGGTATGAACCGATGCGGGCTGCGGTTTTGCGCAATTAATATTTGGCAGGGCTTCAATCACCTGATCTCTAAAGCAGTGCCCTTCACCCATCATCAGAACATTTTCATTGTCCAGATCAGTGCGCTCGATGCTGCTCTTTTTGCACAGTGGGTGATCTTTGGGTAACAGCACTATAAAGGGCTCTTCGTAGAGTGGCTGAACTACCACATCGGGTTCGCTAAATGGCAGGGCGACAATAATCACGTCCACCTCGCCATTGCGCAGCTGTTTGCGCAGAGTGCTGGTAAAGCTCTCTTCAATAACCAGTGGCATCTGCGGTGCGGATTTTTGCAGAGGCGGAATAAAGTGCGGAAACAGGTAGGGGCCAATGGTAAAGATGGCACCCACATTTAACGGGCTGTTGAGTTGGTCTCTACCGGAGATGGCGATATCTTTAATCGCCGCAGCTTCCTCTAAGACGCGCTGCGACTGGGCGATAACACGCTCGCCGACAGGGGTGGAGTGAACACTGCTTTTAGAGCGTTCAAAAAGCTCAACACCCAGCTCACCCTCAAGTTTTTTAACCGCTATACTAAGCGTCGATTGATTGACGTTGCAGCGTTCTGCAGCCTTGCCAAAATGTTGCAGCTGGGCGAGTGTGACTACATAGCGAAGTTCGGTGAGTGTCATTTAACAACCCCTGGATAGACTGTAATAATAGCCAAAATAGATTAAATAGGAAGCGTTGATTGAAAATTTTATTAGCAGGCTGTGGCGATATTGGCTGTCGGACTGGATTGCGCTTAGCGCCGCAGTTTGAATGTTTTGGTCTCAAGCGCAATCCGCAAAATTTGCCAGATTCTATCAACCCGATTGCTGGCAGCCTGACCGATCTCAATCGTCTGCAGGAAGTTCTGGCTGAGGGTTTTGATGTGCTGGTAGTGACATTGACCCCAGGTGAATTTACGCCGGAGGCCTATCAAAAATCCTATGTGGATGGTGCGGCAACGATTGCATCGGCGATTAATAACGCTGAGCATAAGCCGCGACTGGTAATCTGGGTTTCCAGTACCAGTGTCTATGGCGATAGGCAGGGTGCCTGGGTCGACGAGCAGTCAGTAACAGCACCGCTGTCATTTTCCGGCAAGTTGCTGTTACAGGCAGAGGAACAGATTGCCGCACTGCCCTGCGCGTCGATTATTGTTAGATTTTCCGGTATCTATGGCCCCGGCCGCACGCGTATGCTGGGTCAGATACTGGCCGGCAAAGGCCGCCCGGCTCAGCCCGAGCAGTGGAGTAATCGTATTCACAGTGATGACTGTGCGGGGGTGTTGGCGCACCTTATTCGCTGCTTTGAAAATGGCGATAAGCTCGACAGTCTGTATGTGGCAACTGATTGCGCACCGGTGACTCAGCATGATTTACGTCTGTGGCTGGCGGCGCAATTAAACGTTGATTTACAGGATGAAATTGTCGAGCAGAAGGCGATTCGCCGCTGTAGTAACCAGCGGCTTTTAGAGACCGGCTATGAGTTTATCTATCCGGGTTATAAAGAGGGTTATCAGTCTTTAATTGATGCTTTGCCTGAATAGCCCTTCTTAAATAACTTCTTTTAAATAGCTATTCTTAAATAACTACGATCCCATCCATTTCTACCTGCGCGCCCTTGGGTAATTCACTGACGCCGATTGCTGCGCGGGCCGGGAATGGCTGCTGAAAATATTCCGCCATCACTTCATTGACCGCAGTAAAGTTGCCGAGGTCGGTGAGGAAGATATTGAGTTTAACTATATTGCTAAGATCGCCGCCGGAGGCTGCGCAGACCGCGCTGAGGTTATCGAAAACCTGGCGAATACTGGCTTTGATATCAGCATCGACCAGTTCCATTGTCTGGGGGTCGAGGGGAATCTGTCCAGAGAGATAAACAGTGTTGTTGACCTTAACTGCCTGGGAGTAAGTGCCTATGGCTGCGGGGGCGTTGTCGGTATGAATTACGGCTTTATTGGTCACGGTAGTCTCCGATGTTGGTCATTAATTTTTAACGCGATGGATGCGGCGCACATGTTTCAAGCCGCGAATGCGTCTGAGAATATCTGCCAGATGAATACGGTCGCGCACGGTCAGAACGACGTCGACTACACTGGTAAAGGCATCTTTTTCATCGACGCTGATATTTTCAATAGTGGCATCTGATTCGGTCATTCGCGATGCTAGGGCAGCAATAAAGCCGCGCTCCGGTGTGATCTCTACTTTGAGCTCGACAGGGAACTCACCGCTGACATTATTTGACCAGGCCAGCGGCATACACTTTTCTGGGTTGTTGCGAATTTCGACAAGATTGCGGCAGGATTCCAGATGAATCACTAGGCCTTTACCCGGAGAGATATGGCCGACGATCGGGTCTCCTGGTATCGGGTGGCAGCAGCGGGCATATTGCAGCAGCAGACCATCAGAGGCATCAACCATAACCGGGAGTGTCGAGTTTTTGCTCTCTTCACTGGGCTTGCGTTTGGCTGCCGGAACCAGCAGGTTTGCCACAGCAAAGGGCACGCGATTGCCGAGGCCAATCTGCTGCAGAATATATTCAAAGGTCTTGGCGCCGGTCTCTTTGAGCAAGCCTTTGATCTGTGATTTCTTAAGCTGCTTATAGCTGGTTCCAAGGCGGCTGAGGGACTGGTCGAGCAGCCGCTTGCCGAGGTCGACAGACTCATCGTGTTGCTGGTGTTTAAGGAAGTGGCGAATCGCACTGCGCGCTTTTGCGGTGACGACAAAGTTTAGCCAGTTTGGATTTGGCTGGGCTTCCTCGGCGCTGATAATTTCTACTTTTTGACCACTTTGTAACTGTTCGGAAAGCGGCGTCAGTTGCCCATCTACACGACAGGCAATACAGCTGTTGCCAAGTCCGGTATGCACCGAGTAGGCGAAGTCGATAGGTGTGGCGCCAGAGGGCAGTTCGACTATATTGCCCTTGGGTGTAAACACATAGACTTCGTCGGGGAATAGATCCGCCTTAACATGCTCGAGAAATTCCAGAGAGTCGCCTGCCTGCAGCTGCATATCGAGCAGGCCCTGAACCCATCTGGCGGCGCGGCGCTGATTGACGTCACCACTCTGACCGCCAGTCTTGTATTCCCAGTGAGCGGCGATGCCGTAGCTGGCCATGGCTTCCATCTCGACGGTGCGTATCTGCACTTCGATCACCACACCATGCATACCCACTAATACCGTATGCAGGGACTGGTAGCCGTTGGCTTTGGGGATGGCGATATAGTCTTTAAATTCGCCGGGCACCGGCTTGAAAAGATTGTGCATCATGCCGAGTATTCGGTAGCAGTCATCAACACTGTTAACGATCAGGCGGAAGGCGAATACATCCATAATGTCACGGAACGAGCGATGCTTTTCGCGCATCTTGCGATAGATGCTCCAGAGATGCTTTTCGCGGCTCTTAACTGTGCCTTCTAAGTCTTCTTTATCCAGGCGTATTTCAATCGCCTGATGAATTTCGGTGACAACTTCTTTGCGATTCTTTTTTGCTGCCTTCATGGCTTCGCGCAGACGCCGGTGGCGCAGCGGGTACATGGCGGCAAAGCCGAGGTCTTCGAGCTCGAGACGAATATCGTTGATACCCAGACGCTGGGCAATTGGGGCATAAATATCGAGAGTTTCGCGAGCGATGCGCCGACGTTTGGCCGGGGCTAACACCCCGAGGGTGCGCATATTGTGCAGTCGGTCGGCGAGCTTAACCAGAACCACGCGAATATCCCGCGACATCGCCAGAGTCATTTTCTGGAAACTTTCCGCCTGCTGCTGGGCTTTTGATTCAAACTCGATTTCGGTGAGCTTACTGACCCCATCAACCAGATCGGCGACTGGGCGGCCAAAGCGACGACTTATCTGGCCTTTGGTAACCCCGGTATCTTCAATAACGTCGTGAAGCATGGCGGCCATCAGGCTCTCATGATCCATACGCATATCAGCGAGGATATGGGCAACGGCCAGGGGATGGGAAATATAGGCATCGCCACTCTGGCGCATCTGGCCTTCGTGGCATTTCTCGGCAAATTTGTAGGCGCGCTCTACGCGGCTAACTTCTTTGGCGTCGAGATAGAAAGAGAGTTTATCTAACAGTAAGCGCAGCGCCAAAAAACTCTCTCCCTAGTTTTAACGAGCCTTAGATAGACGGCTCTTGAGGAGGTGCTGAGGCTGTTAAAGCTTCGACAACGGCATCTACGGTTGCTTCAGCAGTAGCGGCTTCGCTATCTTCCTCTGCGTCAACGATTTCATAGTCCTGACGAACTTCGGTAAGAATAGCGGCAGTCACTAAGCCTTCTTCGATTTCACGGAGTGCTATAACGGTAGGCTTATCATTTTCTTCAGGTACCAGAGCTGGGCGGCCGCCGGTGGCTATTTGGCGCGCGCGCTTGGAGCCAACCATGACCAGTTCAAAACGATTATCAACGTGATCCAAACAATCTTCTACAGTAATTCGAGCCATTTTATATCCACCGGGGTAAAAAAATTTAATCTAAACTTGATCGATTATTGCAACGAAATGTTGCTGAGTCGCCCAGTTTACCTAAAGCGACGAGTTACGACAATAAAGTTACTGTAATTAAGTTGCGAGAATAACTTTCCCTTGAACGATGCTAGGGCAATTCGCTGAAGCGGCCCTAGGATAAGAGGTCTGAGAGTAAATTTTCCTGTCCGGCAACCGGAAGGCGGCAATGCTGCGCCGAAACAATCGCCATCAATTGCTCTAATGCGACCTCAAAGTCGTCATTGAGCACCATAAAGTCGGCCTCAATATAGTGGCTCATCTCTTCGGTGGCGGCGGCGATACGCTTTTCGATAACTGCGCTGTCATCCTGTCCGCGATTGTTGAGTCGCTCGCGCAATGCCTGCTTTGAGGGCGGCAGAATAAAGATGCTGGTGCTATCGGCAAACAACTGGCGAACCTGAGCGGCGCCCTGCCAATCGATTTCGAGAATCACATCTTCACCGGCGGCCAGGGTCTCTTCAACCCAGTGCTGGGAGGTGCCGTAAAAATTACCAAATACGTCGGCGTGCTCGAGAAAGGCATTCTGCTCAAGCATGCCGACAAACTCTTCACGGCTGACAAAATGGTAGTTGATGCCATCTTCTTCACCGGGCCGGCAATCTCTGGTGGTGTGCGAGATGGAGGCTTTTATATTCTCCATACGCTTGAGAAGTTCACCGACCAAACTGGTTTTCCCTGCGCCAGAGGGCGCGGAGATAATAAAGAGAATGCCTGTTGCCATAATGGGAATTGATCCGCTGTTATAAGATTGCTGTTAGGTAGGCAGTTTACATCAGCGGTGAAATTATTCCAGATGCCTCAATCCCTGCGACTGCTATTTTTTGCTGCTGTTTTTTCCGGCCATTGTTTCTGGAGAGAAGGTTTCATTCTGCGGGTCGAAAATCTGATTTAACTTGCCAGCGAGACGGATACCAGCCATCAACAGGCGTTTTTCAATAATCGGTTGATTGCGATTGATATAGTCAGCACTAATGGCGAGCGGCTTTTTGCCGATATTACCCGCAGGGTTTTTAAGGCCAAATTCATAGACCTGTGGGCGCAGGGATTTTGATTCTTCAGCCCAGTGCAAAAAACTATCCTGCTGCCATTGCTCGGCCTGTTTTTCACTGACAGTATCGAGCCGTTCAATATAGTCCTCAACACTTAGCTTGGCTATTGCAATCAGGCCGCTGTCCCAAACCCAGTGCAGATTTTTGGTTCTTTTATTTTTCGGCCATTTAATCGCAATGCTGTTGCCGCCGCGATCATTGTGGCGACCCACATGCAGTGGCTGGTGAATATCCCCGGCGAAGTGGATAAAAAATCCCAGAGCATCACGGCGCTCGCGGCTGGAGAGCTCGGGGTTGGCAAGCTGCAAATAAGAGTGATTCAGTGCGCTGAGAACATCGCCCTTTGCGCTGCGCTTAGCTGTGCCGACCTGCTGGTGATCCGCAACGTTAATATAGTGCCAGTATTTGGATTTTTTCCAGACGGGAATACCGCGAATTTTATCCGGCCACAGCGATAATTCGCCGAGGTCGTCAGTGATGGATTTAATCTCCAGAGCAGTTTTCTCGCTGAGGTGGTTTTCAGCAATGCCAACAATAATTCGGTGGCCGTCGGCACCAAAAGCACAGGCCCGACCAGTGAATATGGACAGGTAAAAAACACTGATGTAAGTGAGTATCCACTTGCTATTAAGCATATAAATTCACTGTGCTTTTGAGGTCTATACGGTGTTTATTCAATATTCTGAATCTGTTCACGCATCTGTTCGATCAGCACTTTTAGCTCCACAGATGCCTGGGTGGTAACCCCGGCAATTGATTTCGAACCCAGAGTATTGGCTTCGCGATTGAGCTCCTGCATCAAGAAGTCCAGCCGTCGACCAATCGACTCCTTGCTGCTCAATACTCGGCGAATCTCGCTGATATGGGCTTCGAGACGATCCAGCTCTTCGTCGACATCGGTGCGGTTGGCAATAATCACCATCTCCTGCTCCAGACGATCATTGTCGAACTGCTCTTTAAGGTCGCTGAGTTTTTGCTGCAGACGCTGGCGCTGGTCTGCGAGGATGCCGGGCAGGTTATCGCGCACGATCACCAGTTGGGCTTCAATGCCGACAAGGCGCTGTTCAATCATCTCGGCGAGCTTTTCACCCTCGCGCTGACGGCCTTCAAGCAGTTGCTCGACGGTTGTGGCGAAGGTTTTTTTGGCTGCAGTCAACAGTTCATCTGTATCTATATTCTGTTCTTTCAAAATACCCGGCCAGCGCAAAATATCCAGAGGCGAGATCGCGGCGGGGTTTTTCAGTTCGCCAGAGATTTCTTCGGCGATATCGATATAGCGCTTGGCCAGCTGCAGGTCAGCTTCAACGCTGTCATCGGAATTATTAAACGCCAGCTGCATTGAGCAGTCGATTTTGCCGCGGTTGAGTTTTTTTCGGGCAACTTCACGCAGTGGCATTTCGATTTGACGCAAGGTATCGGGCAGTCGAAATCCGGTTTCCAAGAAACGGTGGTTCACTGAGCGCAGTTCGCAGGTTACCGAACCCCAGCTAAAATCAATGGTATTGCGGGCAAATGCCGTCATGCTGCGGGCCATAATATCTCCAGTTAAAAAATTAATTGCGCCATGGTAACAAAGGCGGTCACGGGGTTGGTAGATTTGCTACAATTCGCCCGATTTTTATTTCACGTGCTTTAACTAATCCCTAATAGGAAAGAATTATGTCTCGACCCAGCGGCCGCCGCCCCGAACAACTTCGCCAAGTCAAAATCACCCGTGATTTCACCTGCCATGCAGAGGGTTCTGTGCTGGTTGAGTTTGGCAATACCAAAGTTATCTGTACTGCCAGTGTCGAGCCGGGTGTGCCGAGATTTTTGCGCGGTAAGGGCGAGGGCTGGGTGACAGCGGAATACGGTATGTTGCCGCGCTCGACGGGCAGTCGAATGGGCCGTGAAGCGGCGCGTGGCAAGCAGAGTGGCCGTACTCAGGAGATTCAGCGTCTGATTGGCCGCTCTCTGAGAGCAGCGGTAGATCTGAAAAAGCTCGGTGAGCACACCATCAATATTGACTGTGATGTTATTCAAGCGGATGGCGGCACACGTACTGCATCGATTACCGGCGCCTGTGTTGCACTGGTCGATGCGATTCGCCACCTACAGCGCAAGAAGGCGATTGTCGATGATCCGCTGTTGACCATGATTGCCTCGGTGTCGGTGGGTGTTTACAAAGGCACACCAGTGTTAGATCTTGATTACCCCGAAGATTCAAATGCTGAAACCGATATGAATGTGGTGATGAATGCTGATGGCGGCTTTATCGAAGTTCAGGGCACTGCTGAAGCGGCACCTTTCAGTGAAGAAGAGTTGAGCTCTATGCTAAAACTCGCCAAGCAGGGTATTGCCGATCTGGTCCGTGTTCAGCAGATGGCCTTAGCCCAATAATCAGTCAGCAAAACAAGCAACTCTAACAATAAAGATTAAAATTATGACAAATGATAGCAATTACAAAACCCAGTTTATCGACAATGGCCTGCGCAGTGGCGCGCTAAAGTTTGGTGAATTTACCCTTAAGTCCGGGCGTGTTTCACCGTACTTTTTTAATGCTGGGCAGTTTTATACCGGTCGCGCACTAGCGGAGTTGGGGCGCTGTTATGCGGCGGCTATTGTCGAGTCAGGTATTGAGTATGACGTTCTTTTTGGGCCCGCCTACAAAGGGATTACATTGGCTGCGGCAACCTCGGTTGCGCTGGCCGACCACTATGATCTCGATGTGCCATACTGCTTTAATAGAAAAGAAGCAAAAAACCATGGTGAGGGCGGCAATATGGTGGGTGCACCTCTCGAGGGGCGCATATTAATTATTGACGATGTGATTACTGCGGGAACGGCGATTCGCGAAGTGATGGCGATTGTCGATGCGGCCGGTGCTAAAGCGGCTGGCGTGGTGATTGGTTTGGATCGCAAGGAAAAGGGCAAGTCTGAGCTGTCAGCGATTCAGGAAGTGGAAAAGCAATTTTCTATTCCGGTAGTGGGCATTGTCGATATCGACGATATTCTCACTTACCTCAAGGATAAGCCTGAGAGCGGTGATCTGGTCTCTTCAATTGAAAGTTACAGGCAAGAGTACGGCGTATGATAAAAACGGTATTGCTGATTGTATTGACTGGACCATGGATGGTGCTTGATGCAGCTGAGCTTTACCGTTATTACAATCAGCAGGGGCGGTTGGTCACTACAGATACCCCGCCGCCGGATGCGGCAACTAATGACTATGAAGTGGTCAATGAATCCGGTCGACTACTGCGCATAGTTTCAGCGCTGGACCGCGACGCTGAGCTTTCCGTTGATCAGAGTAAGCAGGACCATTATCTGCTCAGCAGTTTTAGCACTGTCGATGAAATCCAGTCTTTAAAAGCACGCAAGGTGCAGCTGTTGATGCGTGAGATTGAGCAGCTGGAAAACAACCTGACCGCGCTCTCCACCCGCGAAAATAAAATTTATTTTGATGCCGCGAATATCGAACTCAGCGGTGAGACGGTGCCGGCATCTGTCTCTGAGCAGTTGCAAATCCTAGAGGGTGCCAGAGTTGAACTGAGTGAAACTCTGGCCCAACGGCGTGAGGAGTACACAGCTCTTGAGCAACTCTATAAAGGGTATATCGCTAGGTTTCGCGAATTAAAGAAGGCCCAAAAAAAGGATAGTAACTAGTTACTATCCTTTTTCGTTTCTTGCTGTTAATCAACAGATTATTCAAACATTGCCGCAGTCACTAACTGCCACTGTTCCTGCCAGTCTTTGGTCGGTGCGGTTTTAAACTGGCTGCGAACAAACTGACTGATTTTTCCGTCGGCACTGCAGAGCATTAAATTGGCGGCGGTAGAAACCGGTACCTGCAGTTTTAAGCCATCGCGAACTTCTGCTTCACGCAATATCTGCTTTAACTGCGACTCCAATCGGTCGAAGAACTGAGCGATACGATCGTGCAGTCGATCGGTTTCGCCGGTCAGTGCATCGCCGTTGAGAATGCGCGTGATACCAGGATTCTTTTCGGCAAAGGCCAGTACCAGGCTGAGTATGCGATAGCACTGATTTACCGGGTTGGGCTCGTCGCTGATAATGCCGCGCACACGGGCAAAAACCGTATCCTCAATAAAGTCGATCAACCCTTCATACATACGGGTTTTACTCGGGAAGTGTCGGTAGAGAGCAGCTTCGGAAACACCGAGTTCTGCTGCCAGTGCCGCTGTAGTAATTCGTCCACCGCCTGATTTCTCAAGCATACGGGCGAGAGCCTGAAGGATTTCCTGGGCGCGAGTGCCGGGTTTTTTAGCCATTAGTTGAGTTCCTCTATGTCGGACTCTTGATTTGTTATTAGTGTACCAACACCTTCGTCGGTAAAGATTTCCAGCATAACCGCGTGTTCGACGCGGCCGTCAATAATATGTGCGGTGCTGACACCGGATTTAACTGCATCGAGAGCACAGCGAATTTTTGGCAGCATGCCGCCATAAATTGTTTCGTCAGCAATCAGTTCGTTGACGCGCGTGGTGGTAAGGCCGGTGAGAATCTCACCGCTCTTATCCTTTAAACCGGCAACATTGGTCAGCAGAATAAGCTTCTCTGCGTTGAGCACCTCGGCCACTTTGCCAGCGACCAAGTCGGCATTAATATTGTAAGAGGCGCCATCCGAGCCGACACCGATGGGTGCGATCACCGGAATAAAGCCGCTGTTGACCAGCATATCGATAACGCTTTTATTGATCGAGGCGACTTCGCCGACATGGCCAATATCAATAATCTCCGGCACTTCCATCTCTGGCGTTTTGTGCGAGACCACGAGCTTTTTCGCTTTGATTAACTGGCCATCTTTACCGGTTACACCAAAGGCTTTGCCGCCAGCGGCGCTGATCATATTGACGATCTCTTTGTTGACCGTGGCACCCAGTACCATTTCAACCACATCCATGGTTTTGCCGTCGGTGACGCGCATACCATCAATAAATTTTGATTCGATAGACAGGCGCTCGAGCAGCTCGCCAATTTGCGGGCCGCCGCCGTGAACAACAACCGGGTTGATGCCGACCAGTTTCATCAGCACTATATCTCGGGCAAAACTTTCTTTGAGGCTGTCATCACCCATAGCATTGCCGCCGTATTTGACGACCACAGTTTTTCCAGAAAAGCGCTGGATATAGGGGAGCGCGCGGGAGATAACCTGCGCTGTTGTCTCTGCTTCTTTACGACTTAAGGACATAATTAAATATAGTCTTCTATGTTATTTATAAAGGGTGCCAGTTCGCGGCGAAATTCCTGTTTGACCTGTTCGAGGCCGTTCTCATTATCGGCTTCAAATCTCAGGGTCAGATTTGCTGAGGT
>Ga0206125_10004473_pt1 | contig 12389 bp, 11 predicted proteins | sample Helgoland_Spring_4_FD_148598 | JGI IMG/M metagenome (GOLD analysis project Ga0206125, IMG submission 148598) | Pelagic subsurface seawater microbial communities from Kabeltonne, Helgoland, North Sea - Helgoland_Spring_Bloom_20160331_1 | ecosystem: Environmental > Aquatic > Marine > Epipelagic ... | reverse complement strand
ACTGCGGCTGGAAATGCAGCGCGTGATGCAGAACAACTGCGCGGTCTTCCGTACGGGGGAAGTGCTCAAGGAAGGTGTAGAGCTGATGGATCAGGCCTGGGCCAGGCGTGATGACCTGCGCGTCGCTGACAAGTCTCTTGTCTGGAACTCCGACCTGATTGAGACGCTGGAATTTGACAATCTGATCTACCAGTCCTCTGCGACAATCAACTCCGCCGCTAACCGAGAAGAATCCCGTGGCGCACACGCGCGCGAAGATTACCCGGAGCGCGACGACGAAAACTGGATGAAGCACAGCCTCGCGTGGGTCAACGAAAGCGGCAAGGTGGACATCACCTACCGTGAAGTGATCATGCGCACGCTGACCAACGACGTTGCCGTCGTTGAGCCAGCCAAGCGCGTCTACTAAGCGACCAGTCACACGACGAGAGAGAAACAAAATCCATGGCTCAGTTCACCTTGCCAAAGAACTCTCAGGTCAAACAAGGCCTGCACTGGAAAGCCCCTGCTAACCAAATGGGCGAAAGCGGTAAAACGCGGAAATTCAAGGTGTATCGCTGGAACCCTGAGACCGGCGAAAACCCTCGGATCGACACCTATGAAGTGCCGGTCGAGCGCGCTGGGCAAATGGTTCTCGACGCACTGATCTGGATCAAGAACAACGTCGACAGCTCGCTGACGTTCCGTCGGTCCTGCCGTGAGGGTGTGTGCGGGTCGTGTTCGATGAACATCGATGGCACGAACACGCTGGCGTGCACCAAGAACCTGAACGACATTCGCGGTGACGTGGGCGTCTATCCCTTGCCGCACCGTCCGGTCGTCAAGGATTTGGTGCCAGATCTGGACCAGCTTTACAGCCAGCTTGCGTCGATTGAGCCTTGGCTGAAAACCGATAGCCCTGCGCCGTCGCGTGAGCGCTATCAGTCGGTGGAGGATCGCGCCAAGCTGGACGGCTTGTGGGAGTGCATCCTGTGCTTCTCCTGCTCGACGGCCTGTCCGTCGTACTGGTGGAACGGCGACCGATACCTCGGCCCAGCGATCCTGCTGCAGGCATATCGCTGGTTGGCGGATAGTCGGGATGAGGCGACGGGTGAGCGATTGGATGCGCTGGAAGATCCATTTCGGTTGTACCGCTGCCATACCATCATGAACTGCACCAAAACCTGTCCCAAAGGCCTGAACCCGGCCAAGGCAATCACGGAAATCAAGAAGATGATGGTGGAGCGCCGGGGTTAGGCTTCTTTGATACGCTGAGCCTTCGCTCCTGATTGGCCCACAAGCTGTGCGACGCCTGATTTGATTCGGTGCTTTGCGGGTCGAATACCATCCTTATTTACCAACCATGGACGTTTGACGGCCAAAGTTCCCCCTAAGGTTACGGGGCGCAGCAATTTACAACTATTGGACGTGTACATTTTGAACAAGTTCGCCTTTGCGAAATCAAACTTCTAGGGGCCATAATTCTAAATTCGGTTTGATAAATAGCAATATTGCGAAGCGTTTTTCATAGTGTGCAAATTTTTGCCAAGTTTCGACTTTTCTTTATAAAAAAATTGTTAATTACAGCTTGTTCTACGTGATTGTTTGTTTTTCTGCATCCTCGTATGTATCCCGAAAGGCGAAGAAAAAACGCCTATTTCTAATTGAGGATTCATGCATGTTAAAAATTCGCTCTACTTTGATTGCAGCGGTGACTGCGCTGCTCACTGTCACGCTTGGTATCTCCCAAACGGCTCAGGCTCAGACTTACAATGAACTGAGAAAAACGAATTGGGTGGAAAATTGTCAGGAAAATGGTCGCCTCGAAATTGATTGGGATGACCGCAACAAAATTTCTTACAAATGGAAGGCCGGCGGTCCAGTTGTGCCGCTGAAAACCACAGATGTTTACTGTTCTGTGAAGTGCCCATACGGCACTGAGAGCACCCACGTGCGCAACGCCCTCTACATGTGTCAGGAGCCTGCGCAGGAATGTAACGGAACCACGGATAAGCTGCCAAGCGGCTGGGATGACCGTTACGATCAGAACGAACACTTCTACCCATCCGAAGATGGTACGGTTTACTTTGGTGAGACCGACTGCTGGGTGAAGAAAGACTACGACGACGGCGACAAAGTCCGTTGTATGCCTAACTGGTTGGGCAACCCGCGCCGTGACGTGGATAAGAAGTGCTACTGGTTTGAGGGTGGCGCTTAACGCCAGACTTAGCCGTCGTCATGTGACGGCCTGAGACCAGAAAGAAGGGCGCAGCTTCGGTATCGAGGCTGTGCCCTTTTTCTTTGGGGCGTGCCGCGTGGGTGGTGTCAGGTTGCCAGCTGTGTATATTTTGGTCCCTAAACGTCACTGTAAACAGAACAGCCCGTCGCGCTGACGGCACATTCGGAAAACGAAGATGACCCATGCCAACAAAACCATTCTCATCACAGGGGCCTCAAAAGGGATCGGAGCCGCCGCTGCAGAGGTGCTGCACGGCTTAGGCGCCAATGTAGTGCTGATGGCGCGAGGACAGTCAGGGCTGGATGCGCTTGTTGCCCGTTTAGGGCCGGACCGGGTCCTGCCGGTAACCGGAGACGTGGCAGACTACCAGACCGTGAAACACGCTGTTGAGCAGGCGACTATGACCTTTGGCGGGCTCGATGCGGTTGTAAACAACGCCGGGGTGATCGATCCTGTGGCCAGGTTGGAGGATTCAGACCCTGCTGAATGGGCCAAAGTGGTCGAGATCAACCTGATGGGCGTTTACAACGGCATGCACGCGGCTTTTGAAGCGCTCAAGACGAGCGGCGGCACGGTCGTGAATATCTCCTCTGGCGCCGCCTTGAACGCGCTGGAGGGCTGGAGCCATTACTGCGCCACGAAGGCAGCCGTGCTCAGTCTGACCAGAAGCGGGCACAAGGAATGGGGCCCGCTTGGGATCACCGTGGTTGGCATGTCACCGGGCACGGTGGCAACGGATATGCAGGTGGTCATCAAGCAATCCGGTGTGAACCCGATCAGCAAGCTGGAATGGTCCGACCATATTCCGGCCCAGTGGGCAGGCCGCGCCATCGCGTTTCTGTGCACGGAAGCAGGGGCGGCCTACGCAGGTACGGACTTCTCGCTCAAAACCGAAGAAGGCAGACGCGCGGTTGGTCTGTTGGACTAGTCCGCAAACGCCTTTTCGATGACGTAATCGCCGGGCTGGTTGTTGGAGCCTTCGACCAGGCCCGCCGCTTCGCACAGGTCGGCACAATCGCGCAGCATTTCCATAGATCCGCAGATCATAACCCGGTCGGTTGCAGGGTCAAAACCCTCGCTTTCGCCAATCTCCCGGAACAGAGTTCCGTCTTCGATCAGATGGGTGATCCGTCCCTTGACTGGATAGTCTTCACGCGTGACCGAGGTGAAGTGGACCAGCGTGTCTCCGACAACTTCAGACAGCATAGCGTCGGTCTGGATTTCGTTCATCAGGTCGATGCCGTACTGAAGTTCGGAAATCTCACGCGTGGTGTGGCAAAGCACAACTTTCTCGAACCGCTCAAAGGTCTCCGGCTCGCGGATCAGCGAGGCAAAGGGCGCGATACCGGTGCCGGTGGAGAGCAAGTAGAGCGTCTTGCCCGGCTTGAGCGCGTCCAGAACCAGCGTTCCCGTGGACTTCTTGCCCAGAATCACCGTGTCGCCTTCACCAATGTTTTGCAGGCGAGAGGTCAGGGGGCCATCGGGGACTTTGATTGAGAAGAATTCGAGGTTGTCTTCCCAAGCTGGGGAGGCAATCGAATAGGCGCGCAGCAGCGGCTTGCCGTTCTCGCCTGGCAGTCCAATCATGACGAACTCACCCGAGCGAAACCGAAAGTTCTGCGGCCGGGTCATCCGGAACCGAAACAGCCGGTCGGTGTAGTGCTGGGTTTCCAGTACGGTTTGTTCGAACATCGTGTGGTTCGGTCCTTAGTCTTGGTTCCACGGCAGTTGCGCCGCTTTCCAGCCGTTGAGAATGCCACGACGCCCGGCAGCATTTTTTGCCCCTTCAAAGCCATCGGACACGTTGGTCAGATCCTTATAACCCGCTTCTTTCAGCGCTTCAGCCGCCGCCAGCGAACGCACGCCGGACCGACAAATCAAGAATATCGGCGTTTCTTGCGTCAGACCTGCGTCAGCAACCTCTGTAACGAAATTGGGATTTTCTGAGCCGTAAGGGAAGGTCTGCCACTGGATACCAACGCTGCGTTCAAAGCTGGGACGGCCCACGAATTGCCATTCTGCGGAGGTGCGAACATCCAGAAGAACCGCGTTGACAGACTTTTGAAGCTCTTCATGAGCTTCCACCGAGGTCAGGGACTGGACCTTCACCCGGTGCTGGTGCCGTGCATCCCAAATCGAGGGCGCCTTACCGGACTTGGTGTAAAGCGCATCCGGCGCTGTTGTGGTCGCGGTGCGCCACGCCACTTCGCCGTGGCGCTCAACCAATGCGTCGGTCAGGTGGATTTCGGAGAACCCACACTGAAACGCCATACGGGCCTGATCGGGGAGGAGGTTGCCAGTTGCGATGATCCGCACGCCTTCGCCGCGCTCACGCCGAACCCGACGGGCAAAAGAGAAACCGCGTCCATCGTGTGAGCTGGGAAAGTTCAGGGTTACGCAATTGGTGTCATTGGCAAAGGATTGTTCGTCCAAACAGGGTTCACCGGCATCAACCCTCAAACCGCTCGCTGCCGCAGCACCTTCGCTGCTATCGTCATGATGTGTCAGGCTCGCACCCTGGTCTTTAAGCACCCACATAGACAGCCTCCTTAAACGGTTCTTTGCCAACCCGGGCGTAGGTGTCCGGAAAGCGCTCCTGCTCTCCGGCCCGCAGGCGGAGATAGGTATCGATGATCTTGGAAACCGCGCCGGGTACATCGTCTTGCGCGAAGCCGGGACCCAGGATTTCACCGACCGATGCCCGCTCATCCGAGCGACCCCCCAGCGTGATTTGGTAGTTTTCCTTCTCTGCCTTGTTCAGGCCGAGAATGCCGATATTGGCCGCATGGTGGTGGCCACAGGCGTTGATGCAGCCAGAAATGTTCAGCGATATCGGGCCCAGATCGTCTGCTGCTTCGCGGGCGCGGAGCATGGTGGACAGCTCTTGCGCCACGGGGATGGAGCGGGCGGTTGCAAGCGCGCAGTAGTCCAGACCCGGGCAGGCGATGATGTCTGACGCTTCTCCAATGTTATCCTCGCCCAGACCAATGGCCGACAGCCCCTGATAAAGCGCCTCCAGATCCGTCGCTTGGACGTAGGGGAAAACGACGTTCTGCCGGTGCGTGATACGCAGCTCGCCCCGGGAGTAGTGGTCGGCCAGGTCGGCCAGCGCGCGCATCTGCGCGCCAGTTACGTCACCAGGAATTCCGCCCTTGGGTTTGACGGAAATCTGAGCGATTGCCCATCCCTGAACCCGGTGCGCCGCAACATTGCTCTCGACCCACCGTTTGAAAGCAGGCGTGGTGGCACTCAGGTCAATGGCCTCCTCTGGAGACATCTCCGGTGTGCCTTCTTCAAAGGCATTACAGATGCGTTCGTATTCGCCTTCCACGCTGACGAAGGGTGCGCGGTCAATGTTGGCAAGTTCGGCGCGGACCTCGTCTCGATAGTTCTCCAAGCCCAGTTCCTCAACCAGGATTTTGATGCGGGCCTTGTACTTGTTGTCCCGTCTTCCGTGCAGATTGTAGACCCGCAGCATGGCGTCCAGCAGGGGCATGAGCTCGATGAGCGGTACAGCGCTTTCGAACAGTTTTGCCACGCGCGGCGTCCGTCCCTGGCCGCCACCGACATAAACGTCAAACACCGGCTCCCCAGCGGCATCCGCTTTGGCCCAAATCCCGATATCATGGAACTTGATCGCCGCCCTGTCTTCGGCAGCCCCGGTCACGGCAAACTTGAATTTGCGCGGCAGAAACGCGAATTCCGGGTGCAGCATGGACCATTGACGCATGAGCTCGGATACCGGGCGCGGATCGATGAATTCATCGGCAGCGACACCGGCAAAGGGGTCAGAGGTCACGTTCCGGATACAATTGCCTGAGGTCTGGATCGCGTGCATTTGCACGTCGGCGAGGTGGTCAAGGATGTCAGGCGTATCCACCAGCTTGGGCCAGTTGAACTGGATGTTCTGCCGCGTGGTGAAGTGGCCATAGCCCTTGTCATAGGTATCGGCGATGTACCCGAGTTTGCGCAGCTGCTGGCTGTTCAGCTCGCCATAGGGAATGGCGACCCGCAACATGTAAGCGTGCAGTTGCAGATACAGGCCGTTTTGCAGGCGCAGCGGCTTGAATTCGTCTTCCGTGAGCTGCCCGGCAAGGCGGCGTTCCACCTGATTGCGAAACTCCCGCGCACGGGCCTCGACAAAAGACTGATCGTGGTGGTCGTAATGGTACATGATCGAGACCTCTACGCAGCCTGAGCGAAATCGATGCTCGGGCCTGCCAAACGGCGCACCTCGCGCATTTTTACGGGTATGCGGGCGAGTGTGTCCCCAGGTTGGAGCGCCACGAGGTAAGCGCCAACAACCGTGTTGGCCGCTTCCGCACGAGCGCCCTCGTCAACAAGCGCGTTGGTCTCTTCCTTGCCGTAGCCGATGAGTGCGTCGTCAATCGAAGCCGACCAGACTTGATCGGCAGTCCAGAACACAACGTCACCGTTGCGGACGTCGTTGGCGGTGAGGATGGCCTTGGTGGTCAAAGCAGCAGGCATGATTAAGCAGCCTTTCTTGAGAAGGGTGAGGAGAAGGAGCGCCTGGCCCGGCGGGTTGCTTGGGCGGTAGGGGGCCAATCCTGGTCAGGATCGATACCGGGAATGAAGCGCACCGGCAGACCCGCAGCTTCGACCGCGGCATGTTCCTGCTCCGCCAGCGAGCCGTTTCCAACAACCAGGCGAACCACGGTTTCCCCCTGTGCGAGCAGGGACAGGATCTCACGGCTTGCGCCGGGTTGCAGCACGCGGATCGTGGCCTCCCGGCGCGCCATTTCCAGAATGGGCCGAGCGACGAGGGGGTCATGTAAGACCACGCTGGCCGTATCCAAGGCGCGATGACCGGCGATGGTCAATAAGTCTGCATCACCTGAGCCTGTCCCAACGATGGTCAGAGTCCCCGAAACAGCATCGGACGCAGCAGGGCCTTTCTGCAGGATGTCTTGCGCCACTGCATCCAAAGCGACCGGGGTTGCCAGCCGCTGTTCCCGCGCCGTGCTGAAGAAACGACGCCAGAAATCGCGGCGCGCGTGCCCTGGTTTAAGACGATGTGCGACCTGCGCCCGCAAGCCAGCGGCGATTCGAGCTATTTGGCCCAGGCTGGGTTCTAGAAGGAATTCGATTTGTGCCTTGATGGCACGAGCGAGCACCGGTGCCGTGCCTTCCGTGCCGATGGCGACGATGACCGGATCACGGTCCACAAGGGCGGGGGTCGAGAAATCCGAGACGTCGGGTTGGTCCGCTGCACAGACTAGAATCCCCGCTGTCCGTGTTCGGGCAGCCAGCGCAGCATCCAGCGTCTCGTTGCCGGTCGCTGCATAGGCAAAGGCGGTTTCTGCTGGCAGATCGAAGGCGAGGGGGTCTTGCTGCACCCGCACCAAACCCTTCAGACCAGCGACAGCAGGCTCGAAGTCAGCAGCGATCGCGATCACGCGCGCCTCAGTCTTCAGCAGCAGTCGGATCTTCGCGGCGGCTTCCTCGCCACCGCCGAAAACCGCAAGCGTCCGGTTTTTGACTGTTATGAAAAGAGGAAAGGCTTTCATGACATCTCCAGTAGATGGAGGTGTAAATGTGCCAATTTCCTCGAAAACCGCAATATTGCGGAAAAAATAAACCCTAAATCACAAAGAGCGTGAAAGCGACAGGAATTTGTGCCGCTTCACGCTCTTTGCGAGGAATATATGCCGATTACGGTGTAGCGCTCGGAACTGAGTGCTTGCCGCAATCCAGGGTCTTAGCTGGTGGATGAACCACCGAGTGCGTTTTTCAGGCCCGTGGATGGCTTGAAGGACGCAACGCGCTTGGCTGGAATATCGATGGCAGCACCCGTGGAAGGGTTGCGGCCCGTGCGCGCAGCGCGCACTTCGGATTTGATGGTTGCAAATGAGCCGACAGCAACGTCGTTGCCTGCAACCAGCTCAGACTGAATCTGGCCGAGGAACGCATCAATCGTGGACTTAGCTTGGGATTCTGCAACCCCTGCTTCTTTAGCTGTGGCGGATACCAAAGCGGTGTAAGCTGTTTTGGACATCGTGGTAACTCCCTAGTGTAATGGTGTCGTTGCACCACCCCGATTGCTTTTTTCGTTAAATGAAACAAGCGTGAATGAAAAGAGATTATGCGCACAAACAGGCGGCTAAGCCCCATTTTATTGGGGATAGCAGCACTTTGGGGGGCCAAAAGGTGTAACTTTTGAGGCAATTCTGGGGACGGGGCCAGAAATTCGGGCCTCCGAGTGGCGGTCATTGAGTCATAGAATGACATCAATAACCTAGCCCAGAGCATCCGAAACGCCCTCATGGGAGGCCTATCGATGGGCCTCCAGAACGGACAAAAAGATTGCCGAGAATTGCTCCGCCTTTTTCTCTCCGACGCCATGAACGTCGAGAAACTCCTGCGGCGAGCGCGGCCGACGGTCCGCCATATCTATCAGGCTCTTGTCTGAGAAGATCACGTAGGGCGGCACTGAGCGGTCGCGGGCCAGCTCGGTACGCTTGGCTTTCAGCGCCTGCAAGATACCGCTGTCAACGTTGCTTGAAGCAGCAATCGTGTCAGCTCGTCGCTCCTGTCGCGAGGTGCGATCGGTAGGGGCAGCCATTTGGCGGTATTCGAACCGACTTTTACCATTCAGGACCGCCTGACCTTTGAGGGTAATGGTCAGACCTCCAAAGCCCGAAACATCGCGCTCCAACAGCCCCCCGCCGACCATCTGCCGCAGAAGCCCCTGCCAGAAAGGCTTGGATTGCTCTGCGCCCTTGCCGAAACCGGGTTGCTCATCGTGTCGGTTGGCCTGGTGCTTGTCGGTGGCCTTGCCCAGCAGAAACTCGATGATGTACGTCGCACCGAACCGGTTGCCTGTCTCCTGCACCGCTGCGAGGGCCAGGCAGGCTTCGCTGGTTCCATCGAGCCTTTCGGTGGTGTCCAGGCATAGGTCACAGTTGCCGCAGGGGTCGGACGGCTCGCCAAAGTAGCTGAGCAGGGTCTGTCGCCGACAGGTTGGCGCTTCGCAATACGCCACTAACGCGCCCAAGCGCCCATGTTCCCGCCTGCGTCGTTCTTCGTCCGAAAATTCCTGATCAATGAACCGGTGCCGCATGTTGATGTCCTGGGCGCCAAAAACCATGTGCGCCACCGCTGGGGCCCCGTCCCGGCCTGCGCGCCCGATTTCCTGATAATAGGCATCAAGCGAACCAGGCAGATCGGCATGAAACACAAAACGGACATCGGCTTTGTCGATACCCATGCCAAAGGCAATGGTGGCGCAGACGATCAAGTCCGGTTCGGTCATGAATGCGGCCTGGGTATCCGACCGCTCATCAGGGGTCAGGCCGGCGTGGTAGGCCCGGGCGTTATGTCCGTTCTCGTTGAGAAACGCCGCGTAGGCCTCAGTGTTCTTTCGCGATAGCGTATACACGATGCCGCTTTGACCCTGGTGGTCTTTGAGAAAGGCCAGCAACTGGTCTCGTGGACGCTGCTTGGGTTCGACGTGAAGGCAAATGTTGGGGCGATCAAAACCCGCGACATACACCTCTGCCTGCCCACCGAAGATTTTGGCCACGATATCGTTGCGCGTCGGCTCGTCGGCGGTCGCGGTGACAGCAGCAATAGGTGTACTGGGAAAGGCCTCGCGCAGGTGGGACAGGGCGTCATACTCGGGCCGGAAACTAGCGCCCCACTGAGAGATACAATGCGCCTCGTCGATCGCGATCAGAGACAATCCAATGGACCGCAGCGCGCCAAGCATTCGCTCGGTCATAAGCCGTTCCGGGGCGAGGTAGAGGATCGGCACCTCACCCGCAGCGACCGCACGCCAAATGCGGACATTTTCTTCGCGCGACTGCGAGGAGTTGATGCTGGCCGCATTCACGCCGGCGAGTCGCAGCGCCGCAACCTGATCCTGCATCAGGGCAACCAGTGGCGAAATCACCAGGCTGAGCCCGCCATTGACCAGGGCTGGAACCTGGTAGGTCAGGGATTTCCCCGCCCCCGTTGGCATCACCGCCAGCGAGTTTGTGCCCGCCAAAAGGCGGTCCACGATGGGTTCCTGACCGGCGCGGAAACTGTCAAAGCCAAAGACCGTTTTGAGGACTTCATGCTTATCTCCGAAACTCACCCGTTCGCTCTCCCTCCGGCTTCACACCGCCGTTCATGCCAACCCGAAAGCGGATGTTCCCACCCGCCCAGCGGCGCATATTCTCCGGGCTTCGTTAAAGCACAAGCTGAAGCCAGACGAAATAATGGTCAGCGGGAGAAAAGGCGTTTGCTTTCGGAAATCTGAGGATAAGAGCAGGGCTCGATGGGTGCTAGCTTTTCAGAAGTCCGAGGCCTGCATCACTGGCATGGCGGGCAATGGGCTGCGTTAGGGACTGTCGGTGGTTTCTGCCTTTGCCTGCAAGGTCGCCGGAATGTCCTTGGCGAGGAAAAACAGCAGAGCGGCACCGAACACGACCAGTAGCGAGAACAGCGGCAGAAGGACCGGGCCAAAGGTCTCATAGACCGCACCGCCTGCAACAGCCCCCAAGCCTTGACCGCCAAAAAATGCTGATGCGTTCAGGGCGAGGGCCAGCTGAGCGCTTGGTCCCGAGGTTGCGATGAGTCTGGCCTGCAGCGGGGCCAGGCACAAAGTCCACCCCAGCCCCATCAAAACGAAACCCGGGATCGCAAGCCAGAGCACGCCGGGCAACGCCCATAGCAGGATGAAACAGGTGGTCGTGAAGACCATACCAATCAGGATGGTTGCATCGCGGCCAACAATCTTGAGAATCGGTGCAGAAAGGGCATTTCCGGCGGTCGAGGCGATGCCCGACGCCAAAAGCAATGGCACAACCGCCCACCGAGGCATTTCTGCGACTTCGACCAGCCAGAACGAGATCATGGCAAAGGTCAAAAATCCGCCCGTGATCAGCAGCAAGGTTGTCACGATGGAAAGGGACGTCGCCTGATCAGCAATGACGCTGCGCATGGCTTTCAAGGAGGCTCGCGTGCCTCTTACCCCAGCCGGAACACCCAAGGCCACGCCAATCGCCGCGGCGAAGGCAGCCCCCCCGGAGACGAACCATGCAGCGCGCCAGCCTGCGATATTGCCGACAAAGCTGGCGATGGGGAGCGCCAGGATCAGGGATACAGTCAGACCGGTGAAAACCACCGCAAGCGCCGCCGGTCTTTGGGTTTCAGGCACCAGAGACGCCGCGATCACGGTTGTTGTGGGCATGACGGAAGAGGCGCCTACTGCCATGACGATACGGGCGATCATCGCCTGTTCCCACGTTTGTGCCAGTCCAAGCCAGCAGGCCCCGAGGCCAAGCAGGCTCATTGAGGCCAGCAGAACCATGCGTCGGGGCCAATGCCCAATGAGAATTTGCGCCAAGAGCGCGCCGACCGCGATGGAAAACGAAAACGACCAAACCAGGGCCGCGATTGCGTCTGCGGACACACCGAGGCCACTGCGCATTTCGACCTGAACGCCGATGATCGTCAATGAACCCCAGCTTGTACAGAACTGAGTGAATGCCAGAAGCACCAACACTGGCCAGGCACGCCCCATGAAGTCCGCCCTTCTCTCTCGTCGGCGGGATGCGGGAACGACCAGAGGTCGAAGGCATTCAGCGCGCTAAATTCGTTGTCCGGCAGTGTGGGAGTAGTTGGTTTGGACAGCAAGCGCCCTGTGCGTGTCTTTCGAGACGGAAAGCCCTTTGGGAGACGATAAAATTGCTCGTACACAGCCTAGCACGCCAGTTCGGTATAGTGGCCTGACCAGTGCGCGCAGAGCCGCGCGATTTAGAAGGTGGCGGGCGCGTCCCAGAGGACGGACATGCTGAGTGGTCCCCGGAATGCCCAACCGCCAAACGGCACCTCTCCATCCAGCCGCAAGCCTCTGAACCGCGCAAACAGTTTGGGCAGGACGACCTCGGCAATCAGGCATTTCGAAATCCAAGCACCGGCACAGAAATGAGGCCCTGCACCAAAGGAGATGGCCGGGGTGCAGTCTTGGCTGACGTCAAACTGATCAGGATTGGCAAAAACAGCTTCATCGCGGTTGCCGGAGCTGAACATCAGGAACACGCGATCTTCGGGTGCGAACGCAACGCCGTTAAAGTCATAGGGTTGGGCTACGCGTCGGGGCGACATGCCAATCGGGGACATCCATCGGGCATACTCTTCGAACGCGTCGAGCCAGGTGGCCTCC
>Ga0206125_10004472_pt1 | contig 12390 bp, 8 predicted proteins | sample Helgoland_Spring_4_FD_148598 | JGI IMG/M metagenome (GOLD analysis project Ga0206125, IMG submission 148598) | Pelagic subsurface seawater microbial communities from Kabeltonne, Helgoland, North Sea - Helgoland_Spring_Bloom_20160331_1 | ecosystem: Environmental > Aquatic > Marine > Epipelagic ... | reverse complement strand
AGACGGAATGATTTGGTCGCACTCTCCATATGTCTACCAAGAAGATAACGAAGAAATTGAAGAACGTATCGTGCGTTTTAGAACCGTGGGAGATATGAGTTGTACGGCAGCTGTTGATTCTTATGCAGCAACAATTTCAGAGGTTGTAGGCGAAATTAGAGCTTCTACCATATCTGAAAGAGGTGCTCGAATTGACGACAAACGTTCTGAGGCTGCCATGGAGAAAAGGAAACAACAAGGATACTTTTAGAATGAAGTTCTTTAAAATATTTTTAGGTGTGTTTCTTTTTAGCCTCGGAATACATGCTCAAACAGAAAAAAACGTTGATAAGCAAAGTTTAGTCTGGGCACGATATTACAATCAGCTAGAATTAAATAAAAAATGGTCTGTTCATACTGAAATTGATAATAGAATTTTCATAAATCCTGTAACACAAAATACCTTTGTAACTCGTGTTCAACTTAGAGATAAGCTAACAGAGAAGGTAGAGATAGGTGCAGGTTTTGCTTATTTCTCGGTGGCGACACAAGATCCTGAGGTTAAAACTGGTTTTCATATTCCAGAATATCGAGGACAGCAAGATGTTACAGTTAGACAGTCGCTCGGGAAACTGAATTTGACACACAGATATCAATTAGAAGAACGATTTATTCATAATGCGAGTAAATTGATGCTGGAGGATGGTACTACGTTTTACTTGCGATTTAGATACCGCATTCAAGGAGATTTTATTTTTTGGAAAAAAGATAAGCAGTATTTGAAAGGCATTGTATATGATGAAATAATGATTAATGGCGGGAACAAAATTATCAAAAATACCTTCGATCAAAACCGAGTTTATACAGCAGTGCAATTAGGAGTGAGTCCAGCAGTTGCATTAGAATTAGGGTATTTGAACAGTTTCCAAGAAAGAGCAAATGGGGTAGATTATTTCAACAGAGATATCATACGATTCAGTTTCATTCATAAGGTTAAAATATAATACGGAGTAGGAATTCTGTCAGTAATATAAAAATATAAACATTCAGATTTAAAAGTTTAGACTTTGGTAAGCAACGAAACTTTAAACTGTAAACCTGAAACAAGATATAAAAAATGGAAGTTTTAAAAATAGCAACAGCAGGAAGCGTAGATGACGGAAAAAGTACATTAATCGGGAGATTATTATACGATACACAGTCGTTGACTACAGACAAACTGGAAGCAATAGAAAAAAGCAGTAAGCAAAAAGGATATGATTATTTAGATTTTTCTTTGGCTACGGATGGTTTAGTAGCCGAGAGAGAACAAGGAATCACAATTGACGTAGCGCATATTTATTTTTCTACAGCCAAAAAAAGTTACATCATTGCTGATACGCCAGGTCATGTGGAGTACACGCGTAACATGGTTACGGGAGCTTCGACTTCGCAAGTATCGATTATTTTAATTGATGCGCGTAAAGGAGTAATTGAACAAACGTACCGTCACTTTTTTATCAATAATTTATTGAGAGTAAAAGAGGTAATTGTAGCGATCAACAAAATGGATTTAGTAGATTATTCAGAAGAAGTGTTTAATAAAATTAAAGCCGACTTTGAAGCACTAAATGCTAAAAGCACTTTCAAAGAACAAAACGTAAGTTATATTCCGTTGAGTGCTTTGACTGGTGATAATGTAGTAGAATCGTTAGGCGGAATGCCTTGGTACGACGGACAAACAATCCTAGAACACCTTGAAGCTTTAGAGCCAGCAGATGTATACGAAAAAGGAAAAGCACGTTTCCCGGTGCAAACCGTTATTCGTCCAAAAACTGAAGAGTATCATGATTTTAGAGGCTATGCTGGAAAATTATACGGAAACAATATTAAAGTTGGAGATGCTATCACGGTTTTACCTTCTTTAACCGAATCGAAAGTTACCAACATTCATTTTTTCAATCAACAATTTGATGAGGCTTCAGTGGGTTCTTCTGTTACAATCGAATTAGAAAATGATATCAATGTGACTAGGGGAGATATGATTGTAAAATCATTTGAATTGCCTAAAGTGGAGAAAGATATCAACACAACAGTTTGCTGGATGGACAGTAAAAAGCTAGTTCCTGGTGCAAAATATTTTGTTCAACACAACACCAACCGAGTATTAGCTAAAATTGACAGCGTGAAAAATGTGATTGCGACTGATTTTTCAGGAGTAACACCAGCAAGTCAATTGGCTATAAATGAGATAGGAGAAGTAAATATCAAGTTAAGCAAAGCAATTTATTTTGATGCTTACAACGATAATAAATCAAATGGTGCTTTTATCTTAATTGATGCAGCAACTAACACAACAGCAGGAGTAGGGTTTATAAGATAGCCTTTAGCGATTGGCTTTTAGCCTTCAGTAAAAAAAAGATAATAGGAAAAAACTAAAGTCTTACGGTCAAGTACCAAAAGCTTTTAAAAAACAATCAACAGCTAAAAGCCAAAAGCTAATAGCTAATAGCTTATGAGAAATGGAAAGTTTTAGAACCGAAATAGAAGATCCGATTGTTCAAAAAGAGATAATCGATTTAGAAAGAAAAATTGCGTTATTCAAAGATGGCAAAATTGATGATGAGCGTTTTCGTAGCCTGCGTTTAGCGCGTGGCGTGTACGGTCAGCGTCAAGAAGGCGTGCAAATGATTCGTATCAAATTGCCTTTTGGTAAGGTGACAAGCGAACAATTAGTGCGTATTACTAAAGTTTCTGATGAGTATTCAACGGGGCGTTTGCACATTACAACGCGTCAAGATATCCAAATTCACTATGTGAGTTTAGATAGAACTCCGGAGCTTTGGGCAAACCTTGCCAAAGACGATATTACACTTCGTGAGGCTTGCGGGAATACAGTTAGAAACATTACCGCAAGTGAATTAGCAGGCGTTGATGTAGACGAGCCTTTTGATGTGTCACCTTATGCACACGCGATGTTTCAGTTTTTCTTGAGAAATCCGATTTGTCAAGAAATGGGACGTAAATTCAAAATGTCATTTTCATCTTCTGATAAAGATACGGCCTTGAGTTATTTACACGATTTAGGATTTATTCCAAAAATTGTAAACGGGGAACGCGGTTTCAAAGTAATGTTAGGCGGAGGATTAGGTTCTCAGCCACATCACGCGGAGTTGTTGTCAGAATTTATTCCGGTAAACCAAATCATCCCAACTACCGAAGGTGTTTTAAGAGTTTTTGATCGCTTTGGCGAAAGAGCCAAACGTTTAAAAGCACGTATGAAATTCTTAATCAAAGATATCGGTCGCGATGAATTCTTAAGATTGGTTGACGAAGAGAAAAAAGCATTGTCATACCAGTCATACGAAATAGATACGACTGATTTTGATTTGCCAATTCCAGCAACTTTGTTAGAAGTCCCAGCGGTAACGATTGATGATACTGCTGCTTTTGAAGCTTGGAAAAAATCGAATGTAATCGCACAAAAACAAGCGGGCTATGTTGCGATTGGTATCAAAGTACTTTTAGGAGATTTTTACACCGATAAAGCAAGAGCTTTAGCCGAATTAATCAAAAATTATGGTGCCAATGAATTGCGTTTTTCGCTTAAGCAAAACATTGTGCTGAGAAATATAAAAGAAGAAAATTTACCTTTTTTCTACCAAGAATTAGCCAAACTAGATTTTGTTACTCTAGGTTATGATACTATTAATGATATCACCGCCTGCCCCGGAACAGATACGTGTAATTTAGGAATTGCAAGTAGTACTGGAATTGCCGAAGAATTAGAAAGAGTATTGAAATTAGAGTTTCCACAGTACAAAGAGAATCGCGAAATTACCATTAAAATTAGCGGTTGTATGAATGCTTGCGGGCAACACAATATGTCTTCCATTGGTTTTCAGGGAATGTCTATCAACTCGGGGAAACTAGTAGCGCCAGCTTTACAGGTACTTCTTGGTGGTGGAATTCTAGGAGACGGTAAAGGACGTTTTTCTGATAAAGTAATCAAGATTCCAAGTCGCAGAGGACCAGATGCCTTGCGTTTTATCTTAAATGATTTTGAAGCTAATGCAAACGGAAAATCATTTTTAGATTATTACGATGCTCAAGGCGAAAAGTATTTTTATGAATTCTTGAAACCATTAGCAGATGTGACCAATCTGACAGACGAAGATTTTATCGATTGGGGAAATGCGGATAATTATGTAAAAGCGGTAGGAATAGGAGAATGTGCTGGAGTTGTAATTGACTTGGTAGCGACTTTAATTCTGGAAGCCAAAGATAAATTGACGTTTGCCCAAGAAGCTTTCGAAGATAAAAATTGGGCTGATGCTATCTACTTGGCGTATGCAGGATTTGTAAATGGTGCTAAAGCTATTTTATTAGCGGAAAACGAAAAAACAAACCACCACGCCGGAATCATTAATTTGTTTGATACCGTTTTTGTCGAAAGCAATAAAATTACTTTAGATTCAACTTTTAAAGATTTGGTCTACCAAATCAATCAAAACGAACCTTCGGAGGCTTTCGCCAAAAAATATATTGAGGAGGCAATTGCCTTTTTCCAAAACATAGAAACGTACAGAGCAAAAGATATAGCTGATGCATAAAATAATAAAACCCATAGTAACTTTAGTAGGTGCAGGACCTGGTGATCCAGACTTGTTAACTATAAAAGGAGCAAAAGCACTCGCTGAAGCCAATGTGGTTTTATATGATGCTTTAGCAAATGAAGAGTTGTTGAGTTACGCTCCCAAGCGTGTCTTGAAAATATTTGTTGGAAAAAGAAAAGGATGTCACGCCTATACACAAGACCAAATCAACCAACTGATAGTAGATAACGCCTTGACTTATGGTCATGTTGTTCGTCTAAAAGGGGGTGACCCATTTATTTTTGGTCGTGGTAGTGAAGAGATAGACTATGTAGAAAGTTTTGGAATTCCTACCTTTGTCGTTCCTGGAATCTCCTCTTCGATCGCTGTTCCAGCTACTCAGGGAATTTCCTTGACAAAAAGAGGCGTATCAGAGAGTTTTTGGGTAATAACCGGAACAACTTCGGCACGAAAACTATCGACAGATGTAGCTTTGGCAGCGCAATCATCGGCAACGGTAGTGGTTTTAATGGGAATGGGTAAGCTGAATGAAATTGTAGCTATTTTTCAAAAAGAAGCCAAAGGAGAAACCCCCGTTGCGATTATTCAAAACGGAACCACTCCAGAGGAGAAAATTGGAATGGGAACTATAAATTCTATACAGCAAGTCGTTTTTGAGCAAAAATTAAGTTCTCCTGCTATTATAGTTATTGGAGAAGTGGTTAGAGATAGCAAGAAAAGTGATCGATTTTACGAAGAATTAAAATCGATTAGCAGCAAACAAGTGGTTTATGGAAAGGAATGAATTGTATCCTGTTTTTCTAAAACTTAATAATCTCAATGTCTTGATTGTAGGTGGAGGAAATGTAGGATTGGAGAAATTAAGCTTTTTATTAAAATCAAGTCCAAATGCAAATGTTGAGGTGGTTGCACCGCGTTTTTTACCAGAGTTGGAGTTGTTAGCAGCAAAACACGATTCAGTGAAGTTAACGTCAAGGAAATTCAATCGCTGGATGCTTCGCAAACGCCATATGGTAATTGCTTGCACCGATGATTTGAAGGTCAACAAAAGGATTTATGACTTGTGCAGAAAACGATATTTGATTTGTAATATTGCTGACACACCTCCTTTATGCGATTATTATTTAGGCGGAATCGTAACTAAAGGTCACGTGAAAATAGCGATTTCGACAAACGGAAAGTCACCCACAACAGCCAAGCGCTTGCGAGAGTTTTTTGAAGAAGTAATTCCGGAGGATATTAATAAAATGGTCGAAAATCTGAATGAATATCGCAAAAGGGGATTTTGAAGAGAAAGTTCAAAAAATGAATGAGATTACAGCAACCCTATCTAAAAAGCAGTAGTATTATTTTAGAAATAAATAAAATAAAATTAACAAGAAGTTGAGTGATATTTATCATTTGTTTAAGCTCCATTTCTTGGTTACTTTGTAAATTGTCAACAAATAAAACGTTCCTTTAAACCCTTTGTAAAAAGGCTAAGGATTAATTAATTAACAACATGATTGAAACAGATATCCTAATAATAGGAGCCGGCCCAACAGGCCTATTTGCAGTTTTTGAAGCAGGTTTATTAAAATTAAAATGCCATATATTAGACGCTTTACCACAAGCAGGAGGGCAGTTATCAGAACTTTATCCTAAAAAGCCTATCTACGATATCCCAGGATTTCCTGAGGTATTAGCAGGAGATTTAGTAGATAATTTAATGGAGCAAATCAAGCAATTCGAACCAGGTTTTACCCTTGGAGAACGCGCCGAAACGATTGAAAAACAAGAAGACGGCAGTTTTATTGTAACGTCAAACGAAGGAACGCAATTCCATGCTAAAGTGATTGCCATTGCAGGTGGCTTAGGTAGTTTTGAACCTAGAAAACCATTAATCGATGGAATCAATTTCTACGAAAACAAAGGGATTAAATACTTTATCAAAGATCCAGAAGAATTTAGAAATAAAAGAGTAGTAATAGCCGGTGGAGGTGATTCTGCCTTAGACTGGAGTATCTTCTTAACAGATGTAGCTTCAGAGGTAACTTTGATTCACCGTCGTAATGAATTTCGTGGTGCTTTAGACTCAGTTGAAAAAGTACAAGAGTTAAAAGACGCAGGAAAAATCCGCATGATCACGCCAGCTGAGGTAGTGGGGTTAAACGGAGCTGAACATATCGAATCAATCGATATTGAAGAAAATGGCGCACATCGCAAAATTGATACCGATTATTTCATTCCGCTTTTTGGTCTTACGCCAAAATTAGGTCCAATAGGAAACTGGGGACTTGAGATTGAGAAAAATGCTATTAAAGTCAATAATTCATTAGATTACCAAACCAATATTCCAGGTATTTTCGCTATCGGCGATGTGAATACTTATCCAGGAAAATTAAAATTAATCCTTTGTGGTTTCCACGAAGCAACATTAATGTGTCAAGCAGCCTACCAAATTATCAATCCAGGAAAACGGTATGTACTAAAATACACCACCGTTTCAGGAGTTGATGGATTTGACGGAACTCGTAAAGAAGCACCAAAGGCGGTTGTTAAAGCAATAGTGTAACAAAATCAGATATACTAGTTAAAAAATTAAGCGCTAATACTTGCAAGTATTAGCGCTTTGTCTTTTCTTTGCAGTGTTCCTATATTTATTGAAAGTTATCACGAAAGGCGGAGGGAAAGACCCAATGAAACCTTAGCAACCCTTTATTTTTAAAGAAGGTGCTACATTCTACTTACTACTGAATTAGTTTCAGTAACTAAGATAGATAACAAAAGAATACTTCCACAGTATTTCTCAAACCTTTTCCTGACAACATATCGATATTATTTTTTTAGAGCAGATTATTGGTGCTTTTTCATCAACATCCTTCCTGCTGTACGCTGTATCTATTGCGCCGAACACCGGCACAATAGGATGCCGCTACCATCAGGGCTAAAATGAGACAATAGTGAACTTTTGGAACTATTAATAAAAAGTATAGGTCGCAATTCACATTGGGATTTACAAGAAATAAAAAGTTATGTCAAGCATTCACGAAGCCATTAAAAAAAACATACTCATCCTTGATGGAGCAATGGGAACCATGTTGCAACGGTACAATTTCTCTGAAGAAGATTTTAGAGGAGAACGTTTCAAAGATTTTCCACATTCGCTCAAAGGAAACAACGATTTGTTATCCATAACGCAGCCTCATGCAATCAAAGAAGTACACGCTGCTTATTTTGAAGCTGGAGCTGATATCGTTGAAACCAATACGTTCTCAGGAACCACGATCGGAATGGCCGATTACCACTTAGAGGATCTTGTTTACGAGCTGAATTTTGAGTCCGCTAAAATTGCCCGCGAAGTAGCCGATGAATTTACAGCCAAAAATCCAGACAAACCCCGTTTTGTGGCCGGATCAATCGGTCCAACAAACAGAACGGCAAGTATGTCACCAGATGTAAACGATCCAGGATACAGAGCCGTAACTTTCGATGATTTACGCATAGCCTACAAGCAACAAGTCGAAGCTTTAATTGACGGAGGAAGTGATATCTTATTAGTTGAAACTATTTTTGATACTTTAAATGCTAAAGCAGCACTTTTTGCTATCGAAGAGGTAAAGGACGAACGTAATATTGATATTCCAATCATGGTTTCAGGAACGATTACCGATGCTTCAGGAAGAACACTTTCTGGGCAAACAGTGGAGGCGTTCTTAGTGTCGGTGTCGCATATTCCGTTATTAAGTGTGGGATTCAATTGTGCTCTTGGAGCTGATTTATTGAAACCGTACTTGCAAACATTGTCGCAAAATACAGCTTTCAATGTATCGGCGCATCCAAATGCAGGATTGCCCAATGCCTTTGGAGAATACGACGAAACACCAGCAGAAATGCAATCACAAATAAAAACATATCTAGACGATAATCTAGTTAATATCATAGGCGGTTGTTGCGGAACAACCCCAGAACACATTAGGTTAATTGCAGACATTGCAAAAGATTACAAACCAAGAGTTTCAGTGGCGGTCATGTAATCCGTAGCAGAACTGTTAGAATTATGATTCCGATAAAGAAGGAATCTTAGCAAGTTGCTCACAAAACGGAGATTCCTCCTTCGTCGGAATGACAAAGGTTATGAATGACAAAATTGCAGTGTAAGTATAGTTGAAATACTATCGCGATTGCTTCGTTCCTCGCTATGACTTGGGAGCAAAAAATTCGCGTGAAGGATTGCAGTGAAAAGCCCACAGTGAAGTGTAGCGATAGCGAAACGTAGCGAGGACTTGAAACGTAAAGCCTGGCCCGAAGAGAAGCGGAGGGACACGCCCAATAGAAAAATGAATTTTATAGCAACAGATTTTAAGTCCGTTGAAAAAATAAAAAAATAAAAATGGCAGTAGTAGAAACGAGAAGAAACTTGGTTTTATCCGGATTAGAGCCTCTAATTATTACGCCCGATAGCGTATTTGTTAATGTTGGGGAACGTACCAATGTGACTGGTTCTAGAAAATTTCTTCGATTGATAAAAGAAGAGAAATACGATGAGGCACTCGATATTGCACGCCAGCAAGTAGAAGGCGGTGCACAAATTATCGATATAAATATGGATGAGGGCATGCTGGATGGCGTTTATGCTATGACCAAATTCTTGAATTTGATCGCTGCCGAACCCGATATTTCTCGTGTGCCTATTATGATTGATAGCTCCAAATGGGAAATTATTGAGGCTGGACTAAAGGTGGTGCAAGGAAAAAGTGTGGTTAACTCCATTTCATTAAAAGAAGGCGAGGCGCAGTTTATTCATCATGCTAAATTGATTAAACGTTATGGTGCGGCGGTAATTGTCATGGCTTTTGACGAAGTAGGACAGGCAGACAACTATGAAAGACGTATTGAAATTTGTCAGCGTTCGTATGATATTCTCGTTGGAATTGGATTTCCTCCGCAAGATATCATCTTCGATTTGAATATTTTCCCTGTGGCAACAGGGATGGAAGAGCACCGTTTGAATGCCTTGGACTTTTTTAGAGGAACCAAGTGGGTTCGAGAAAATTTACCACACGCACATATCAGTGGTGGGGTAAGTAATGTGTCGTTTTCGTTTAGAGGGAATGACGCAGTTCGAGAAGCAATGCACTCTGTTTTCTTGTATCATGCCATTCAAAACGGAATGACAATGGGAATTGTAAATCCAGAAATGTTATCGATTTATGATGAGATTCCCAAAGATTTATTAGAGCACGTAGTGGATGTGATTCTAGATAGACGTGATGATGCTACAGAGCGTTTGCTGGATTTTGCTGAGAATGTAAAAGGAGATGGATCTAAAACAAATGAAGCAGTAGTATTAGAATGGCGATCCGGAACCGTGCAAGAAAGAATTACACATTCACTTGTAAAAGGGGTTGATCAGTTTATTGAAGAAGATGTTGAAGAAGCGCGACAAGCTGCTACAAAACCTATTGAAGTGATTGAAATCAACTTGATGACGGGAATGAATGTGGTAGGCGACTTGTTTGGGTCTGGCAAAATGTTTTTGCCTCAGGTGGTGAAATCGGCTCGTGTAATGAAAAAAGCAGTGGCCTATTTACTGCCTTTTATTGAAGCGGCTAAGCAAGTTGGTGACAAAACAGGGAACGGAAAAATCCTTATGGCAACCGTAAAAGGAGATGTGCATGATATAGGTAAAAATATAGTGTCGGTAGTACTGGCTTGTAATAATTATGAGATTGTCGATTTGGGTGTCATGGTACCTCCCGAAAAAATTATTGCTGCGGCTATAGAGCACAATGTTGATATTATCGGCCTTAGTGGTTTGATTACGCCTTCACTCGATGAGATGGTTCATCTTGCGAAAGAATTAGATAAACGAGGATTAAAAATCCCCATAATGATTGGTGGAGCAACGACTTCGCGTGCACATACTGCCGTGAAAATTGCGCCTCAGTATCGAGAAACAGTGATCCACGTAAACGATGCCTCTAGAGCAGTTACAGTTGCTGGAAGTTTACTTAATAAAGATAAAAAAATATATGCTAGCGATATTCGAGCGGAGTACGATGCGTTTAGAGAAACGTTTCTTAATAGATCTCGTGACAAGAATTTCTTGACCATTGAGCAAGCTCGCAAAAACAAATTAAAATTAGATTGGGCAAATTATACTCCTAAAACGCCCAATTTTATTGGAACAAAAACCATTGATGTTGATTTGGATGTTTTGGTTCCATATATCGATTGGACACCGTTTTTTAGAACCTGGCAGCTGTTCGGCAAATATCCAGCCATATTGAAAGATGAGGTGGTTGGAGAACAAGCGACCTCCGTTTTTGCGGATGCACAGGAAATGTTAGCGGTGATTTTAAAAGAAAAGAAACTAACCGCAAAAGCGGTCTACGGTATTTTTCCGGCGAATCAAATTAACGATGATGATATTGAATTGACGGACGAAAACGGAAAACCATTACAAACGTTCTTGACGTTACGTCAACAATCTCAAAAAACCATAGCTGCTCCTAATATTGCCTTAGCTGATTTTATTGCGCCAAAAGATAATGGAGTTACGGATTATATGGGTTGTTTTTGTGTAACCACAGGTTTTGGTGTTGATGAATGGGCCGCTGAGTTTGAAAAGGATTTAGACGATTACAATTCGATTATGGTTAAAGCATTAGCAGACCGCTTTGCAGAAGCCTTTGCTGAATATTTGCATGAGAAAGTTCGTAAAGAAATTTGGGGTTATGCTCCAGAGGAACAATTAAGTACAGAAGCCATGATTGAAGAAGTATACAAAGGAATTCGCCCTGCACCTGGTTATCCAGCTTGTCCAGATCATTTAGAAAAACCAACAATTTGGAAATTATTAAATGTTGAAAAGGAAATAGGAGTAACCTTGACGGAGAGCATGGCGATGTGGCCTGCTTCATCTGTATCTGGTTATTATTTTGGAAATCCAGAAAGCAAGTATTTTGGACTCGGGAAAATAAAAGAAGATCAAGTGATTGACTACGCTAAGCGAAGAAGTATCTCTACAGATAAAGCAACGAAATGGTTGAGTCCTAATATAGCAGATTAATATTAGTCGTAAAGTTAAAAGTCATCAAGTCCTCAGGGAACGGCTTTCGACATTCGGCTTTCAAACTTTAAGACTTTAAAATGAAAGTAACAGAACATATAGCGGCAGCAGAAGGAAACACGTTGTTTTCTTTCGAAATCATACCGCCTCAAAAAGGGAAAAGTATTCAAGAATTATACGACAATATTGATCCGTTAATGGAATTCAAACCGCCTTTTATTGACGTAACCACCTCTCGAGAGGAATTTATTTATGTCGATAAAGGGAATGGGCTGCTAGATAAAAAACTAACAAGAATGCGCCCCGGTACGTTAGGGATTTGTGCCTCCATAACTCACAAATACAATGTAGATACTGTGCCGCACGTTTTGTGTGGGGGTTTTACCAAAGAGGAAACAGAATATTTATTAGTAGATTGTCACTATTTAGGAATCAATAATGTGATGGCTTTGCGCGGTGATGCCATGAAAGACGAACAGTCCTTTGTCCCAAAAATGGGTGGAAATAGCCACGCTATCGATTTGGTCCAGCAGATAAAATTATTGAATGAAGGAAAGTATCTGCATGAAGTAGTTCATGTAGATAATAAAGCCGATTTCTGTATTGGTGTCGCGGGTTATCCAGAGAAACATTTAGAATCTCCTTCACTTTTATCGGATTTAAAGAGACTAAAAGAGAAGGTCGATGCAGGAGCTGATTATGTGGTAACGCAAATGTTTTTTGACAATGCAAAATATTTTGAATTTGTTGCTAAAGCGCGCG
>Ga0206125_10004464_pt1 | contig 12404 bp, 4 predicted proteins | sample Helgoland_Spring_4_FD_148598 | JGI IMG/M metagenome (GOLD analysis project Ga0206125, IMG submission 148598) | Pelagic subsurface seawater microbial communities from Kabeltonne, Helgoland, North Sea - Helgoland_Spring_Bloom_20160331_1 | ecosystem: Environmental > Aquatic > Marine > Epipelagic ... | reverse complement strand
GTAGATTTTGCAGACGCAACATACCCAGGAAATTGCATTGGGCCACTGTAATAATCAATAAAAACAAGTAATTAATATAATATGTCACTAACATTACAAGTAGGATTTTTTAACTCATATTACGTGAAGAGATTAGCGGATGTTCCTAATATCCCTACTGCTCTTACTGCTAATTGGGATGCTCCTCAATTAAAAGATGAAGATGAAGATTGGTATATAGAAGAATCACGCATTAGAGGAGGTTATAATAACACATCCACTGATTATGGTGTAAAAGCATATATAGTTGAAGAACAAGCAGATCAAACACGTAGATCATCATCCCTTATATACTCAGGTATATTTAACTCAAGAACAGGTATTAATCAAACTAATCAATTTAGTGTAGCAGAAGAAATAACCAGAAGTGTAGATCCAATAAGTGGTAGTATACAAAAGCTATTTGCAGAAGACACAAACTTATTAGTATTTCAAGAACGTAAAGTTAATAATGCTCTTATAGATAAAGACGCTATATTTACAGCAGAAGGTTCTGCTATAACAACTTCAGGTAAATTAGTTATAGGACAAATAACACCTATATCAGGTGAATGGGGTATTGCTACAAATCCAGAATCATTTGCTGACTATGGGTATGCTAAATACTTTGTAGACAGGCATCGTGGAGCTGTTTTAAGGCTAGCAGGTGGACAGATAACAGAAATATCAAACTATGGTATGATTGATTTCTTTAGAGATCAATTATCATCAGTTACAAACACAGGAGCAATATTAGGGTGTTTTGATAATTATAATAAATGTTATGTATTATCTTTACAACCAACCAGTAGATATGACTACAGTGCTTACAAGACTTTATCTTTTGACGAAAGATCAAAAGGTTGGACTAGCTTTTTTGATTTTAAACCTCAAGACATGTTTAGTTCTCAAGGTCAGTTTTATTCTACTAAACTAAAATCAGGTGAAGACAGTAACGAATTATACCAACACTATACAAACCAAACTAGAAATAGTTTTTACGGAACAACAACACCGTCATCAATAAAATTTGTATTTAATCCAGCGCCAAATAATATAAAAACATTTCAAACAATAAATTACGAAGGAACTAATGGTTGGGAGGTTACATCTTTAATTTCTGATGAAACAGGTTTTGATGAAAATAACAACGGTGATTGGATTGATCACGTTGACACTATTGTTGAAGGCCCTGGCGCTACACAATATAGAAAAATATACAGCTACGATGAAGGCGCATATGAAGAAAATGAAATTCAATATAGAGCTGGGTTTGATAGAAAACAAAATAAATATATGGCAGTTATACCCAACAATACGCAAACACCTATTATGGGTGAAGTTGTTTTTGGTAATTCAATGACAGGTATAAAAGCTTATTACGCAACAGTCACTATGAAAACAGATTTAACAACAAATCCAGGTGGGTTAAAAGAGTTATTTGCTGTAGGTACTACGTTTGCGCCACGATAATTAATTAAAACAAAACAATACAAATATGAGTTTATTACTAGCCGGCTTAGGTATCGTTGGATCGATAGCTAATGGAATAATAGGTGGAAGCAGGGCTAAAAAAGCAATGCGTAAAGCTAGAGCAGAAAAGAAAAGACTTACAAGAAGACTTGAGAGTTTAGAGAACCAACGTCAAGATATTGTAAATCCATATGCTGATTCACAAGACTTAAGTAGTATGATAACTGACTTGAGCGGTAGCATAAGTAATCCTTTTGCAAACTTAGGAGTTGCAACAAAAGCAGCTGAAATGCAAATGGAACAAGCTGATATAGCTTTAGCTAATAGTTTAGATACTATAAGAGCAACAGGCGCTGGTGCTGGTGGTGCAACTGCTTTAGCTCAAGCAGCGTTGCAAAGTAAAAAAGGTGTTACTGCTAGTATTGAAACACAAGAAGCTGCAAACGAAAAAGCTAGAGCGCAAGGAGAGCAAAACATGCAACAAAGAAAAATGCAAGAACAGCAAAGAGTTCAAGGATTACAATCAAGTCTTAGAAGTCAATACCAACAAATGATGGGTCAAGGAGAAGCGTTCCAAATGCAATTAACTTCTCAACAAGAGCAAAGCCAAATAGATAGAACAGCTGCTCAATTAGCCGGTCAAGTTAGAGCTGAGTCACAAGCAGCGGCAGCGGAGACTAGCGCTTTAACTGGAGCTATAAGTGGAGTGTTTGGTTCAGCGGCTAGTGCTTTTAGTGGTAATAGTAATAATAATAATAATTTTCCAACAGACGATGAAGTTTTTGGAAATTTTATTGCTTCAAATGACGAAACAGTAACTTACGAAGGCCAAGGCGGTACTGATTACGAAGGGTAAAGTTAAAATATAAAACAATATAAAATGGCACAACAACAATGGAACTACTATGTTCCACCTACAAATACAGCTTCTAACGTTAATACTATTGTTGATAGCGTAAAAAATGCAGTAAGAAGAAGTGATCAATTAAAAGAAAAACAAGCAGCTGACGCAGAAAGAAAAAGACTTGAAAATAAAAGAGATCTTGAGTTAAATAGAAAAATAAACGAAGAACAGTTAAACTACCAACAAAATAGCATGCTTGGCTTTGGTAAAGCTATAGCTGATGCTGGTGCCGGCAAAGAATACGCTAATGTTTTAAATCAAACATATACATTAGATGATAAAAGAGAGTTTGCTGATCTATCAAGACAAGTTGCAACAAAATCATGTGGTGCCTGTACAGAACAATTATCTAGAATATCAGAGATGAAATCTCAGCCAGGTGTTACAAAAACATTTCTTGAAAATCTTTATGGTCAATTTACAAGTATGGACACTGATATAGAAGCAGGAAAATTTGATGTGTATAATAATCCTAACATTGTTCTTCTTAGAGGTCTTTTGTCAAACAATATTGAAAATAGAGATCAATATAATTATGGTATTAGAAAAAACGCAGATGGAACACAAGAACTATGGATGAGTGGCCCAAAGGTTAAAGCTAATAAAGATGGAGAATATGTGATAAACAGCGCACAATTAAGCAAAGCTGCTGACAACGGTAGTGGTATATACGCTTCTAGTTACGACGCTAACAAAGAACTAGAAACAATACAGACGCAACATTTTAAAGACGAAAAAGGAAACTACAGAGAAGAATGGTTAGAAGAAAAAATTTACTATAAAGTTGATCCTAAAGATCCTACTAAAATTATAGGATATAAAAATAGAAATAAAGAAGCTGCTGAACAAAGAATTAAACAAGAAATAACAGCAAACGTAACAGCTGATTTTGATAATCCTGCTAAAGCTATAGCTACATGGAACACTGATCTTAAAAAAACAGATGAAGAAGCTTGGAGTTATGCTGAGTGGAATAATTTATCTGATGAAGAAAAAACTTTAAAAAGAACAGAGTATCAAGATAGAATGACTGAAAGATTTAATCGCCAATTTCACGGTGATTACAATAAACCAGTAGTAGTTTCAAAATCTGAAAATCCTAATCCTGTAAGCAGTGAAGAAGAAATTATAAACGATGGCGCTAAGTTGTTTGCAAGATTTGAGTCTGATTTAAAAGGTGCGTTTAGCGTTGCATATCCTTCTATGAGTGATAATATAAATATTGATGGAGATAAAGTCACTGTTACTCTTGCTTCAGAAGATATGGAAGAAGAACCAGAAACCGCTAGTTACGATCTTAATAAACAAAGCGATTATATTAAATTCTACGAAATGTTAAGAAAAGGTTCTAAAAACTTTATAACAGATTCAAAAGATGAAGGTAGAAGAGAGTATAGAAAAGCAGTTATATCTAGATTTAAAGAAAAAAATAAAGAAAGATTAAAAGCTTTAGATGCTTTAGAAAAATTAAGAAATCAAAGACCAATTTTAGGACCTGTAACTGCTCCAGGTTTTGAAGCAAGAGAAAATTAAATAATAAAAACATGGCTGAATTATATATAGTAGACGGGTTTAATGACCCTATAGACATTTCTTATTATACGGAAGAAGAAAAAGAAGAGTTTTTTAAACTAAGTCCTAGCGCTAGAAAAGTAGACCAACAAGAGGTTGAACCTGTAGAAGCAAAGATAAAAGGCAGTGTAGCGGGTGCGGGTGCTCTGTCAAAAAACGTTGCACCTACTACGGTATCAGATTTGGAGATTGGTTCTGTGGATTTACAAGACAATGCTAAATTAAAAATTGATGGGACTGAATATTCTGTATCTTCTATTAAAGAAAAATATGGAGACATAAACAGTTATATGAAATCTTTTAAAGATGCTGGAAAAGGAGATGAGATTGAAATAATTTATCCAAAAGCTAAAACTATAAAAACTATATCTGAACAGTCTAATGTTAAAGATTATGATAAGTTTGTTGTTCCAACAACTGAAGAAAAAGATAATATTCAACTACAAGTTGATGATCTTAGTTTAGCTAAAGTTAAAACCACTAGCAGAATAGCCGAAGGAGGTAAAACAATGCAGTCTTTTACTACCGTTGTTCAACCATATGAAAAAGAAATGAACGCGGCCAAAGCGCAACTTAAAAAATTAAATTTACCTCTTACTCCAGAAAACGTAGAAAAATATACTAGAGAAAATATATATAAAAACAAAGTTTTTGACCTTCAAAAAGAAAAAGCTAACGAATATTTTGATGATATAGATACTGGTAACGCTTATCAAAATAAAAAATATCAAAGAAAGCTATATGATGACATAGAAACAAGAAAAGTTTTAAACGAAAATAAACTTGAAAATGATTCTAAAATACTTAAAAAAACTGTAGAATACTTTAAAGATCCAAACACCTCAAGAAATAAAAACCTTGCAAGTTTTAATGATGCTATAACAAATCCGGGTGATAGATTTAAAGACGTGCCAGAAGACGAATTAGTTTTATTAGAAAATGGCAACAAAGTACCAAAAAAAGTTTTTGAAAAATATCAAAGCTTGATAGGCACAGCTGAAATGGAGCGTGATTATTTAATTAAATCAGTAGAGCAAATTAACGAAACTTCTAAAAATTTTTCTCAAGGCTTTAAAGATTTAGATCTTGTTTCAAGAAACTACGATTTGTTCGAGCAAGTTATAGCTACAGCAGCTAATAGTATTTCTGACGCAACATTAAGCGGCTTTATTGCAATTTCAGACGTGGCTGTTGCCTTACCTGTTGATATAATAAAAGCTAGTGATAAAAAATACTCATTTAAAAACCCTGTTGAAAAGTTTAAAAATGATTTAAATTATTTTAGAAATAAAAGCAATGAAGAGCTGCAAAAAAACTATGCTTACAAACCTGAATTTGGAAGTGATATAAATCCTTTTTCAAAAGACGGTAGTTGGAGTAATTTAGGTAATTTTGCTACCTTAGGTTTAGCGGGTCAAACAGGGACTTTATTACAGTTATCTATGGGTAGCCCAGGTTTATATGCACTAGGCGCGAGCACTTATGGTAGAACTATATCAAACATAGAAATAGCTGATAAAGAATCTAAATCAACAACAGGTAATTTAGAAAAAAGATTAACTGCTTTAGGTTATGCCACTAGTGAAGTTACTTTAGGAGCTTTACCTACACAAAGATTGCTTTCAAACGCATATGGCGCTGCTACTGCTGTTGAAAAAGAAGCGTTTATTGGAGGTGTATTTAACTTTTTTAAAGGAAACTATGATGTAATACCGATGTCGTTTGCTACTGAATATGTTTCAGAAGGCGCTACTGGATTAGTTCAAAACGTTGTAGACATAACTAGGGGTGAAAAAAACATAACACAAATAATGGAAGGCGTTCCTGAGCAAGCCTTCACAGGTGGTTTATTAGGTCCAATGATAAGCAGCGTTCCATTTATAAAAGGAATGGCTTATTCACATTTTTCTAGTTGGAACGATCTTAAAGAATATAGAACTTTAGCTGAAACTGTCGCTGTGCTTAATAAAGAGCTTGAAACAATGGATGGTCGTACTAAAGAAGCTAGACTTATTCGCTTAAATATTATTTCACAATTGACAGGTGAAATGGATGCTATAATAGAAGAAAAAGGTAAAAGTATTTTAGACAATATTAGTCCTGACGGGGCAAATCTTTATAAGCAAGCTTTAGTGTTTCAAGAAGAGCTAAGAATAGAAGCTGAGGCTCTTATTAATGACAAAAAAATGGATCCAGACATAAAAGCCGCTAGATTAAAATCTTTAAAATCTGAGTTTGATTATTATGAGATAGCTAGAAATAATTGGTTAAGTGATTTTCAAGATACTTTTTCTGTAGAAACTAAAAAAGTTAGAGAAAACTATTTAAATAAAGCAGCTGCTGATTTAGGTTTAAAAAGAGGTAAAGATTCTGAAACAAAAATTGAACAAAAAGCTATCGATCTTTACACTATAGATAAAATAAAAACAGCAAATGATAACGCAGTTAGTTTAATAACCACTATAGCTAAAGGTGACGTTAATGTTACTTATGATTACTCAGATAAAAATGACATTTTACTTATAAATCTTAAAAATAAGTTAGAAGAGCTTGTTGAGCAAGAAGTTTTTTCACAAGAAAAAGCTGATGAATTTTTTAAAGAACAAAGCAAGCTTATAAACTCTAGCAAAGTTAACGGTGCAAATGTAAGATATTTTAACCCTAGTTCTGGAAAAACTGAAAACATTATTTTTGTCTCAGAAGCTAATGCTTTAAAAAATAGAAGATCACAAACGCCTATTCATGAAATAACACATACTATTTTAGCTGAAGCTATAGCAAAAAACCCACAAAACTTTGGGCCTCTTGCAAACGGTATATTAACGTATTTAGCTGAAAATAATTCTGCAGCTTACTTTAGGGTAGCATCAAGAACTCAAGGACAAAACCCTGAAGAAGTATTAACAGTGTTTATAGAGGAAGTAGCTTCAGGTAGATTAGATTTAGAAGCTAACAATGAAACAAAAGATTGGACAGCTTTGTTTGGCGCTGAATTAAATAATGCTATGGGCGCAAAAAATTCTTTCAGAAACGTGTCTGATATAGTAGAATTCTTAAAAACATTGGGTTATAAAATAAATAGTGGAACTTTTTCACTTGCTGATCTTAAAACTATACAAGAAAAAGGATTACCTAATGTTCAAGAAGGTGGTAAAACTCCTGATGATGTAATTAAAGAAAACTTAAAAGAACCTGTTAAAAGAAAATCTGTAAGCGAAGAAGAAGATCTTGAGGTTAAAAAAAGTGAAGAAATTGATGTTAAAAGCATGAGTAGAGCTTTTGATAATATAGTTGTAGGTAAAAGACTTAGATCAAACGAAGAGTTTAAAACAAGTGATAATGGTCAAAATCTTATAGATGCTTTTGATATTGTTAGCACAAACGAAAAATATAATAGTTACGTTAACAGTTTAATAACTAGAGACAGTAGCCTAGGCTCATTACCTCCAAACATAAGACAAGATATAAACAGACAGATAAAAGAAGGTGTACAAGATAGAATTACAAAAAATTACAACCCTATGTTTGGTGGTAGTTTTCAAAGTTTATTTAGTTTTGTGTATGGAGACGCGAAAGGTCGTGGAGGTAGAACTCAAAGTGCTTTGCTTGATATTAAAAAACAATATATTAAACAACCAAAAACAACACCTTTAATCACTAGTGAAGGTACAAGCATTGACGTTATAGACTCTAGTAAAGGAGCTGATGAAATATTTGATGATAAATTAAAAACTAGAAAAAGAAACATATCTAAATTAGGCAGAGGGCTAACATTAAGAGGTAAAAAATTAGTCACAATAGAAAACAGTAACGGTGTTACGCTTCAAGATGAAATAGAAACAGCAGCTTTAGAAACTTTTAAAGGTTCTTTACCAGACGTTGATAGTAAAAAATACCAGCAATTTGTTTTAAATCAAGAAAATCCAATTAGAAAAGCTATACAACAAAGAGCTAAATCTACTGCAGACTTTAAGCAATTGTTAAAAGAGTTTAATGGACCTTTATATAAAAGTTATCCTTTATCTGTTTTAGTTCAAATGGACAAAAACAATGAAGTTAAAACTTTAATAAAAGAAATAAAGAAAAACATAAGCCCAACAGAGGTAGACAAAGCTATTGCAGAAAATAAACTTCCTAAAAATACGTCTAGAACATCAGGGCCAACGTTATACGAGCATGGTGCTCCAACTGATGCTCAGCTTAATAATTTTTTCTTTGGTGATAATGTTGCTCCTTCTACTAAAGGCACTAGAAAAGATGCGTTTTTTAGAGGACTGGCTCAAAAACTTATATATGATATGGCTCCTGAGGCTGCTAGAAGATCAGGTATATCTGAATTAGAAATAGTTAAAATGGCTGCTAAAATAAATGTTGATCCTACTATTAAATTTAGTTATTCAAACATATTTGATTTGCAATTAGAAGGCGCACGAAAAATAAACACTTTATTAAAAAATAACGAATTAAACGAAACAATTGATTTTGGTGAAAAAGTTTTAACTGAAGACGGTAGAATAGAAATAGTAAATTTATTTAAAAAAGACGTTGTAGTGTTACTTCCTAGACTTGCTTGGATTGGTAAACAAGGCGCTAATAAATTTTTTGGATCAGGAAAAGATTTTAATATTAGCATGTCTACTAACAAAAAAGGAAGGATTGCTGTTAACAGATTAAGAGAAATGATGAATGATATGCTTAATGATCCTGAAACTATATTTGGTGAACCTATAGAAGGTTACGAAAATGGAGATTTTTCTGTATCTAGTTATTCTACTATATTTAAAAAAGGTTCTACAAATTCAGAAATTAAAGAAAAAGCAGATAAATTTAACAACACGGTAGGTTTAATTCACGAGGCGCTTTGGGAAAGAATAAACGCTTCAATACAAAAAGATAAAACTACAGCTTCTGGTATAGCTAGTTATTTAAAACTAGTAGCTAATAACACTGGACATTGGCATAAATTAGGCGCTAAAATATGGGGTTATTCTACAAATCCAAAAGGCATAACTAAAATAAACAAACAAGGAAAATCACAAACAACTTTTTATGAGTACGAGCATGCTATGCCTGCTACAGCAGCTTATTTGTTTTTAATGGAAAGCGCTATACAAAACGCTAGCGAAACAGGTGTTAACAATGATTTTGAGGCTATTTACAAATTAACTATGGATAATTTTAAGTTAATAGCTTTAGATAGTGCAGAAAACAAAAAGCTTGGGTTAGCTAAACTAGGCAGGACCATGCCTAAAGACTGGAATTTAATAGACAATGTTTGGTGGCAAAGGTATTTTAATGAAGCTATGTTTGAGCAACTTGGCGGTATAGACCCAAGAAGCGTTGTAGATTTAAATGAAAAAAGTATGTTTGATTTGTTTGGTATAGGTTCTGATGGAGCACAAACTACTTTACAATTATTACAAGATGCGGACGCTGCTGCTAAAGTAAATAAAGATAATTTTGGAATTAAACTTTCATTCTCAACTAGCTCTAGTGGTCAAATACAAAATCTTGCAAAATACGACAAAGCAGCTTCAATAGCTAGAGATTTTAATACTGTTGAAAAAGGCATTAGTGTATTTGATTTTGATGACACGTTAGCTAGAACAAATAGCAAGATATTAGTTACAATGCCTAATGGTAAAAAATCTAAAATAAACGCTACAGAGTTTGCTGCAAAATCATTACAGTTAGAAAGCAATGGAGCAGAGTTTGATTTCACAGAATTTAACAAAGTTGTTGATGGTAAAAAAGGACCACTAGCTGATTTAGCTTTAAAACGCCAAGGCAAATTTGGTAGTAAAGATATATTTGTTTTAACTGCTAGACCTCAATTAGCGGCAGAAGGTATTAAAATGTTTTTAGATGGTATTGGTTTAAGTTTACCTATTGAAAATATAACTGGTTTAGAAAACGGAAGTCCTCAAGCAAAAGCAAACTGGGTTATAGACAAAGCTGCAGAAGGTTATAATAATTTTTATTTTGCTGATGATGCAATTAAAAATGTTAAAGCTGTAAAAGAAATACTAGATCAAATAGATGTTAAATCAAAAGTTCAATTAGCTAAATATAGTAAAGAAAAAGACTTGAATACTGACTTTAATGAAATGATAGAGCGTAGTTCAGGTATAAAATCCTATAAAGAATACTCAGAATCTAAATCTTTTAGAGTAGCAGGTACTAAAGGTTATAATTATTTTATACCGCCATCAGCTGAAGATTTTGCAGGTTTAATGTATCCACTTTATGGTAAAAACAAACAAGGTGATAGAGATATGAAATGGGTTAAAGAAAATTTGTTAGATCCTTTTAATAAAGCTGAAAACGCTGTAACTCAAGCTAAAATATCTGTAGCCAATGATTATAGGAAACTAAAGAAAAATTTTAAAACTATACCTAAAACGCTAAGAACAGAGTTGTTTGACGGCTTTACATACTCTGACGCTTTAAGAGTATCTATATGGTCTAAACAAGGTTTAGATATTCCTGGTTTATCTAAAGCAGATCAAAAAGAATTAATAGATTTTGTAGAAAATAACGAAGAGCTTAGTATTTTTAGTAATGAACTTATTAAAATACAAAAAGGCAAACCATATCCTTCACCTGAAGCAGAGTGGTTAGCTGGAACTATTACTACTGATATAATGAACGGCATTAACAAAGTTAATAGAGCGGAGTATCTTCAAGAGTGGCAACAAAACGTTGATGTTATATTTTCAGACAAAAACATAAACAAGTTAAGAGCTGCTTATGGTAAAAAATATGTTGAAGCTTTGCAAAACATACTTAAAAGAATGAAAACTGGTAGCAATAAAGCTCAAAGTTCTAATAGAATTGTAAATGAAATAACAGATTGGGTTAATAATTCTGTAGGTGCTATAATGTTTTTTAACGCAAGATCCGCAGCGCTTCAAACGCTTTCAATGGTTAATTTTATTAATTTTAAAGACAATAATGTTTTAGCCGCAGGTTTAGCGTTTGCTAATCAAAAACAATTTTGGGCTGATTTTATGTATCTTATGAACTCAGACTTTCTTGTAGCTAGAAGAAATGGATTAAAAATAAATGTATCAGAGTCTGAAATTGCTGATGCCGTAAAAGGCAAAGATAATAAATTTAAAGCAGGTATAGCATATATACTAAGTAAAGGTTTTTTACCTACTCAATATGCTGATAGTTTTGCTATAGCTTCTGGTGGTGCTACTTTTTATAGAAATAGATTTAACAAATACATAAAAGAAGGTATGCCTGCTGATTTAGCAGAACAACAAGCTTTTTTAGATTTTTATGCTATAGCAGAAGAAACTCAACAATCAGCTAGAACAGATCGTATTAGTATGGAACAAGCTAGTGTTGCTGGTCGTTTAATATTGGCTTTTGCTAATACACCAATGCAGTACGCTAGGCTTATAAAGAAAGCTTCTTTAGATTTAAAAAATGGTAGGGGTGATTGGAAAACAAATGTTTCTAAAATAGCTTATTATGGTTTAGTTCAAAACCTTATATTTAACGCTTTGCAAAATGCCATGTTTGCAATGATGTTTGATGAAGATGAAGAAAACTTAAGCAGTAAAAAACTCAAAGCAAGAAGAGCAAAAGAAGAAACTAAAGCTTTAAGAGTGGCTAACGGTATGGCTGACTCATTATTAAGAGGCACGGGTATATATGGAGCAGGTGTTGCTACGCTTAAAAATATAATATTTGAATTATATAATCAAAGCAAAAGCTCAAGACCTAAGTACGAAGACGCCGCGTTAGAATTGTTAACGTTTTCGCCACCTATAGACTCTAAAGTAACTAAGTTTAGATCTGCATTAAGAACTTTTTCTTGGAATGCAGAGGAAATAAGAGAAACAGGTTTTAATTTAAAAAATCCAGCTTATTTAGCAAGTGGTCAGGTTATATCAGCATTTACTAATATTCCTATGGATAGAGTGTTTAGAAAAATAAACAACATAAAAGCAGCTGGTAGAGCAGACACTGAAGCTTGGCAATCACTAGCTTTGTTGGCCGGTTGGTCAGAATGGGAGTTAGGCGTTACGGATCCTAATGCTTACGTTAAAAAGAAAAAGAAAAGTACAACTAAAAAAAGAAAAAGAAGACTACCATGATAAAAATAAAAAAACTTTGGAACTCATTAATGTACAAGTTAATGTTTAAGAATTATGAATGTGAATGCGAAAGTAAAAAATAATGGAAGAGTTATCAGACAAGTCACAGGTAAAACTTGACATAAAAACGTTAATAGGTATAATAGCAAGTATTATATCTATAGCGGGTATATGGTTTGACTTAACGGCTAAAATAAGTACCATAGACAGCCAACTAGTTAGACTAGAATACAATCAAACACTAAACGATGAGTTTAGAATAAAATGGCCCAGAGGCGAAATGGGCGCTTTGCCAGATGACGCTAAGCAGGATTTAAGAATTGAAT
>Ga0206125_10004462_pt1 | contig 12411 bp, 8 predicted proteins | sample Helgoland_Spring_4_FD_148598 | JGI IMG/M metagenome (GOLD analysis project Ga0206125, IMG submission 148598) | Pelagic subsurface seawater microbial communities from Kabeltonne, Helgoland, North Sea - Helgoland_Spring_Bloom_20160331_1 | ecosystem: Environmental > Aquatic > Marine > Epipelagic ... | reverse complement strand
GAATCTATAAAACTTTCGGAACTTTTTATATTATTAGGAAGCTTTGCCCAAACAAATAATCCTTTCGATCTTTTATCATAAGAACAGTTGAGTTTATCGGCAATTTTCCAAATTAATTTTCTTCTAGATAGATATATTTTATTTAAATTCTTAAACCAACTTTCATTTAAATTAAGAGCAGCTATAGCTCCTTTTTGTATTCCATAAAACATTCCAGAATCCATATTACTTTTAACTTTCAAAACTTTAGAAATATTTTCAGATGATCCAACTAACATTCCAACTCTCCAACCAGACATATTAAAAGATTTACTCAAGGAATTAAGTTCTAAAACAGAATCTCTAGAACCTTTAATTTTTAATAAACTTAAATATGAATCATTTAAAATAAAGCTATACGGATTGTCATTAACTAATAAAATATTATGAGTTTGTGCGAACTTTAATAATTTTTCAAATTGTTTAGTATCAGCTGAAGCACCTGTTGGCATGTGCGGGTAATTAACCCACATTATTTTAACTTTTGATAGATTTAATTTTTCTAATTCAGAAATATTTGGAAACCAATTATTTTTTTCAGATAAATTATAAAAAACAGGAGATGCTTCAACTAGTTTAGTAACTGATAAATATGTCGGATATCCTGGGTTTGGAATTAAAACTTCATCGCCTGGATTTAAAAATGCTAAGGATATATGCATAATCCCTTCTTTTGATCCCATTAATGGTAATATTTCATTGGAGGGGTTTAACTTGACTCCAAAAAACTTGTCGTAAAACTTTGATATTGCATCTCTTAATTCAGGGATTCCTTGATAGCTTTGGTACTTATGAGCTAACGGTTCAGATAAACTATTCTTAATTTCATTCACCACATCATTTGAGGGAAATAAATCAGGACTACCCACACCCATATTTATAACAGAGTCCCCAGATTCTATCATTTTAGAAACTTCTCTTAATTTTTTAGAGAAATAATATTCTTCAACACTATTTAATCTGTTTGATTGCTTTATCATTTCATCTGATTTTTATAAATTCCTAATAATTTTAAAGATTCGGACTTTTCATTAATTAATTCAAATGCTTTATTAAAATCATTAATGTTGTTAAAAGTAGTATCAATAAAAAACGAATATTTCCATGGAATTTCAACAATTGGTAAAGATTGAATTTTAGTAAGATTTAAATTATAATTTTTTAATATGCTTAAAACAGAGGCTAGACTACCAGTTTCGTGACTTAGTGAGAATTTTAGTGATGCTTTGTCGTTTAAATTTTCATTTTTAGAAAGAACTTTGGAAATAATCACAAATCTAGTTTCGTTATTTTTTATAGTTTGAATATTACTAAAAATAATATCTAAACCGTAGATGTTAGCAGCTTCAACACTTGCTATGGCTGCTGTATTTTTAATCTCGTTTTTAAGAATTGTTTTTGCGACATCAGCAGTATCTTTTTCTTCAACCAAGGTAATATGTGGATATCTCTTAAGAAATTTTTTACATTGTAAAAGTGCCATTGGATGAGATGAAACAAATTTTATATCTTCAATTTTTATACCTGGATAAACCATTAATTGGTGATTTATATTTATAAAATATTCACCTACTATATTTAAATTTAGATTATCAATTAAAGCATAATTTGGTATTATTGAACCAGCTATAGAATTTTCAATTGCCATAATACCAAAATCTGAATCTCCACACGCAACTGAATCAGCTAATTCATCGAAAGATAAAAATTCATTAACCTCGATTGAATCACCAAAATATTCTTTAGCTACTTGATCATGATAAGATCCTTTTATACCTTGAATTCCAATTTTTTTCATTATTACTTTAAAAAAAAAGTCCCGATTAAATCAGGACTTTATAAAATATATTTTAAAAATTATTAAATATACAAAGACCTGATTCTTACTTCGTAATAGAAGAAAAAATAAAATTTTTGATAAAAATAATTGCGTTTCATAAATATTTGATAGTAAATGTAGTATTAGTTATTGAAAAAACAAAAATCAATTTAAAAAACTAGTAAATTTTATTTTTTAATTTCTCAACATAGAAACGTGTTTTTTAATAAATACATGAGATAATAATTGTTTCATTTGGTCAAACTCAATTAAAAAAGCATCATGACCATGAACAGATTTAATTGTTTTAAAAAAAATATTTTCTTTAATCCTGCAAGCCTTGTAAAATGTTTCGCGATTTTGATAATCAGTAAAAAACAGGTCTGAATCTACAGAAACTATAAAAATATTTCCTTTTATTTTAGAAATAATATCTTCAAATTTAACTTCTTCATTTCTCGTAATATCTATTGTAGATAAAAGGTGATTCATTAATTTATAAGCTTGAAGTTGAAATCTTTGCTGAAGTTTTTTACCATGATGAAGTAACCAACTTTCAACATTAAAAACATCTGAATCTTTCGATCTACCAAACTTTTTTTGAAAAGATAAAGGAGACCTATAACACAACATAGCATGCATCCTAGCATCATGAACAGGTTGCGTGGAATTATTTAAAATTTGTTTTTGAAGTCTAGTGTTTGCAAGTAACCAATCACTAGAGGTCCAATCAGATGCAATAGGAATATAATTTTCTGCTATTTCAGGTGAAATGGCAGCCATTTCCCAAACTAACCCCCCACCAATTGATCCACCAATAATAGCAAACAATTTATTGATATTCAATTTTTCTAGTCCTATAATAAAAATTTTAGCAATATCTCTTAAAATTAAATCTTCATAATTTCTAATTAAAAATCCATCGTATCCATTTCCAGGAAAATTAAATGCAATAATTGTATAGTTTTCAGTATCAATTAATTTATTATTTCCAATAATTGATTTCCACCATCCACCTTCACCAGAAACATTAGAATTTCCAGTTAAAGCATGATTAACTAACACTACTGGCGCTTGACCAAGTGGTCTTCCAAAAATTTGATAAGTAAGCTCAATATTAAAAGTTGTTTCATTTTCAGAAATAAAATTTTCAATATTGAGCTTTTTTAATTCAGACATATTACTAGACTAAAACTTTTGAATCAATTTTTGAAAAAGCTAATTCTAAATCTTTTTTAAGATCCTCAATGTCCTCAAGCCCAACAGACAATCTAATCAAATCACTAGTAACTCCAGTCGAAGCTTGATCTTCAGGCCCTAATTGCTGATGTGTTGTACTTGCTGGATGAATAATTAAAGATTTGGTATCCCCAATATTAGCTAGCAATGAAAAAACAGATGTTTTGTCCGCTACTGTTTTTGCTGACTCGTATCCACCTTTAACTCCAAAAGTAACTATTCCACTTTGTCCTTTTGGAAGATATTTTTTAGCTAATGAATTATAATTACTTGATTCTAAACCAGGATAATTAACCCACTCGACTTCACTTCTTTTTTCAAGCCATTTTGCAAGTTCCAAAGCATTACTACTATGTTTTTTGATTCTAATATCTAATGTCTCTAATCCTTGAATAATTTGAAAAGCATTAAAAGGGCTCAGTGCACCGCCTAAATCTCTTAATCCCTCTATTCTTACCTTTGCAATAAAAGCAGCTGCACCTATAGCATCATGGTATATTAGACCATGATAACCTGGTGAAGGCTCTGTAAATTCAGGGAATTTACCACTTGACCAATCAAAGGTTCCTGCATCAATTATTACTCCTCCTAGTGCGGTTCCATTTCCATTAATATATTTAGTTAAAGAATGAATAACAATATTAGCGCCGTGCTCAATTGGATTTAATAAAGCTGGCGATGCTACAGTATTGTCTACAATAAAGGGAACCTTAGATGATTTTGCATGATTAGATATTTCTTTTAAATCTAAAACATCTAATTTTGGATTTCCAAGAGATTCTGCAAAGAAAACTCTTGTGTTTTCTTGAACAGCATCGGCAAAATTTTGAGGATCAGAAGGATCTACAAAAGTAGTGGTAATTCCTAATCTTGGAAGAGTAACATTTAATAAATTAAATGTACCACCATATAAACTGCTTGATGCAACTATATGATCTCCAGCTCTTAATAATACTAGTAAAGCTGTAGAAATTGCTGCAGTTCCAGATGCTGTAACGACAGATGCAATTCCTCCTTCAAGGGCTGCTAATCTTTGTTCTAATACATCATTTGTTGGATTATTTAATCTTGTGTAAATATATCCTGGTTCTGCCAATGCAAATAAATTTGCTGCATGATCAGAATCATTGAAAACATAAGATGTTGATTGATAAATAGGAACAGCTCTTGTTCCTTGGCTTAAGCTTGTGTCATGACCAGCATGTAAAGCTTTTGTTGATAATTTTTGTTCACTCATTTTTATATATTTAATTTTTTATAAATTAAATTTATAATTAGATGTGATTTGACAATTAAAAGGGTGTGAAGCATCTGCTTTAGCACTTTTTTAAAGAGGTTGCAATCAGTCAAATCGTTCCTCTAATAATAAATTAGATTGCTAAACTATATATTTTTTTTAATAAAAAAAATAAAAATTATCTAAAATTTACTGAAATTCCTGCAGACAAGGTATTATACTCTTGAAAAGTAAAATCTGCAAATGCACTAAAAACTAAAAATTTAAATTTAGCACCTATTGTAGTTTTATAACCAGATGCATTAAAACTCATGTCGATAGGATCCTTAAGGGATTTAGTAATTGGAAAGCCAGAGTCAGAATCATACTCTAAATTATATTCTCCAAGTAATTTAAAGGATGAATTTCCCCCAGAATATCCAAACGAACTGTAAAAATTAAAGATTAATAAATCGACTGATGCTAACAATAAAAGATTATAGTTATTCAAACTAAACTGTGCTACCTGTCCTTTTCCGTCTCCTGGGCCAAATGATTGAATATCATAATCTATATCCATATTAGAGTAAGAAGCAAAAGCAGATACGTTAAGTGGAAATTTATCAATTGGACCAAAATATTGTAATAAATTATGTTTAACTCCCAATCCCTTTAAAGACATGTCTACTCCATTTCTGTGATATTCAGGGCTGTATCTTAATATAATTTCAGTATCAAATGGTATACCGACTCCTAATTGTAAAACTGGTGCTGGTATTGAACCAAGTGGAAGTTTACTTTTTATACCTTTTGGAGCTAGTACGGTTGTTGAAATTTCAGGGTACAAATCATCCTTTGGAATAGTAATAAATAAATTTTCTTGCCTATTTTCTCCTGCTATTGTTGGTAAATTTTCAGCATCTGTTGTAATATAATCAAGATCAGAAATTGAAAAGATTCTTTCAGATGAGGGTACAAAAGAAGTATTTATTCTTAAAGACAAATCAACTCCTAATTTTTTATGAACTTTAGCTGTATTGTACCACCCGCTGTTAGTACTGTAAATTGCTCCTTTCATTAAGGGATTCAAATACCTTTCAAAAATTTTTTTTGAGTCACTTTCTACAGCAAATAATATTGATTCAAGGCCAGATTGAGACCACGAAAAAAAAGGAAAAATGAATAAGGTTAATAAAATAGATTTAAAATTCAACTATTAAGTTTTAAACGAATTTACATTCAATATTGTTTTATTTCTTTTTCTAATCACTTTATTATTTTCCAGACCCACCAGCAAAAGAAGTCAAATCATATTTTAATCTAAACACAGTATATCTTGGCTGAATGACATAAGATCTAGTTTGACTGTATAATTGATTAAAACTGTCTCTATTTATTGAGGTGTCATTGAATAAATTAGTAACTCCAATTCCAAACTCCCACTTCGAACCATCTTTATTATAAGATAAATCTGCCTCTAAAAATCTATACTCGTTTAAAGTCACGTTTTCATCTCTATAATAGTTATATGAATAATCAGCTGTAAAAACAAATCCTTTTCCAAAATATGCATCAACTTTTACAAATGGTGAATCTGTGTAAAAATAACTCTTAAAGTTTCCAGTATCGTACATACGTTTATTGTAACTGTAACCTATTTCAACGTTTGGCTTATCTCTAAAATTAGTAGCTATACTAGCTTTGTAACTTTGAGTAAAATTAACTTGTTCAGTAAGTCTTCCGTTAATAGTATTATTGAAATCACTGTAATTAAAATTCATATTAAATCCAGCCTTAAAGTTTTTAAATCTTTTATCTATTCTTCCTGATGCACTGTAATTTTCTCGTGGTAAATTGGAGTTTACAGCTGATCTAACGCTACTTATTCCACTTATAAGTGTGTTGTTTTGAATTGTATTACTTCTTTTAGAATAATTAAGCCTTGCAAATACATTGGTGAAATTGAAAATATTAATACTTTGATAATTTAAATTATAATTATAAAATTTTGCAGCCTCTAAATTTGGATTACCCTGAAAAAAAGAATTGTAATTATTAAAAACATAGCCTTCAGCTAAATTATTAACATCTGTAAATTGATTGGTTGCATTATAAGTAAATCTAAGTGATTCAGAATCTTTAAATTTCATAAACACTCTCATGTCTGGTCTAATGTCAGAGTGTGAGTTAGAAACAGTTCTACCTAATTGAATGTTTTCAGTTTTATAAGAATTTACAGTAAACCCAGGTTCCATTGTGAAAATTCCTGTGATAAATCTATAATTAAAAGACAAATATGCATCGCTAAAATTAAAGTCTACATTATTATTTAAAATATTATCATCAAACGAAACTTCAGATTTATTATCTAAAATTTGGAAGATATTAGAATTAAAATTTTGCTTAACGTCAGTAACACCAAAAGTAAAATTTAAGTTAGATTTTGGAGTTAAAATATAATAGTAATCTAATTTAGCTTCTAATTTATCCGTTTCAACCATTCTATTTTGGTTAATATTGAATTTAGATTGATTGGTATTTAAAGGGATTATATTTCTAAAAGGCTGAACATCTCTAACAGCTCTGTAGAAAGGGTCTTCAGTTTGAGATAAATGTTGGGCTTCGAAAGAAAAAATATTGTCTTCATTTAAGGTATAATATGCTTTTAATTCCTGATTTATAGAACTGGGTTTGTCAGATCTTAATAAATTTATTTCATCTAATTCAATTGGCTGTATTGTGGGGCCAGTTGATGAATCTAGATAAGTTCCAGAAACAAGATCTGTACTTTCAACGTTTTCAGCGGATTTAATCAACAAGTTATACTCTGTTTGTAATTTGTCATTAGGATTGAATTCGGTTGTGAACTTGTAGAGTTGTTGTTTATTATCTTGAACAACAAAATCTTCTGTATCTTGAATAATCCCAGTACTAGTATAATTTCTAGAAATTTTTTCTTCAATTATATTTTCTGTTTTTGCCATAATAGCAAATCCACTAATTTGCCAAATATCATTGTTAAAAGATTTGCTAAAATTATAGGCGCCTAATTCTGCATCTATAGATTTAGCTTGATTATTTTGCAAACTTCCAAGTCCTGCACCATCTGAAGAAATATTTATCGAAGTTCCATTTCGGGCATTTAAATTTCCAAATCCACCTCCAAATCTATAAAAATCTCTTCTTGATAGAACTGGTTCTCCAATATTATTAGTGTTAGTTAAAACACTCATGCTAAAATCTTTAGCATAATAAAATACTTTAGGAGCAGCTAATACTCTATCTTCATTTCCTAATCCTCCTATAATCTCCCCAAACCAAAATTTATCTTTTCCGCTTTTTAAACTAATATTTATAGCAATATTATCTTCATTATTAGTAACATTTCTAAGTTGACCTGCTTCGGTAAAATTTCTTAAAACTTCAATTTTTCCTACAGCTTTAGCCGGTAAATTTTGAGTTGCTAATTTAGAGTCTCCATCAAAAAAGTCTTTACCTTCAACGGTAATTTTACTAATTTCTTTACCCTCAACTTCTACTCTACCATCCTCATTAATTTCAACACCAGGTAAGTTTTTTAGTACATCAGCTAATTTTTTTTCAGTTCCAGTATTAAATGAATCTGCATTATAAACTATTGTATCTCCTTTAATTGTAACAGGCATTTCGTAAACAATCTCTACTTCATCAAGTGCTTCAGCTTGCTCTTCTAAAATTATATTTTTTTCAAAATTCTCAGTTAATTTCAAATCAAAAACAATTTCCTTGAAGCCGATAAATGAAACCTTAATTTCATATTCTGTACCTTTTTTTAGTGAAACTCTGAAATATCCTGTGTCACTGGATATACCAAAACCATCTAGAATTTTTGATTCTTTTTCAATAGCTATTACATTAGCTCCCATTATATTATTTCCAAAGGCATCGGATATTTTACCCTCAAATCTTACCTGTGAATAAGTAATACTGAAAGAAAACAATAATAAAACTGATAATATTTTTTTCATAAAATTTTTTGATTAAATCTCCTTTTATCTTGATATTCTAGTTCTGTTTCCACCTCCACGCTGATATCTTTCTCTCATCTCTTTCATTTTATCTTGTTGGATTGTTTCAAATTCTGAATTAGAAACAACTTTGCCTTTATTGGGTTCCTTGAGTTTAATTTTCTCTTCTGGATTTAACACTACCTTAGTACATATCATAACTCTGTTATCATCTCCAATCTCTAAAATTAAGCCTGGCAGTCCGCCGTACATAGCTGGTCCAGTTGATACAGGTATTTCTGGTGTGAACCAAGCAGTCATTGTAACTAGTTTAGTCTTAGGAAGTACTGGGTTATTTTCTTCATTCTCATTTGAATTTTGACCTCTATTTCTACTAAAGCTCATAACTCTATCTTCTACTTCTTTAGTATATGTGGCTTTATAAGCATTATATTTTCCTATTTTTTTTGTTTCTCCAGTCATAATCCATTTAGTGGGTGCAATACTGTCTTTTATTAGAAATATTTTACCAAACAATTCTCTTTTATTTATGTAAGTTTTTTCTTGAATATTTTTGAAAATATCTCCTTGATCGGGACCTGTAACAAACTGCATCCAATTAAAACCTCCACCCCCTGATCCGCCGGCCTCTAAAGTTACCTCTTCCTTAAAATGAGAAGACTTGCTGTCAAAATCCAAAATATAATTTTTTTCCAAAGCAGTTTTCATTCTTGCTTTCATGTATTTTTGTCTTTCAGGTGGCATATTTTTCATCCAGTCCATATTAACTGTACTTTTAGACATATAATAAGCCTTACCCAGAAATTCTTGAGAATAACCTTCAAAACTTAAAAACAGTAGAAGAAGAATTAATTTTTTCATAATTTAAATATTTAAACTTTTTATCATTAAATAGACAACAATTAAGCCATAAAGTTTAATTGAATTAATTTATATCAAATATAAATTATAAATTAGAGGTCTTCGTTCAAACTTAAATTTAAATTATGCATATAGCCATTGCTGGAAATATAGGTGCCGGAAAAACTACATTAACTAAATTATTAGCAAAAAAATACAAATTTGAAGGCCACTATGAAGAAGTATTAAAAAATCCCTACTTAGATGATTTTTATGATCAGATGGAAAGATGGTCGTTTAATCTTCAAATTTATTTCTTAAACAGTAGATTTCGTCAAATATTAGATTTCAATAAAAATGGTAAAAATATTGTTCAAGACAGAACAATTTACGAGGATGCTTTTATTTTTGCTCCAAACCTGAGGGCAATGGGTCTTATGACCAATAGAGATTTTGAAAATTATAAATCAATATTCAACCTAATGGAATCTTTTGTTAAAGGTCCTGATTTGTTAATTTATCTAAGAAGTGAAATTCCAAATCTTGTTGATCAAATTCATAAAAGAGGACGAGATTATGAAAGTTCAATTAGCATTGACTACTTGAGTAGATTAAATGAAAGATATGAGGCTTGGATTCAGACTTATGATAAAGGTAAATTGCTTATAATTGACGTTGATGATTTAGATTTTGTTAAAAACAAAAAAGACCTTCTAACAATTACCGATAAAGTCGATCAAAGTTTAAAAGGTCTTTAAATTAAAATTTATTATAAAATTCTATTTGTCTATTTTAGCCATAGCTGATGCTGCTAGCTTTTCTACTTCATTTAGATTGTACTCTCTTAAAGCAGACATAACTTCTTCTTCACTTCCGGAAATAGTTTCTGTCGTATTTGTAATTTCACCATTATCATCCTCTTTACTTGTAACTGACATAGTCCAGACATTATTGTCATTCTTCAAAATTACTTCTTTTTTAACCTCGATTTCAGCAGAAACATGATCGGTATCCAATGAATGTCCTCCTAAAATTGGAGCAATAACAAGACCAATTAAACAAGTAAGTTTTATAAGTATATTCATTGAAGGTCCCGAAGTATCTTTAAATGGATCACCAACAGTATCACCAGTCACTGCAGCTTTGTGAGCATCAGATCCTTTGTAAGTCATTACCCCATTAATTTCAACACCTGCTTCGAATGATTTTTTTGCGTTGTCCCATGCACCACCAGCATTGTTTTGGAAAATCGCCCACAAAACACCACTAACGGTAACACCAGCCATATATCCTCCAAGCATTTCAGCAATTGCTAAATTATCCATTCCAAAAATCATAGGAACAAAAGCTATTAACAATGGGAACCCAATAGTTAAAACTCCAGGAAGTACCATTTCTTTTAAAGAGGCTTGAGTTGAAATAGCAACACATTTATCATATTCTGGTTTTCCAGTACCCTCCATGATTCCAGGGATATCTTTAAATTGTCTTCTAACTTCTTGTACCATTTCCATAGCAGCTTTTCCTACAGCATTCATAGCTAAAGCAGAAAAAACAACAGGAACCATACCTCCAACAAATAACATTGCAAGAACAGGAGCCTTAAAGATGTTAATACCGTCTATTCCAGTAAATGTAACATACGCTGCAAATAAGGCTAATGAAGTTAATGCAGCAGAGGCAATAGCAAATCCTTTTCCAGTTGCTGCAGTAGTGTTACCTACAGAATCTAAGATGTCTGTTCTTTCCCTAACAATAGGATCTTGTTCACTCATTTCAGCAATACCTCCTGCATTGTCAGAAATTGGACCAAAAGCGTCAATTGCTAATTGCATAGCTGTAGTTGCCATCATAGCTGAAGCAGCTAAAGCAACTCCATAAAAGCCAGCAAAGAAATAAGAAGCCCAAATAGCACCTGCAAATAATAATACAGATGGAAATGTAGAAATCATTCCAGTTGCTAAACCAGCTATAATATTGGTTCCAGCTCCAGTACTTGATTGTTGTACAATTTTTAAAATTGGACTTTTTCCAAGTCCAGTGTAATATTCAGTAACAGATGAAATAACAGCTCCAACTACTAATCCTACTAGGGTTGCGTAAAATACACTCATTGAAGAAATTTCTTTTAATCCTTCTCCAAAGAATTCCATTTTCATAGTTTCAGGAAGCATCCAGTCACATAAAATATAACATGAAATACCAACTAAAATTATTGACGTCCAATTACCCTTATTTAACGCACTCATTACTTCATCTTCCTTAGCATCATTAGAATTTATATTTACTAGTAATGTTCCAATTATTGAAATAATTATTCCAGCACCAGCTATTGCGACAGGAAGTAAAATTGGTCCTATTCCTCCAAAAGCGTCCGAAATACTTCCGCCCATATCCTCAATAACGTAATTTCCAAGAACCATTGCTGCAAGAACTGTGGCAACATAAGAACCAAATAAATCTGCACCCATTCCTGCAACATCTCCTACATTGTCTCCTACGTTATCAGCAATTGTAGCTGGATTTCTAGGATCATCTTCAGGAATTCCTGCTTCAACTTTACCTACTAAATCAGCACCTACGTCTGCAGCTTTCGTATAAATTCCACCACCAACTCTAGCAAACAATGCAATCGATTCGGCACCAAGTGAGAAACCTGCCAATGTTTCTAAAACAATTGTCATATCTTCACTACTAGTCCAAACTCCATCCATAAAGTAATTAAAAAATAAAATGAAAAATGCTGTTAATCCAAGTACTGCTAACCCAGCAACACCTAATCCCATAACAGTTCCACCTCCAAATGATATTTTTAAAGCAGTTGGCAAACTTGTTCTGGCTGCTTGAGTAGTTCTAACGTTAGTTTTGGTTGCTATTTTCATTCCCATATTTCCTGCCCATGCAGAAAAAACAGCACCAAAAATAAAAGCAATAACAATTAACCAATGCGTAGTAGGAACAACAACAGAAACACCTGCTAAAGCTAAACTAACTACAAAAACAAATACGGCTAATAATTTATACTCAGCGTTTAAAAAAGCTAATGCTCCTTCATAAATGTGATCAGAAATTTCTTTCATTTTTCCGTCACCAGCATCTTGTTTCATAACCCAAGATTTCTTGTAAAGCATGTAAGCTAATCCAATTAAAGCCAGGATTATAGGCATGTAAATAGCTAAAGATTCCATATTATATATTTATATTATTTAATTTTATTTTGATCGCAAAAGTAGTCAAATAGGGTGAATTAC
>Ga0206125_10004460_pt1 | contig 12416 bp, 8 predicted proteins | sample Helgoland_Spring_4_FD_148598 | JGI IMG/M metagenome (GOLD analysis project Ga0206125, IMG submission 148598) | Pelagic subsurface seawater microbial communities from Kabeltonne, Helgoland, North Sea - Helgoland_Spring_Bloom_20160331_1 | ecosystem: Environmental > Aquatic > Marine > Epipelagic ... | reverse complement strand
AAATAACCGCGCCCATGCAATGGTCCGCAAACTACTTTGCGATCAACCGTATGCTCAACCAGCTACAGTTCCTCGAAGAAGAAGCATCCTTCTCCGTCGCCGAAATTAAACAAACCGGCCAGACCCTGGCTGACTACGGCCTCGACGAGCCCCAGCTGCACCTCACGATCTCTCACCAAGGCGAATCCATTGAGCTGAGCGTCGGCAAAGCAACGCCACAAGGTGACAATTTCTACCTACTCGGACCCAGCAAGAAAGACATTTTTATCGTCAACAGCCAAGTGATTGAAAGCCTACTGGTCGATCTCGGCGATCTGCGCAACCGCGAGATCTTTAACATTCCGGTCTTTGAAATCGACGCACTCAGCCTGCAGATTCGCGCGCCAGAAGCAGTCGGCAATGCCGACTTCAGGGTTCGTGTCGCGCGGACCAACAACGGCTGGATATTTGAGGCCCCTCTCACTGCCGAGGCCGATGCCGCTCAAGTGGCCAACACCATTAATACCCTCACGGCTGCCAAAGTGGTTGAGTTTAAGGAGCAGGAGGCCAGCGATCCTATTTTGCAGGGTTTGGAAAACCCAACGATGCGCGTTACATTGCACGGCAACAAACGACAACAAACACTCCTAATCGGCAACAAAGTCCCCACCACAAAAGACGACGAGAACTCCACCTATTTCGCGCAAATCGAAGACAACCAGACAGTCTTCACGGTTGCAGCTGCCCCCTTCAACAAGCTGCGCGAAGCTCAAGAAGCACTGCGTGAACGTAGCTTCATGAGTTTCGAACCGACCGCGCTCACTTCGATTGACATCTCCGAAGGCGACCTCCAGATCCGCCTCCAGAAACTTGAAACCGGCAGTTGGCAAGTGATCGAAAGTACAGCCGAGACCGACATTCAGCCACGTCACGCCGACCCCGAGATAATTGCTAAATTAATCGAAGATCTAAAAAACCTACGCGCCAGTAGTTTTGCAGTCGACTCGCCGACCCCCACTGACCTTGACCGCCTTGGCTTTAACACCCCACGACGCAGCATCAAACTAACGCTCGGCGACGAGCAAACCACCCTCCGACTCGCTCATCCAGAAAGCGAAAACGAAAAACTCTACGCCCGTAGCGATAAAGCCGAATATATCTACACTGTCGATCGGCGATCCACACTGGATACTATACCGCTCAACGCAGCCTATTATCGCAAGCGCATACTAGAAACGTTGCCTGAAGCCGCTAAAATCAAAAGCATTCAGCTCGAGAAGCTCGATACTGGCGAAATTATCTTCTCACATACACTTAAGGACGAAGACCTCATTTGGTTAAAAGCGCTCAGCGATACCGCGGAGGCAGAACAACAAGCCATCCTCACCCTGCTGGATGCCATTCGCCAATTTAAAGTAAAGACGTATTTGGTCGATGAATACCAAGATCCCTATTCGCTCGATAGCGAAACGACACGACCTTGGCTCTATCGACTCAGCGCAGAGATCCTACTCCCTGGCGACGAAACGGATCGCAGCGACACACGCAGCTATGTATTTACCAAACGCTTCTCCGGAACCGTCCAAGTCGGCGCATCTAGTTTGCACAATGTAATCTTCGAGATTCCGCAAATCACCCTTGATGCACTCTACACTCTAACCGATGACATGCAGCCTCCTCCCGAAGCTTCAAATCAACCGATCCCTCAACAGGCACCGATTACCCCAGTGCCTGATCCCATCAGCTCAGTCGACACCACGACTGCGCCATAATTGATATCCGAACAGGTCGTTATGTGGGGGAAAATTAGAGCTAGAGGACTTTCATTCCTAGAACTCTGCCTCGACCTATTGCTACTGATACTATTTTCAGCACAAGCTTTTGTCGCCGGCTGCCTGTGGATTTACGGCTATGTCCCCGCACCGACACAGTGGCTAAATGAGACGCTCTTAGAGCAACAATTCGACGGTTTCTATATTCAAGCGGGAAGCTTCCGACTAAAGTTAAGCGGTGAAATCGAATTAACGAAGCTCGTTGTCTATCACAGCGAAATGAGCGACCCGATAATGACGGCCGACAGCACCGCACTTAAATACTCCCTGTACAATCAAGGCGCCTATCAATTCACTCCGACTGGGCTCGTCCTCTCTAATGGGACTTTAAAAATGCCGGCGATTTACTCGCCTGACGGTAATCGCACCACAATACTCGAGCGCGTCGCCTTTCACCTCAGCCCCAGTGAAGGCATGATTCGCGTTAATTCATTTGCTGCTCAGCACGCAGATATTCTTCTGCGCGGTTCCATTTATTTGCCACTGCAATCCTTCGGCAACACTGAAAGACCGCCGATTGAACGATTCTACAAACTGATCGCCGCCATCCTTAAAGAAAAAGAACACTTTTCGCCCTTCATACAACCGACCCTAGAATTCGCGTTAAGCGCACAGGCCGACGACTCGGTGGACGTTTCGGTCCGCTTATCATGCGAACACTTAAAGCACACCTATGCGACAGGGACGGACTTTAACTTTCAGACCAAATTTAAATTACAAAATGGCGTAATCACGCCCCTAGTTCCGCTAATGCTTCGGGCCAAAGTAATCGACGTCCCCAAGTTCAACTTTGCGGCCGAGCAAATAACCGCACACGTCGCCACCGACCAATGGAAAGGCCTAATGAATGGCATCTGGCCCGAATTTGAGATCAGCGCACAGTCAGTTGCCACAAATGGGGTCGAGCTAGAAGGCTCCCAAGCCATTATCTCTCCAGCGAACTATCCAGACCTACAATTCACCGGCTCTACCAATGGCTTCAAAGGTGGTGTCGCATTTAAAGGGCAGCTTAACAGTGCAACCAAAAGTGCAACCTTCAGGATCGATGCAAATGACGTCACTGCGAATGGACTAACGTTCAATAGTATCCGCGCTTCAGGTAGCTACAATGAAAGCACATTCAACCTAGACAACATACTCATCGAGCGCGGCAAACAATGGATCGATGCTACGTTCAGTCAAAACAACACATCCAAGGACTTTAAAATAACGCTACTTGGCTCTATTTTCCCCGAACAATACAGCCCACTTCTCCCGGAATGGTGGCCTAAAATATTCAAAGATATCGACTTCAGCCAAGCGTCATATAGCTACAGCGACTTCGTTATTTATGGCGGCAGCGTTCCAGCGCCTGAGGTGTTCTTTTTTGGCTATGCAGCAGCCCATCGCGCAGCCTACCGTGGCGCGCTGATCGACGAAAGCGAAATGATCGTCCGTGGTCGCGGCAACTACGTCGAGCTGCACAATATCGACGCCAAAACCAGTGACGGTTGGGCGAAAGGCGATGTTAGCTTCACCTCTGGAAAAATCCCTGACCGTGGCCCGCTCTCGGTTCGCTACCACATCGACTCATTGATGCCACTCGATGTCGCCTCGAAAATATTCGGCGGCACGATTGCTAGGATCATCAATGACTTCGAAGTCACTAAACTACCAAGAGTCAAACTCGATGGAGTTACTTTCAACGATGCTTATCCTCAATACGCAGACAAAGACACCTTCGACCTAGACGCCGACATCGACACACCGATTACCTTCAAAAAAACGCCCCTCGACCACCTACAGTTCAAGCTCTACAGCCGCCCAAAAGCCATCCACCTCAGAGGCCTAGAATTTGGATATGCCGAGGGGAATGGCACCGCGCAGATCGACATCGAAGACGGCAACCATCTGCGCATCAACCTAAGCCTCCGTCGCGCCAATCAAGCAAAAGCCATTGAAGACTTACCAAGTTTCGACGATGTCGAAGACTACCTGACTCAGTCGGAAGCCCAAGCAGACGAAGCAATCCGCAGTAAAGGAAAACTAGACCTAAACCTACACGTCCAGGGGCCGATAGACAATTTGCATGCATTTAATGGATACGGAGATTTTGCTACTAACAATGAACAAATAGGCTCGATTCAACTACTCGGACCACTATCCAGCTTACTAAAAAACACGCGCCTCGGCTTCTCCTCATTCAACCTCGATCAAATGACTGCGCGATTCGCCGTTGAGCAAGAGATGATCAACTTCTCCGATTTGATCATCGAAGGCCCTCGCACCAAGATCTGGTCACAGGGCACGATGCATATCCCCGATCAAGCACTCAACATGGATGTACGCGTCAAGCTATTTGAAAATATAGGCAACCCTGACTCCACGATAAACACTTTCCGTAAACTGCTCTCCTCTCCTTTGCCTAACCTTCTAGTTTTTAATCTCAAAGGAACCATACACGACCAGAAAATTCGCTTACGCTACGATCCACGGAACTTTATTCCAGGACTCAAACAAAATTAACCACCAGACAGCGTATCGAGTAACACTCGGCTCGCGGCCAAACCAGACAGCGCAGCCCCCTCAATCCTAGGCCCGCCAAAACCATCCCCCGCAAGCAACAAACTCAAGTCCGAGTTATGGAAATACGCCTGTGGATACGGGTTTAATGGTAACGTAAAGCCCCATCGATGGCAGGAATATTCGAGCACTGAGGACTGCAAATGAGCTGAGGCAGCTTCCAGCATCAGAGCACCGCGTACGTCGTCCGCCGAGTCCCAGTGCTCCTGCGCAAACTCGGCACTCGCATGAATCGTGACTGCGGGCACATCGCTTGAAATGCCCTTCTGTTGATTATCCGCAATCCAAGTGATTGGAGACTCCTCAATCGGGCATGCGCCGTGATTTGCCAAACCACTGGGTCCATCTAAGGTCGCCAAAGTCGCCAACCCTAGATCGTAACGTACGGCACGCAACGCGACCAACTCTTCCCCAGCATAATCGACTGCACTCGTATCTAATAACGCTAGTGATTGCGGGACAGGCGCAGTGACAACTAAATAGCGGCATCGATGCACCTCGCCCGTCGCAGTGCGCACCGCCCATGCATTCGCAGTCCGCACCACATCGACCGCGGTCTGCGATCGATGCACCTCTAAAGACTCGCACAAATGCTTTGCCACATCAGTCATGCCAGACCGACCACAATAACGTGGATAACCAGCAGTGTTAGAATCAGCCGGGGCATGGCGAAACCACTCCTGAATCACGCCAGCCTGCAGCCATTCATCTACATAGCTTTGAAAGCTTGGTTCGCGCACCGTGAAAAACTGCGCTCCATGATCGAAGCGACCACCGCCCATACGCCGGGTCGCCATACGCCCGCCCACTCCGCGCCCTTTATCAAGCACACGCACCGAGACTCCAGCACGTTGTAGTTCCGAAGCACACAAAAGGCCAGAGATCCCGGCTCCAATCACTAATACATCAATCATATCGATATTAACCTTTAACCTAAAACTGCTTAGCTAGGCAGGCATCGAAACAACTCTTTATATCGGTAAAATCCCACTCGAAGCCACGATCCAATAACACTTTGGGAAGCACTCCGACATCGGCGCACAGCACTTCGGTTCCCATCTGCCCAAACAGGGCTTTCACGACTAATGCTGGCATCGGAAAAAATGTGGGGCGCGTTAACGCCGCGCCTAAAGACTTAGTGAACACCTGATTCGTCAAAGGCTGAGGGGAAACGACATTCAGCGGCCCCTGAATCGATCTATCTTCGATCGCCAGCAACAATATCCGCACTGCATCTGGCAAGCTCACCCAGCTCATATGCTGGCTACCAGCACCAATCACCCCACCGAGGCCGAGCTTAAACGCGGGCAACATTTTTGTGAGCGCTCCGCCTTGCGAGCTCAAGATCATGCCGATTCGTGCCGACACTGAGCGGATACCAGCATCGATTAATGGCTGTGCCGCACCCTCCCATTGCTCACAGACATGCGCCAGGAATCCCTCTCCTAAAGCCGAACGTTCAGTCACGCCAGCACCGCATTGATGGCCATAAAAATTAATCCCCGATGCAGTAATATAATCTGGTGGAGTTGGCTCTTTCAACAGCGCGCCAACCAATAGCTGCGCTCCGCCAATTCGGCTCTTCAGTATCTGGGCCTTAGTGGCATCAGTCCAACGCTGCGCAACTGGCTCGCCAGCGAGATGCACCACCACGTCGACACCTGTCATCGCACCGGCATCGATCGTGCCTGCGTCCACATCCCATTGCACATCAGCAGCTATACCACGCGAAAGCCGTCGCACTGAGTGGCCCTTTGCCTCAAGCGCAATGCACAGCGCCTTACCGAGCATGCCAGTGGCGCCAGAGACTAATACCATTTTCTTAAGTTTACTCATGCCTTAAACTTTGCCAATGCGGCCAGCGCACGCGCACGCCCCGCTTGATGATCAATGATTGGTGAAGGATAGACATCCGCCCCTGACGCCTCAAGTAATCCAGCTGACGCCTGCCATGGTTCATGGATATACTTTGTTGGCAATTTTTCCAACTCCGGCACGTAGCGCTTCACATAAGCACCATCTGGATCAAATTTCTGCCCCTGTATGATGGGGTTAAAGATACGAAAATACGGGGCCGCATCAGCACCACAACCGCCACTCCACTGCCACCCAAGTGTATTACTCGCAAGGTCTGCATCCACCAAAGTATCCCAAAACCAACGAGCGCCGTCCTGCCAATCTTGCAGCAAATGCTTGACTAACAAGGAAGATACAATCATCCGCACACGATTATGCATCCAACCAGTTTGCCACAATTGGCGCATTCCAGCATCCACAATCGGATAACCAGTCTGGCCAGTCTGCCAGCGCTTCAAAATCACTGCGTCGGTCTCCCACGGGAACGATTCATATTGGAGCCGCAATGGTCGATTCGGCGTCTCGGGAAAATGATACAATACGTTGTAAGCAAACTCGCGCCAGTAGATCTCTTTGAGATACACCTGCGGGCCTTCTGCCGAACCATCACACTGCGCACGCACCGCCGCGACAATTTGCCTAGGGCCAATTAAGCCCCAGCGTAAATAAGGCGCTAGACTTGAAGTGCCCTCGAAGTCTGGACGATCTCGATTCACATGATAGTCATCGATTGGCCCCTGTACAAACGTCGCTAATCGTTGATGTGCCCCAGCTTCACTCACGCACCAGCGCTCAGCCATGCCCACGTACCAATGCACCTCTGGCAATAAGCATAAGTCCTGCAACGAAGCAGACGTCGGCCACGTTGCTGGGCCCTGCAATCGACCTAATGCTGGCTCGACTGGCGCTTCCACCGCTCTCGTGTGAACTTTCTTCCAGTAGGGGGTGTATACTTTGTAGGGCTGCCCACCACCCGCCGCGACGGTATGCGGCTCATTCAGCAGGCAACTATTAAAACTCTCCACCGCAATTCCATCCTCACGCAGCGCACGTTTGACTTCCATATCGACCGCACGCTGCGGACCCTCATAGCGACGATTCCAAACCACCTGCGTCGCTCCGGTCTGTTCAACCAGCTGGCGCAGCACCTTCAAGCTGTTCCCGTGGCGCACTATCAACTGCGAGCCATGCTCCGCTAAGCGCGAACCCAAACTCAGTAACGCCTGATGCAACCACCATTTCGACGCGCCCCCCGGAGGCCAGCCAGCATCCTCTTCAGGCGACCAGATAAAAACCGGTATCACATCTCCGCCCGCTTCAATCGCCGCGGCCAAAGCAGAATTGTCGTCAAGGCGTAAATCATTACGAAACCATAGAATTGTGGTAGTCATTATAGGAGAACGGTAATTGGGCCTGAAACTTACATACCTAGGGCAATATTTGAACTGTCCGCAAGCTTTCCGCGCTCGCTTCTTGATTCTAGCAGAAAACTAACCAATATCGCGGCCATGGATACCACAACCGCAATACATCAACGCCGCTCAATTAAACATTACGATCCCGATCACAAAATGACCGAGGTCGAGATTCAAGAACTGCTCGAGCTAGCATTACTCTCTCCTACTTCTTTTAATATGCAGAATTGGCGCTTCGTCGTAGTCACTGACCAAGCGAAGAAAGCCGCGCTTCGAGCGGCAGCCTGGGATCAAGCTCAAGTCAGTGAAGCATCGATCCTTATCGTGCTCTGCGCGGATCTACATTCCTACGAAAATGGCGGCCGCTATTGGGTCCACGCACCGCAGCCGGTACAAGAGATGCTGGTGCCAATGATTGAGCCCTTTTACAAAGACAATCCAGCCTTACAACGCGACGAAGCGATGCGCTCGATCGGCATCGCGGCACAGACACTCATGCTCACCGCAAAATCGATGGGCTACGACTCCTGCCCAATGATCGGCTTCGACCCGGTTAAAGTCGCCGAAATCATCAATCTTCCTGAGCATCATATCATCGGCATGATGCTGCCGGTCGGCAAAGCGCTCAAAGACGCTAATACGCGTGGCGGCCAGCTCAAATACGACGAAGTCGTCGTTACGGACAGCTTTTAGACGGCGGGTCCGCTGGTTCAAATTTTCCATGATCCCAGCTGGATCTCGAAACCAAAGCAAAACGTAGAAGCGACACTCCTATCGCTATATCACTGGAGAAAAGCGACAAGAGTGTCGCTTCTACACACAACCGCGCCCCAGCCTACCCCTCGGCACGCACACGTGCGTCTGCCTCGATCGCGGCGAGCACAGTCTGCATTTCGACTGCGGCCACGGCCTTCACCTTGATCAAGTCTTCTGGGTTAAGTACTTCGCTGCGACCAAACACGTAAAACTTAATCTTCGGCTCTGTGCCAGATCCGCGAACAGCGAAGCTGTAACCATTACTCAACTCAAGGAAGTAGAAATCCTGCGGCGGTATCTTCTGCCCATCGGCATCGATGATTTCGTCCTTACCGAAGTCAGTAAACCCAGACACTTTCACATCACCAAATGCCTTCGGTGCAGCGCTACGATAAGACTCTAAGATGTTCTTAATCTTCTGACTGCCGGCAGCGCCCTCGTAGTAGATATTGATTGTTTTCTCTTCGTAGTATCCATGTTGCAAATACAACGAATCGAGAAACTCCGGAAAGGTCATTTCCTGCGCCTTCAAATATGCCGCGACTTCGCAAAACATAATAACCGCTGCATTGGCATCCTTATCGCGCAATTTATCGGTCGCGAGATAGCCATAACTTTCTTCACCGCCAAAGACGAAATAAGTCGAGTAATCGAGCAATAAGTCGGCACGTGTCCAGATGTCGCACGCATCGTAATCCACCGCAGTGCCTTCTTCTTCAAGCAAGCGCGCTTTCATTTGCGCTTCGTAACCGGCGAGCTTCTCGCCAATCCACTTAAATCCAGTCAAGGTATTGATCGTCTTTAGGCCATGCCAATCAGCCACTGCTTCCTGCATCGGACTGGTCACAAAGGTCTTAATCAAGACAGTATTGTCACCGCCATCTTCTGGGATCACTTCAGCGTCCTTCAGCACGGAGATACGATACTCCGCCATAATTGTACCAATTTGGTTGCCAGTCAGCAACACCATCTCGCCGCTACGATCGCGCACGGCGACGCCCATACGATCTGCATCTGGGTCAGTGGCGACGACCACATCCGCACCCACTTCGTTGGCCTTCGCAATCGCCATCGCAAGCGCTTCGGCATTTTCAGGGTTGGGCGACTGAACGGTCGGGAAGCGCGCGTCTTGCACCATCTGCTCAGGCACTTCGATTACTTTGACGCCGAGTGCTTTCAAAGCAGGCACCGAGCTAATCGCACCCGTGCCATGAATCGGAGAAAATACGATTTGCGGCGCTTCCTGCTGCAACACTTCATGGTCAATCACCATCTCTTTGAGCAGCTCTAAGTAGGCCGCATCATCTGCCGCACCCAACGAAATCACTGGCTCGAGATCGATCTCGAGGAAAGCTGGCACTTCAGACAGTTCCACTAAATTGACCAGATCGACGATGCCTTCGGCATGTGGTGAAACCACTTGCGCGCCATCATCGAAATAGACTTTAAAGCCATTGTCGTGCGGCGGATTGTGGCTGGCAGTAATCACTGCTCCACAAGTCGCATGATTCTGCCGCACCGCAAAACTCAGCTGCGGCGTCGAGCGCGGCCCTTCGAAGATGAGCGCTTGCCCACCGAGCTTGCACCAAGTCGATGCAGCCAACTCACAGAAATGACGTGAGAAGTGACGCACATCATGTGCAATCACAAAGCGTGGTAGATCGTAGCTGCCAGACTTTTTGAGATACTGCTTGGTATAGCGAAAGAGACCGATTGTCGCACGTACGAGATTGAAATCGTTGAGTAGATTCGAACCCACCGCAGCATGCTCGGGCGAGCCCATCTCGGACAGCGTGCCAGTTTCAGCCGCAGCTGGGACACTACCAATCGTGCGACCACGAATGCCACCCGTGCCAAATGCAAGGTTTTGGTAAAACCGGTCGTTCAACTCGTCCCACTCGCTGTTTTCGACCAGCTCAACAATGCTCGCTCCGGCCCAGTTAGGCAGAAAGTCGGCACTGGCCCACTTCTTTAAATTGACGACAGTGCTTTCAAGCAGAGAACCCGCGGCTCCGGCGGCTTCGATTTTTTCAATGATGCTCATAGTATTTCGATAATGATATGAATGATTGATATACTAAATAATGAATTACTCGATAATCAAACCTTCGACGATGGCAGGCTTATCCTCGAGCGCGGCCCATTGCGCGACAAAGTCAGCTTCATCCGCGGCAAACAAGTGACAGATCTCAAACCAGGTGCTCGGCACGCCAGTCTCATCCGTTTCGATCTCTTCGCCTGCAGCCCTCAACCAACGGACGAACATCCGCAGTTGGTCCCTCTTACAAGATTTAGGCGAGTCCACGCCTTCGGCATTCTTTACTGGACTAAAATCATCCTCGCGAGCCGCTTCGATAATCACTGGATTCTTTGCCAGTGGCAGCGCGTCAAACACGAACATTTCAAACTTCACCCCATTCGCAGCATCGGGAGTGACAATTACGCCATCCGCACCGACATACGGAATCTTCTTATCGGCACGATGGAATGGCAGCTGCACATCCGATGAAGTGCTGCCCGCCCGCGCGATAAATGCGCGGTCGAAAATGTGAATCGCAACACTACCACCATTGAAGCGGATCGAACCATCAGCATTCGTCTCTTCCTGCATCGCATCCGGCATGTCGCTATATTCCACCACCAGAGCCGCGTCATCTTGCATACAAAAATGACCGACCTTTTCGAGCGCATAGGCTTTCGGCACCATCTTACTTGAAAGTTCCGACTGCCCGAGCACGTGAAAACCAATGAAAGCCGGATCGATACATTGAATAATTGGATTATCTACTTGAAAATAGCTCACACAATCGACCCCCCATTCCTCCATCTTTGCCACCGCACCACTACGCACCAACGCACGCAGCGAACCACCGTGCCCATCTGGCGTCATCGCGATCTTCGACTTTTCAGTTAGCAGAATCTTGCCGTCATAATCAACCGCCGGCACCAGCCCTTGCATAATAAAATGAACCGAATCAGGTTCGAGTCCGAAAAAGTCTGACTCCTTAAAAGCGGCGACCGTGGCTTCGTTATTGATTTCACTGGTAAGAATGAACCAAGGAATCGTCACATCAAAACGCTCACCTGAACGCGCGATCTTTTCAGCGAACACTTGAAAAAGTGTTTTTTGTGAAACTGGAGTTACCGGATATGTGCCCTTCGGTCCATCGTAGCCAAGGCGTGTGCCTTGCCCACCTGCGACCGTAAAAGCCGCCACACGACCTGCGGCAATTGCAGCCGAACCTACCGCAACCGCTGCGTCCCACTGCGCTTGGTCGCCTCCGTTCGCAGGTAGCGCCGTGTAAGGCGCAGGCGTTAAGCCGTCCAAATCAACGGAACTCGCATGCGCCCCCTGAAGGTGCTCAGTGACCAACGCACCCACTTCCGAAAGGTCAATCGACGACGCCTGAGCAAGCAATTGCGCCTGCCCGTCGGCATCGAGTTCATCGAAGTAACGGAAGACCTGCCCTTGGCCAGCCAGTTGAAATGCTTGAATGAGAGAGATAGTCGCGTCGGAATGATTCATAATCGAAGCTGACACTACCTAGAGTGCTGCATCGAAAATGTAAACCTCGATCCATCCACTGCGTAAAATCCAAGTTAAAAGGACACAAAGCCTACGCCTAGTGCCACTCAGGGCTCATCAGAGAATCGAAACAGCAATTCATCGGGACGAGCGTATCCAAGCCGCTCGCGCACCACACGCTCCAAAAATTCTGGGTCTTCCAGTAATCGCGCCAAATAAATCTCCTTTTGCTCAAACTCTTTTCGAGCTTGTGTGAGCTTCGCCTCAATTCTAAGTTCCCGTACTCTGAAATTCTTATACTCTCGATAGGTCTGCACCATAAGACTGCTAAAGAATACGATCAATGCTAACAGCACCCCCATCATCATGAGTAGGATTACGCGTTCTTTTCGCTGTGAAGGATTCGGCATTAGACTCCACACAGAAGGTCATTTTCTTGAAATTGGAAAGGGTAATCTCAGCTTAGCTTAGTAGATTTTATATCATATG
>Ga0206125_10004457_pt1 | contig 12419 bp, 10 predicted proteins | sample Helgoland_Spring_4_FD_148598 | JGI IMG/M metagenome (GOLD analysis project Ga0206125, IMG submission 148598) | Pelagic subsurface seawater microbial communities from Kabeltonne, Helgoland, North Sea - Helgoland_Spring_Bloom_20160331_1 | ecosystem: Environmental > Aquatic > Marine > Epipelagic ... | reverse complement strand
CAATCCTCCGCGATTACCCGATGCCCGGGTGGCGAAATTGGTAGACGCAAGGGACTTAAAATCCCTCGATGGTAACATCGTGCCGGTTCAAGTCCGGCCCCGGGCACCATTTCTTAGTTTCATGCCATCCCATAAAGTCCTAAAAACCTATGTATGACAAGGGTTTAAGGCAATTTCTTGTCCTAAGAGATTCATTAAAATACCATTGCATCAAATCAAATTGGGGGTATATTTGGGGGTAAGTTGCAAACAGCAGATACCACCATGCTCAACGACAGTAAGATCAAATCGCTAAAATTAGCCGAAAAGCCCTATAAAGTCTCTGACTCAAATGGCTTGTATTTGCATGTGTTACCCAGTGGCACCAAAGTTTGGCGGCAAAAATACCGATTCCACAATCGTGAAAAGCTTCTCACCCACGGTAAATACCCCATTGTTTCTCTCGCCGATGCTCGCCGATTGCGCGATGCCGCGATCAAAGACTTAAGCGAAGGAAATGATCCCGCTAAGATAAAGCGAATTGAAAAAGCCAAACAAGTTAATACCTTTGGTGTGTTAGCTAAAGAGTGGTTTGATAAACAGGCCATTAATTGGAGCAAGGGTCATGCCGACAAGGTTTGGGGGCAAATGGAGCGCGATCTATTTCCTAGACTTGAATCAGAGCCGATTGAAAAGATCACCACAACCGATCTTCACGAAGTCCTCAAGAAAGTTGAAGGGCGAGGAGCGCTAGATGTGGCTTCACGCTTGCGGCAACGATGTGAAGCGATATTCAAACATGCCATGCTCACGGAGCGAACAACTGCGAATCCGGCCATGCCCTTAGTCGGTGTGCTTAAAACCAAAAAGGTACAGCATTTAAATGCGCTGGATACGAGAGACTTGCCAGAGTTTTTCACTAAGCTTGAATCGTTTGATAGTCACCGAATCGTTAAGATTGCGACCAAGATAGTCGCTCATACGTTTGTTAGGTCCAAAGAACTAAGATTTACCGTTTGGTCTGAAATAGACTTTGAGCAACGTCTTTGGCATATACCTGCCGAGCGTATGAAAACCAAGGCTTCAGATCACTTTGTGCCACTCTCTGATCCGGTCATTGCCTTGTTTAAGGAGCTTCAGCAATACAATGGCCATCGTGAATTTGTGTTTGCTAGCCCTCAACGCCCAAAACAACCAATCAGCGAAAACGCCATGATTCAGTTGCTTTATAGAATGGGCTATAAGGGCAAAGCCACGGTTCACGGCTTTAGAACGACAGCAAGTACCTTCCTGAATGAATCAGGCTATAACCCAGACGCAGTTGAACGTCAGCTCTCTCACAGCGAACGTAATCAGGTTCGCGCAGCCTACAATCGTAGCGAATATCTAACTGAGCGCACAAAGATGCTCAATGACTGGAGTGGCTATTTGGCATCTATGTCTACAAACGTAGTCGCATTAAACAAAATAGCCAACAAAAACTAGATGACATTCTTGCGCGCTTCACACTGAAAGCGATCAATGCTTAATTACTTCTCAAAATTAGATTAAACTCAATAGAACCACATAGAACCTTATGGCTCTATAAAACCAATGGTGTACCTAAAGCCAGTCTCAATGGAATGTAACGGGGATGTTGAATGTTTGAGCAAGTTTTTAAAAATATTGACGATATTCTGCACAAGGATGCAGGTTGCTCTAGTGAGTTAGATTACACAGAGCAAACGTCATGGATGCTATTTCTCAAGTACCTTGATGATCTAGAACGTGAGAAAGCTCTTGGGGCTGAACTAAACGAGCAAGAATACACCCACATCATTGAACCACAGCATCGGTGGAACACATGGGCAGCACCCAAAGACGCCGACGGCAACTTTGATCATAACAACGCCCTGACGGGTGATGATCTGATGGAGTATGTCGATAATGAGTTGTTTCCGTATCTCAAGTCCTTTAAACAGCGCGCGACCAGCCCAGACACCATTGAATATAAGATTGGTGAGATTTTCGGGGAGATTAAGAACAAGATTCAAAGCGGTTACAGTCTCAGGGATGCACTAGAGAAAATAGACCAACTACGCTTTCGCTCTCAAGAAGAAAAACACGAGCTGTCACACCTCTACGAAACCAAGATCAAGAACATGGGTAACGCCGGTCGTAATGGTGGCGAATACTACACGCCAAGGCCGCTGATTCGCGCCATGATAGAGGTGGTCAACCCACAGATTGGTGAGACCATTTACGATGGTGCTGCGGGTTCAGCAGGTTTTTTATGTGAAACTTACGATGTATTACGCCAGCGCGAAGGGCTGTCCAGCAGTGACCTCAAGATACTGCAAGAAAGCACGTTCTACGCCCAAGAGAAAAAGTCGCTTGCCTATGTGATCGCCATCATGAATATGATTCTGCATGGCATAGAAGCGCCCAATGTGATCCACACCAACACGCTGGGTGAGAATATAGCGGATATTCAGGACAGCCAGCGCCATGACATCATCTTGGCTAACCCGCCGTTTGGTGGCAAGGAGCGCCCAGAGATACAGCAGAACTTCACCATTAAAACGGGTGAGACCGCCTTTTTGTTCCTGCAGCACTTTATCAAAAAGCTAAGGCCGGGTGGTCGCGCTGCGGTTGTTATTAAAAACACCTTCCTATCCAACACAGACAATGCCTCTGTGGCTCTGCGTAAAGAGCTACTAGAGAACTGCAACCTGCACAGCGTATTGGATTGCCCTGGTGGCACGTTCATCGGTGCGGGTGTGAAAACCGTTGTGCTTTTCTTTGAGAAAGGCGCGCCCACACAAAAGGTTTGGTTCTATCAGTTAGATGTCGGTCGCAACATGGGTAAGACCAACCCACTTAATGACAATGACCTTAAAGAGTTTGTAGCTTTGCAACAAACCTTTGCCGAGTCTGATCAATCTTGGTTAGTTGATGTAAATGAAATAGATCAAAGCACATGGGACTTATCGGTTAAAAATCCCAATAGAAACGATGAAGTTATCTTGCGTGCGCCATCGGTGATCATTGAAGAGATTATGGCGCTGGACAAGGAGAGTGAATCAATCCTAGTCGGTATCCGGGAGTTGTTGTGATGGGCTGGGAAACACAATCTCTAGATAATCTTTGTGATTTCAAAAACGGACTTTGGAAAGGAAAAAGACCACCATTTGTTAAAGTCGGAGTAATTAGAAATACAAATTTCACTAAGGGTGGGATTCTCGATGATTCAGATATTGCCTACCTTGAAGTTGAGAAAAAGCAATATGAAACGCGAAGGTTAGAGTTTGGTGACCTTATTTTGGAAAAATCTGGGGGTGGGCCCAAACAGGCAGTTGGCCGAGTTATTGCCTTTGAGAAAGAAGCTGGTGAGTTTTCGTTTAGCAACTTTACTTCAATCATTAGAATCAAAGATAAAACTCGTTTGCATCACTCATTTCTCCATAAGTTTCTATATTTTCTATATGAGATTGGTGTGACTGAGACAATGCAGCGTCAGTCAACAGGGATTAGGAATTTACAGCTAAAGGAATATAAGTTAATTGATGTCCCATTACCCCCCATCCCAGAACAAAAACGCATCGTCGCCATCCTCGATCAAGCCTTTGCCGACATCGACAAAGCCTGCGCCAACGCCGAGCAGAATCTAAAGAATGCCCGTGAGTTATTTGATAGCTATTTGCAGCAGGTGTTTAGCCAGCGTGGTGAGGGGTGGGTTGATAAGCCCTTAGGAGAAATATGTAATTTCCTCAATGGCTTTGCTTTTAAGAGCGCAGATGCTGTGGATGAATCTAACGTGCAATTAATTAGAATGGGCAATCTTTATAAGAACGTCTTAGACCTAGATAGGAAGCCTTCTTATTACCCCAGTGAGTTTTCTGAGGTTCACAGTAGGTACCTGCTAAATGAGGGAGACCTTATTATTTCTCTCACCGGTACGACAGGAAAGCGAGATTTCGGGTTTACTGTTGAAATCCCAATGTGTGAGCAGAAACTTCTCCTCAATCAACGGATCGCAAAAATCATTGAGATAGACAATAAGCAAGTAGAGAAACAATTTCTTTTACGTATTTTGAAATCAAAATCATTTTTAGATGAGCTTTACGCTTCTGCTAATGGTACACGGCAAGCTAACTTGTCCACTTCTGCACTAAAAGATATTGAAATCACGTACCCAAGTATCTTTAAACAAAAAGAGCTAATAGCCGTATTTGATATGATGGAGCAACAAGTACAGAGCCTTGAGGGAGTGTATCAAACCAAGCTTGAGACCTTAGACGAACTTAAAAAGTCCTTTCTCCAAAAAGCCTTCTCAGGTGAACTCACCAAAGGCGAGGGGATGGCTGCATGAGTCGCAACGAAGCGGATACTCGCGCTGACCTAATCGACCCCAAGCTAAAACAAGATGGCTGGGGCATCGTTGAGCATAGCTATATCCGCCGAGAAGAAATTTGCCCCGGTCGCATCATTGCTGGCGGTAAGCGTGGCACGAAGGTATCCAGTGACTACGTTTTGATCTACCAAGGCCGCAAGCTAGCTGTAGTTGAGGCCAAGCGAGAGGGGCTGTCATACGTTGAAGGTGTTCGACAGGCTAAAGACTACGCCACCCGTTTACAGTGCAGTATTGCCTACGCCACCAATGGGCATGACATTTATCAGATCGACATGCGAACTGGTCAGGAATCTTTGGTCGATGACTATTTAAGTCCAGAGCAACTCTGGGCGCTGACCTTTAGCCCTGAAAGCGGTATCCCAGAACCTGATTTTGCAAGTCGCTGGCGTGAACGTTTTGCCGCCATACCGATTGAAACTAAAAGCGGCAGTTGGAAGCCGCGTTATTACCAAGAAAACGCCATCAACAATGTTTTAGACGCCATCGCGCTGGGTCGGACTCGTATTCTATTAACCTTAGCAACCGGTACGGGTAAGACGTCTATCGCTTTTCAAATAGCGTGGAAACTATTCAATGCGCGCTGGACTCTAAAGACCCAGAAAAACCCTGATTCAGCTAAACGAAGGCCCCGCATTCTGTTTCTAGCGGATCGCAATATTTTGGCAAATCAGGCGTTTAACAGTTTTGATGCCTTTGGTGAGGATGCGCTGGTCCGCATCGCCTCTGACGAATTGCATAAACTGAATCAGCAAGCCGATGAGGTCAATATGACCATCGCAAAGCCAAAAGACGCTCGTAAAACCAAAATGCGTAGCGTTCCTAAGAATGCAGCTGTGTTTTTCACCATCTTTCAAACGTTTATGAGCGGCAAAGATGAAGACGGTAACAATGCACCGTATTTTGGTGATTACCCGGAAGACTTCTTTGATTTTATTATTATCGACGAGTGTCACCGTGGTGGAGCGAACGATGAAAGTAGCTGGCGTGAAGTGCTTGAGCATTTCGCTCCCGCCGTGCAGTTGGGCTTGACGGCAACTCCAAAACGCAAAGATAACGCAAACACCTACAGTTACTTTGGTGATCCGGTCTATAGCTACAAACTGAAAGAGGGCATTAACGATGGGTTCTTAACCCCGTTTAAAGTAGTCACCATCGTTGGAACGATGGATGAATATATCTATACCCCAGGCGATGGCGTAGTAATTCGGGGCGAGCCAGAGCCTGGCAAGCTATATACGGAAGGCGATTTCAATAGGGTAATTACCATACCAGCACGAGAGCAAGGCCGAGTTAAGTACTGGATGGCCAAGATCAACCCTAAAGAAAAGACGCTCGTTTTCTGCGCCACCCAAGAACACGCTGGCAATGTTAGGGACTTCATCAACCAATACGCGGTTGAACGTGGCTGGACAACGAATACAGACTATTGCGTGCGGGTAACGGCTAACGATGGAAAGGCGGGTGAGACGGACTTAAAAACGTTTCAGGATAACGAAAAAACCATTCCCACAATCCTAACCACCTCACGCAAGCTATCAACAGGTGTGGATGCCCGCAATATACGCAACATAGTCTTGATGCGGCCCTGCAACAATATGATTGAGTTCAAGCAGATCATTGGGCGCGGCACACGAGTGATAGAAGGCAAAGATTTCTTCACCGTGTACGATTTTGTTAAAGCCCACCATAATTTTGCCGATCCTGAATGGGATGGCGATCCTGAATGGGATGACGAAACTATGCAACCCGAGGACTGCAAGGTGTGTGGCAACGGCCCCTGTACCTGTGAGCCAATTCCTTGCGATGAATGCGGTTTCAGCCCTTGTGTATGCAAAAAACCATGCACTGAATGCCAGCAAGACCCTTGCTCTTGTGAACCAGAAGTTTGCGCCGGATGTCGCTCAACACCCTGTATCTGCGAGCCGTTCATCTGCGTCACTTGCGGTAACTATCCGTGTACGTGTAAAAGTAAAGAAATGATTACCATTACGCTGAGTGATGGAAAAACCCGTCAGATTCGGCATATAGACGCCGTAATGTATTGGAGTGATTCAGGTAAACCGATTACTGCGAAAGAGTTCGTGGAGTTAATGTTTGGCGATCTACCCAGATTCTTTGAAAATGAAGACCAACTGCGCGAGATATGGAGTGACCCTAACACCCGGGAAAAGCTATTAGAAGACCTCTCAGAGGACGGCTATGACGCTGAAAAGCTAGAAGGCATGAAAGACCTTATTGGTGCCCGTGACAGCGATGTGTACGATGTGTTGGCTTATGTGGCTTTTGAGTCAGAAACCCAAACACGAGAAGGCAGAGCGAACTATGCGGTTGAAGGGATTCGTGAGAACTACAGCGCGAAGCAACAGGAATTTATCAGTTTTGTATTGCAGAAATACATCGCTGATGGCGTGCAGGAGCTATCTACTAAGAAAATGCAGAGCCTAATTCAACTCAAATACGCCACCCTTAGCGACGCAGCAACGGAATTTGGTTCAACGAAAGTTATCAGGGATACGTTTGTTGGGTTTCAGAAGTATCTCTATGAGCAACGCAAGGATATCTAATTGACTCTGCAACTATCAGACATAGCGGTTAGTCCTTCGATTAAAAATGAGGGAATTAAAACCTATGGTGTCCTAATATGAGCAAATTCACCAGACTTAAAAGTTATCTCCCCTTGTATCAAGCGGCTGACTATCTTGCTGAAAAAATATCCGAGGAAGTGCTGGAAGCGGACTTAATCGAGGCAGCGCTTAGAGGATCACTGAAATTATCAGTTTATCTCAAGGAATATTTTTATATTTTGGTAGGGTCGGCAAAAACAGAAAAGTCCAAATTTGATTCATTCGAGGACAACATTCTGTATGAAGAGAAACCTGAAATCGGGTTAAATGTATTTTACGACCTAGCAATGGTAGGTTCAGAAGTGAGCTACTTGGAATCTAGGTTCGAAGCGCTTCGAGAGCAACCTTTTGAGGATGTGACTTTCCTAGAACACGAAGACGGTTATATTCTTCAGGACGGAGAACGCTATGTATGCTTACTGCAAGACTTTGACAAAAATCCTGAGGTAAGGGGTTCGGAATATTACTTAGGAAGGCAGATAGAGCAGATTCACAATATGGGGCAAGGGCTGTCTAAAAATGATTCTGAGTATCTCACAGCGAAGAATGATGCCGATAGGCGCAGAGTCTTAGCGTTAGACAGGCACGTAGAGTATGCCGGAATGACTTTGGTGAAAGAGCGAGTTTTGCCAGATGGCGCAAGTCTTCAAGTGTCTATTCAACGATTGGACGCTTTAGCGAGGGTGTTAAATGAGGAACATGCGGTTCACCCAGTTTCTGATTTAAATGCTAGAGAACGAAATACCATATTGGTTTTGCTGGCAGCAATGTGCAAACAAGCAAATTTCGATTACTCGCAGCGGGGTATATCAAAAGCAATAGAGGCTGCAACAGAAGAAATGGGGGCTAGAGTGAGTGATGACACAATACGAAAAGTTCTGAGCCAAATTCCCGAAGCGCTCGAATCCAGAAGGAAGTAAAAACCGAATTAGGAATCCTAAACCCTAGTTAGTCCAATATAGTCCAGAGCATTAGTAATCTCATGAGCGTCCTAAACACGTTCGAGAGATATTAAAATGATGCACAAAATATTAAGACTTCCTGAAGTTAAAAACCTAACAGGCTTATCACGCAGTTCAATTTATCTGCGTGTGTCAAATGGTGATTTCCCAAAATCAATTTCTTTGGGTGGCCGCGCTGTTGGCTGGTTTGAAGAAGACATACAAAACTGGCTAGAGCAAAAACGTAAGGAAAGCCAAGGCGAGGGTTAAATAATGCCCAAACGATTAAACCCTAACCTTGCCAAGATACATTATTCGTATTCTGTATCGGAAGTTGCCGAGGTCTATCAAATACACCCTCATACGGTTCGCAATTGGATTAATGCGGGTTTGCCTACAGTTGATGAACATCGACCCGTCTTGATTCAAGGGTCTATGTTGCGCGACTACCTTACCCAGCGCAATCAAAGAAACAAGCGGCCCTGCGCGATTGATGAGATTTACTGCCTCAAATGTCGCCGCCCTCAAAAACCTGCCGAACGAATGGCTGATTATATGCCTAGCGATGCTTCCAAAGGATGCTTAACGGCGATCTGCCCGGTATGTGAATGTGTGATCAATCGCTTTATGGGAATTAGCACTCTTGAGCAAGTTAAGCAAAAACTCGATGTAAATATAAGGCTCGTTGAAAACACATAGTTATGTGAGATCAATCCCCCCTAAACATTGAATTAGATACAAGAGGAATAACCACCATGAAACACAATCCAGATAATGAACGAACTAAACGCAGATACTTTGTTTTTCTCAAAGATGCGAAAGGCCAGAACCCATCATCAATCGACGGGGTAGCTATGGCTTTGACCAAGTTTGAAAAGTACAACAAACGCAAAAGTTTTAAGGCGTTTCACTACGAACAAGCTATTGGTTTTAAGAACTTCTTACTTAAACAGAACAGCGAGAGTACTGGCGAAAAGTTGAGTAAAGCAACGATTCATTCAACTCTAAGACACCTCAAAGCATTCTTTCAATGGTTATGCTTACAAAACGGTTATAAGTCAAAACTGAATTACTCAGATATGGAGTATTTCAACATGGCAGAAAATGACGTGAGAGTCGCCACAGCTCGCAGAGAGAAGCGAGTGCCAAGCATTGAGCAAATTACCCGTGTGATCCATCATATGCCCTCAGAAACGGCCATAGAGAGGCGTAATAGGGCGCTGATAGCGTTTACTCTTCTAACTGGTGCGAGAGACTCAGCAACCGCTAGTTTTAGGCTCCAGCACGTCGATATTGAAGGTCGATCTGTGTACCAAGACGCAAGACAGGTGAATACCAAGTTCGCCAAAACCTTTCGGACATACTTTTTCCCAGTTGATGACAAGCTCTATCAAATTGTAGCCGAATGGATAAAATATTTGAAAACTGAATTGCTGTTTGGCGATGATGATCCACTGTTCCCCAAAACAAAAATGGGGCAAGATCATAAACAAGAGTTTGCGGCTAACGGAGTAGCTCGCGAAAATTGGTCAAATGCCAATCCCATAAGGGCCATATTTAAAACAGCTTTTACTCAAGCAGGTCTGGAATATTACAACCCTCACAGCTTTCGAGATACTTTAGTGCGGCTAGGTGAGATTGTATGTAGAACACCGGAAGAGTTTAAAGCGTGGAGTCAGAATCTAGGGCATGAGCAAGTTTTGACCACATTCAGCAGTTACGGAGAGGTACCACAAAATCGGCAATCTGAAGTGTTCGAGCGACTCCGAAACCCATTTGAACTGGCCGACCAAACAGATATTAAGGCGCTTGCTAGAGCAGTATTGGCGCTAAGGGGGTAGGGGGTACAAATCGCTGTGGTCTATCGATTGAAAATACGCCATCCCCGCTTTTTTTTATGGGCGCAGTTGAAACTTTTGAGGAAAATATAAAATAGGTTCTTTTGAAACGAATAATTTACGGGTTGTTCGCTCGCGCGGTATTTCGTTACCCACAAAAATTTGAAGTAGATTTCTGTTTTTTTGGGCGGGTAGTCGAGGATTTACTTGTCAATCCAAGAAGAGAATATATTATAGGTTCTTTGAGGGATTGAAGAAAGTGGGCGGCTCTCCTGAGGGCGTGGTAAGTTTTATCGAATTGGTAGGGGTATATATGATTAACAGAATTAGCTTCTCACTTTTGAGTATTCTGCTCTTTAGTAGTAATAATGTAAACGCTGCGTTTCCTGATGACTTTGAAGGGGTTATTTTGGAAGCAACCTCTGATGAAGCTGGCATCCGCAATTTTGCGGTCACCGCGACTTTAGATTTTTCATCCTCAGGAGGGTTTTTGGTTCTGGATAGCGATAAGGCAAGTGTATGGCCAGAGAGGTCTGTGTTTGGTACTGCCATTAATGCCAATGCATGGGTATTTGCTAAATTTGATGATCAGTGGCATGGTCATACTTTCGATTATATGAGACCTGGACAAATCGCCAAAAGCACAGGGGCTTTGAACCAATCTCACTTTAGTGGCCTTCCTTGGGTGCCCTTCTTTAATTATGATACAACCGGGGCAATTTACGGTTTTATGGTGTCTGGTCTCGTGCGTTTGGGCTCCTCGCAAGTCAATGTGGCAGAACGCAGTAATATTGTCTGGTGGAAATGGAATGTGGGTCCTGTGGATGAATGCGAAGCAGTACCTGAATCTCCAAATTGCGGGTCCAGAGTTTCTGTAGCCATTGACCTAGACTCGGTCATCGAAGGCGATGGTGCTGGGGCGGCCACCGCCATCGTCTCACGCAATACCGGTACGAGCTTGCCTCTTGAAGTGACGCTTGTCAGTAACGACACTACCGAAGCCACAGTGCCAGCTACAGTTATGATCGCCGCTGGGGAAAGGGACTCAGCGCCGTTTAATATCGATGCGGTTGAAGATGACGTGCTTGACGGCACACAAACTGTAAAGATTACGGCATCGGCCGCCGCGCACGCCGATGGGTCGGACTCTTTAGATGTTCATGATAATGATTACGACCTTACGGTACACATATCTGCGGCCTCGATTAGTGAAGCTGTTGGTGAGGCTGCTACCACGGCGACGGTATCGCGTAACACTGACACGGCCTTTGCTCTTGCAGTCGCACTAGTCAGTAACGACATCACCGAAGCCACAGTGCCGGCTTCAATCCTGATCGCTGCCGGGCGAAGTATCTCAGCTCCCTTTAATATCGATGCCGTTGACGATGATTTGATTGACGGTACACAAACTGTAACCATTATGGCTTCGGCTTTCGCGCATGCAGATGCTACCGATACGATCGACGTCAGAGACAATGACGTGCTCGGTATTACGATAGTCATTGATCGAGACTCGGTCAGCGAGAACAGTGGCGAAGGGGCTGCGACTGCCACCGTGTCGCGCAATACTGATACGAGCCTGCCTCTTGCAGTGACGCTTGTCAGTAACGATGCCACTGAAGCTACGGTGCCATCTACGGTACTAATAGACGCAGGACAGAGCACCTCAGCTCCTTTTAATATTGATAGCATCGACGACACTTTGATTGACGGCACACAAACTGTGAAGATAACAGCTTCGGCTTTCGCACATGAGGAAGGTGCTGACACGCTCGACGTCACTGACGATGACGACACACAGTTCTATGTATTGCCAACATTGAATGGCGGGGCCGTTGTCTTCAGTTTGTAAGCTCGGTGTATGTGGTTGTTAACTTCGACGGTATAATTCAATTACTATCAAAATCTGGAGTTGATATGAATACGAATATAAACCCTAATCGAGTTCCTATTGAGTGGACTGAATTTCTAAGTCTCTGTGTATCCTGTGGTCTAACGAAGCGGGCTTTGGCAAATGGCAAATACAGTTTTTGGTATGGGAATATAGGGGTCATCCATCAGGCGAAAGGGCAGGATGGTGGCCAGTTTAAAAATCAAGGTTACTTCAATGGCGTCTATGGTAATTTTGGTGATATGTGGCGCGGTCTGCCTGTTACTAAAGACGGACAAGTGCGGGTGATTGAAACTATTAATCCTGAAGCTCCCATGACTAAAGACTCTCAATCGGCGTTCGATGAAGTAGTAAGATTCATAGTAGATAAACGAAGCAAGTAGGCCAGAATGGTTGTCTATTCCAATGGTTACTTTTAATTATGGGGGTATAAATAGGGGTATATTGAGATTTATAATTGTAAATAAGTATATTATACAATAGCTTAAGAGTGTTGTGTTGTTGCGGCCCCGGGCACCATTTCTTGGTTACATACCCCATTTCCTTTTAGATTAGGTGGTTTCCTTTAGAGAACCGTCACGATCGTCTTCGGCGTGTTGTGGTGAACCTTCAGACGCTGCCATCACAGATACACTCTAGATTATTGCATTTGAGTAATTTAATCTCTCTGTCTTGGCTTTTTTGACACTATTCTTGGAAGAATAGAACTCTTATGTCCTAAAGCTTATTAAAAAGCGTTGCCTAATACGAGGC
>Ga0206125_10004456_pt1 | contig 12425 bp, 12 predicted proteins | sample Helgoland_Spring_4_FD_148598 | JGI IMG/M metagenome (GOLD analysis project Ga0206125, IMG submission 148598) | Pelagic subsurface seawater microbial communities from Kabeltonne, Helgoland, North Sea - Helgoland_Spring_Bloom_20160331_1 | ecosystem: Environmental > Aquatic > Marine > Epipelagic ... | reverse complement strand
TAGAGATTGCCATCCGGGTCAAAAGCGAGACCTCCGATTTCGGGTGGGGTGCCCTCGGGTAAGGGAATGGTCTCGACTTTGAGGTAGGCGTGCAGGGGCAGGCTGCCTATCATGGAGATGGCAAGACTACACAGTAGGACATTACGCAGGGAAAAGTGGTGTGGATTAGTCATGGATTTTCTTGATGGATTTGATGTAGAGAACCAGCGAGTTGATCTCATCCTTACTCATGGGGAATTTGGGCATGAAGTTAGCCTGGTAACCTGGGGCAATTTTGGCGTTCGGGTTGATGATGGATTCGTAGAGGTAGGCGTCGTCAGCAATAACTTCCTCATCGCCGAAGGCGCGTTTACTACCGAAGAGCCCCAGCATGGTGGGTCCATGGTTTTTACCGCCATCCACGGAGTGGCATGTGGCACAGGAGTATGCGGTGAACAGGTGCTCACCACGTTCGACCGTCACCCCCTTGAATTCTCTCTCTTTCTTTTTGCTGAATTGGGCAACAGCGGGGTCAGGTTGGATAGTGACTACGAGATGATTGGGTGCCAGCTGTTCCTGATCGCCTGGGCCGTGATAGCTGAGCTTGGTATCTCCCTCGGCACGGTATTCGACGCGTAGTGAGCCGCCGTCACTTTTTGAAATGGGGGTAATGGCTGTGCTGATGACGGAGTTGTTCGCACTCCAGCGGAAGGTGGGCAGGTTGTTTTTGCGGCTGTGGCCGAGGTATTTGGGAATGCCGACGGGTTTGCCGTTGATGTGAATGGGGTGATACCCCTTGGTCATATGGGTGAGCACACCGTCGAGCTTGGGCACGTAGCCAAAGCCCTTGCGGCTGCCACGGTCACCCGCTCCCCAGTAGGGTGTCATGTCCAGGAAACCGTCTTTCCAGGCGTAGAGCAGGCGGCACTCGGTGGTGTCCCAGACGTAGGAAAGCTCCTTGGCGTGGTTGACCGCGATGGCGGCGGGAATGCCGTCAATGGGTTGGCGATCGCCACTGACATCTTTGCCCGCACCGGGTGAATACTTGGAGGCCGGGGCCCCTTTGCCGTGGTTGCCGAGTACCGCATCTTCAAGCCCAGGATCAGGCACGTAGGTGCGCAGAATGAGGGGTTTTGCCACTGTGCCGCTGGGATGAACATCGTAGCTAACAGTGGCGATCGATTTTACACCGTCAATTTTGGCATCCTTTCCCTGGGAATGAGAGATGTCGCAAAGCAATAGAAGTGCAATGATGGTGCTGTAATATTTCATGTGATTAAAGTGCTTAGATGGTCATGGCGTTGAAGCCGCCGTCGACGATCATTTCGTGTCCGGTGATAAAGCTGCCTGCCTTGTGAGAGGCGAGAAGGAGAGTGGCGCCGATGAGCTCGTCTGGTGTGCCGAAGCGCTCAGCCGGAGTCTTGCCGATAATAGAGGCTACGCGTGATTCATCGAGAACCTTGCGGTTTTGTTCCGCCGGGAAAAAGCCGGGCACGAGGGTGTTGACGCGTATTTGCTGCGGAGCCCATTCACGCGCGAGGTTTTTGGAGAGGTTGTGCACAGCTGCCTTGGAGGCAGAGTAGGTGAAGACACGGGAGAGGGGATTGAGTCCTGAAATAGAGCCGAGGTTGATGATGGATGCCGGTTTTCCGCGATCGATGAAGTGCTGACCGAAGACCTGGCAGGCTTGCATGGTTGCAAGTAGGTTAATATCGAAAATGTTTTGAAACTCCTCTTTCTCGATCTCAAAGAAGGGGGTAGGGGAGTTGACCCCAGCACCATTGATGAGGATATTAATCTTGCCGGAGCGCTCGATGACGGCATCACGGAGCTCGTTAAGTGAGTCCTTTTCACTGAGGTCGGTAGCGATGAAATAAGCGCTGCCACCAGCCGCTTTGATGGCGGCAATTTTATTGTCAGCTTTGCTTTGATCGCGGCCAGCTATAACAACTTCAACGCCAGCTTTAGCGAGGCCGATGGCCATGTGTCCGCAGAGTTCGCCGGTGCCGCCGATGATGACGGCGACTTTTTTATCGAGGTCAAAGAGTTGGTCGAGATAGGACATTTTTGTTAGAGGTTGAGATAATTTTTGATGTTGTGGTAGGCGATGTTTTGCGCCGTTTGGATCAAGAGGGTTCGATCGTTGGGCATTTCACCGGACTGCGCTTTTTCTGCGAGGAAGGAGCAAAGGATGCGTCGGTAGTAATCATGGCGGACGTAGCTGGTGAATGAGCGGCTGTCGGTGAGCATGCCGATGTGGGTGCCAAGGGCGGACATAGACGTGAGGATGTCGAGTTGTTCGCGGATGCCGCGCACATGATCGAGGTGCCACCAAGCTGGTCCGTATTGCAATTTCGCTTGCCCTGCGAGCTCTCGGCCGCTTTGTAGTTTGCCCGGCGTGAGCGGGCGACCGCGAGGGAGCGCAAGCGGTTTGGAAGCCGCTTGTTGGAAGTTCTGGAGAGCAGCGCAGAGTGAAGTGCTTTCGTTCGGGTTGAGGTTGTAGAGGATAGTTTTGGGTAGTTGGTCGCTTTGATCGAGATCGTTGAGGAAGTGAATCAGTCTCTCGGTCTGTGGTAATGAGCCGATGGTGTCAAAGCCGGCATCGGGGCCGGTTTGCTTAGAAAGGCGGGTGTTGACCTCACGTTGTGGTCCGAGGTGGAGCTGCATGATCCAGCCTTTTTCATGGTTCCATTGAGCAATGGATTTGAGGGCCTGATACTGTGGTGTCTCAGGTGCGGGAATTTGGCTAAGCCCATGATCCGACATCTGACATCCATGGGCATGAAAGTAGTCGTGGCGTTGCTTCAGCGAGCTAAGATCGATCTTGTCCTCAAAGAGGTGCTTGTCTGGGCGGAAAGTGGGTAGCACCTGGGTGGGGTGATTTTTTGCCGCGATGGACTTGTGACTGGATAGGTCGTCGAAGGGGTCATCGGTAGTGGCGATGAGTTTGACTTTAAAGAGCTGGAGTAGCTTGCTGACCGTGGTGTTATCGCTCAGCTCGCTGTTGGTTTGATTCCAAATGCCTTCTGCCGTTTCAGCGTTAAGTGGAATGGTGATGTTGAAGATTTTCTCGAGCTCCATGTGGGCCCACTGATGAACGGGGTTACCAATGGCCAGTGGCAGAATACTGGCGAAGGCATGAAACTTTTCATAGGGGCTAGCGTCACCAGTGATGAACTTTTCTTCCACACCACAGCCACGCATCAGACGCCATTTGTAGTGGTCATGCTTGAGCCATAGTTCCCAAATATTCTCAAATTCGTGGTCGTTGAGAATCTCATCTGCGGGCAGGTGGGTGTGGTAATCCACGATGGGGAGGCCCTCTATCGATGTATAGATAGTCTCGGCAAGCTTGCTGGTGAGAAGGTGTGACATGGGGTGGAACGAATAGCTGGAAATTTACTTAAGAAAGCAATGATGTGGTATTGAGAGAGGGCAAGCTAAGCTGAGATGCCAACTTGTTGAGCTCAGCGAGCTCGGCGTCAGAGAAGAGCAGGCCACCTGCTTGTTCAGAGCGCGTAGCGGCTTCAGCCTCAAGCTGGCCTGGGAGAATAGCATTTTCATTGCCGGGTCCGAGGATGTTCTCAATCACGGCCTTGACGTTTTCGGCTTGGTTTCTTCCCAAGGCAAAATTCTTAGCAGATATCGCCTCAGGGTGGATGATTTGGAAAAAGAACGAGGTGCTGCTTTTCTCATCTTGGCTTGGCAGGGAGCGGCCGCGGTGAGCCGGAAGCGAGCCGCCGATATAGGCTCCGAACAGTTCGTTGATGAGGGATAGGCCGTAACCTTTATGAGCGCCAAAGGGTAAGAGTGCGGTGACTTTGTTAGGGTCTTGGGTTGGGTTGCCATCAGCGTCAACGGCGGCCATGGGGGGCAGCTCTTTACCTTCTCTCTTGAGCTGCTGCACTCGGCCCATGGCACAGGTGGAGGTTGCCCAGTCGATACAGAGAGGAAAGCCAACGGCATCTTGAGTTGGAAGACCCCAGCTGTGGGGGTTGGTGCCGAGGGTGGGGGATTTGCCGCCAAAGGGAACGACTTCTGCTAAAGATGAGGTGCAGTTAGTGTAGGCGATATAACCACGCTTGGCAGCATCAATGACGTAGCCGCCACCCCAGAGGTAGTGGAAGCAGTTGTCCACGCTGACGATGCCGACTCCGTGTTGGTCTGCGAGCTCGATGGCACGGTTGAAGGCCTGGATGGCGACGGACTGGCCGAGTTTTTTGTGGGCGTTCCATACTTCGGCTGCAGAAAAACGGTTCTCGATGACTTCGATCTCTGCTCCTGGCGTGCAGCCGCCAGCTTTGGAGCCAAACAGGTCGTCAAGATGCAGGGCCTTGATAGCGTTATGGGTGTTGTTGCCATGCCAGGTGGCAGCGGCACACATTTCAGCAGCATCACGTGCTTCGTCAGCAAGATAGCCGCGAGCTTGGTAGGCGGCTTGAACCAAGGCGTTGTGGTCTTCGATGGAAACAGTATTCAAGATGCGAGGATGGTTTCGGTGATTTGTTCAGGTGGGAGCTCAATGGAAATGGTAAGAGCGTCCGTGCTTGGCGGCTCAAGGGTGTCAAGCTGGCTATCTAGAAGGGTGACTGGCATGAAGTGATCTTCTCGCCCCGAACGTGCATGGGCACGCTCTTGTAGCAACTCCCTGCTACCTTGTAGGTAGACAAAGCGTGGTGTGACGTTTCCGCTGGTCAGGATGTCTCGGTAGCTTTGCTTAAGTGCTGAGCAGGCGATGATGATGGGCTGATCGTGATGGTTGAGTAGCTCACTCAGTGCCTCGAGCCAGCCTCGGCGGTCCTCGTCATTGAGGGGGCTACCGCTTGCCATTTTACGTATGTTTTCTTCAGGGTGAAAATCATCACCATCAAAAAACAGGGCGCCGGTTTTTGCAGATAGCAGCTTGCCGACAGTGGACTTGCCACTGCCGCTCACGCCCATCAGCACGATGGACTGGTTCAAGGGTTGACGATGTTCGGGCATGCTTCGGGACCTTCGGTCAGGATTTGCATCACGTTACGCGCGGCGTGTTCTGCCATGCCAGCGTTGGACTCGGCAGTGTTGGAGCCGATGTGCGGGGTGAGTAGAATGTTTGGCAGAGATCGTAAGTCTTTGGCCGGGTCTTGTGGCTGGTATGGCTCTGCTTCAAAGACGTCCAGTGCGGCTGCTCCAAGTTGGCCACTGCTTAGGGCATCGTAGAGATCATTCTCGCACACCAGTGCCCCGCGCGCAGAATTGATGAAACGAGCACCAGGTTTCATTTTCTTAAAGAACGCGGTGTTGGCGATGTGTTTGGTGGAGTCCAGAACGGGTAGCAGGGTGAGCACGAAGTCAGCGTCAGCTATGGCTTCATCGAGTGAGGTTGTGTAGTGATCGATACCGTCTGCAGGGGAGAAATTAGGGTCTTCCATGATGTCATAGCCAGTGACGTGCATGCCCATGCCGTGGTGAAGCTTGGCGCTGAGATTACGGCCGATGCGACCGCATCCAAGGATCGTTATTTTTCTACCTCTGACTTCGATGCCAGTGGCGGGTTTCCAATCACCAGCTGCGGTAGTGGCGTGGGCGTGATGAACTTGACGAGCAAGGGCTCCGATCATCCATACGGCGTGCTCGGCCACGGCATTATCTAAAACACCTGGGGTATTGGCCACCCAGATGCCGTTTGCCGATGCCTGTTCTTTGTCTACGCTGTCGTGACCGACGCCAAAGCGGGCAATCACGCCACCTTTAGGAAGAGCTTGATAGAGTTCACCGGTGTAGGGAAGAATATCGGCAATGAAGGCGCGCACGCCTTGTGTGCTGATGGCAGCCGCTAAACTCACCTCATCTTCTGCTACTGGCGTAAATTGAAAATGGGACTCGGCGCTGATGCGCTCAAAACACGATCGTGCCTTGGCGTAAGAAATCTCTGAAACAAAAACAGTTTCCATGCCGCAAATATGTTCATGATGCGTCTAAAAAGCAATGTGGTGATGCGGATAAATAATTTATCATTTGCGACAGTAGTCTAATCTGCCTTATGGTGTTGTCACGTAAGCTGCCGACTATGAAGAAGGACAAACCAACTATTATGCTTCTGGCCATTCGCCAGGGTTATTTTTCCCGCGAGTTTCTCAGAGGTGTAATGGCAGCCCTATCAGATAAGAGTGGTTTTGATTTATGGGTAGCTCCACCGATACACGATGGTCAGCATTTGGAGGCCTGCTTGGCGAGTCAGAACGTCGTTGGTGTAATGACTCGAGGTGTTTCTCATGATCTCATCAATATACTTGAAAATCGCGACATTCCAGTGGTTTCGATACGGGGACCGGAGGATGAGGAGGAGCTTGTATTAAATGGCCCACACGTTGACGACAAAACCATCGGTGTGATTGCCGGTGGTGAGTTTGTCAGGTTGAATCTTCGTGAGTGGGGATTTGTGCACTGGCAGGGAGTCTCCTGGTCTGAAGCGCGGAAGCAATCCTTGGAGGCCTTTGCTGCAACACTTGGGGTGAAGGTCAAAACCCTATCACTCTCTGGCGATAAACGTCATGACTGGTCTGGGGTGTTGGAGATCTCTGGATGGCTTTCTGGTATTGCAAAGCCGTGCGGAATCCTGGGGTGTAACGACGAGGCTGGAGTAGGCGTGCTGCAGGCCTGTAAGCTTTCTGGTTTGAGTGTGCCTGATGAAGTGGCGGTGGTTGGTGTGGATAACGATCGTTTACTCTGTGAATCCAGTTCGCCTTCGCTGAGCAGTATTGATCTTCATACAGCTGATATTGGACGAGCAGCCGCGCATCAATTATTGAGGCTTTTAGGGGAGAAGGTAGCCGAACAATCAAAACACGTTGCTCCAGCAATGATGGTAATACGAGAATCTAGCCATGAGGTGGATCGCTACCTGCTCGTCTACCAGGCAGCGATCAATTATATTGCCAGCCGTGCTCTGGCAGGGGTGAGTGTGGCCAGTGTGGCGGATGCTTGCGGGATTTCCAAACGGGGGCTAGAGCGTGCCTTTGCCAAGCATGCCAAGGGCAGTCCTGCTGAGATTATCCGTGAGCAGAGGGTGGCGGGTATCCTGAGCTTACTTGGTAACCAATCATTGGGGCTCGCCAATATCGCTCAGCAATCAGGGTTTTCCGATGCATCAAGCCTGTCTAATTTCATCAAGCGTGCAACCGGTAAGACGCCAGGGGCGTTTCGTGATTAGGCGGTCTTGAGCTCATTCTTTGGCTTAAAGGGAGCCTCGAGCGTCTCAATGAGTGGGAAGATTTCGGAGAAGTCCTCAAGGGTATCGGAATCCTGTTTGCCAAACACGCCTTCTTCGATGAGCTGAAAAACCATAGCGCCAATATCACTGCATGATTTGACACCCCATTCTGTCATCATGGTGCTGGCCATGGGGCCAAACTCCTGAATAGCCAGATCACGGAATCCGATGAGTAGCTCGCTGGCTGCAACGTGGCGGTGCTTGCCGTCATTGCTTTCCATGACACGCCTGACGGTGAAGTCGAGGGCGTCCTTGAGAAAGTAATAAGCGCCAGAGTCGTAGCCTTGATGCTCAGAGCTAATCGCTTCTACAGCATCCGTGAACTGAGTAGGTTGCATACTAGTTATGCTTCACTATGTCCGTTTCGATGTCAAGTTTACCGTCTGAATCGGCGACGGTTGCTATATCGTGAACTTATTTTAATGAGTGTAGATAGCTGATCATGTCGACAAACTGTTGAAGCGAAAGCTCGTTGGCAAGTCCTGGGCCCATGATGCTGGAGGTTTGTTTCTCAATGCTTTTGACGTCTGCGGCATTCAGTTTGGCTGAGATGCCTGCAATGTTGTTAACAACGACTTCAGTGTCATTCTTGGAGATCAGCGTTCCCATGTGAGGGGTGCCGTCATTCATGGTGACGGTGACCCAGGAATCTGCGATGGTGGCATCGGGCTTGAGGATGGCCTCGGCGATTTGCTCTTTATTGAGAATTGAGCCAATGTGGTTGAAGTCAGGGCCTTTGATGGGGTCGTCAGGATTAATGTTGTGACAGGCTGCACAGGCAAGGCTGGCGAGGGCTTTTTTACCTGCCTTGGGGTTGCCTTTCATTTTGTCGAGTGCGACCATGACGTCTTCAATGGAGGTTTTGCCGACCTGGCCTTTATTACTTTTCTTTGCTGTTTTTGCTGGTGGGGCTTTGCCAATACCACTGAGGTTCATGCGGTGTTTGTCAGCGTTTGAGGCAAGAAATGCTTTTTGCGCAGCGTCCGCCTTGTCCCAATGAGCGCGGTAGACTTTCTCGATCTTATCGGACTCAGACCACTTGATGGCCTTGTAGTAGGGGCCATGGGTGTCGGGTCGGGTGAACCACCACCAGGAGCCGTCATAGGGTTCTTCTTTATGGTAAAGACGTGCGAGAGCGGTGAGAATCTTGTTCTGTAGATTCTTGTCGTTGGAACTGCTCAGCTTGCTGATCAGTCCATCAACGACTTTCGGGTCATGCATCAGGCGAAGGGCCCATAATGCTCCATCTTGGCTCGGTGAATCAATGGCGGCGAGGCAGGCCTCAGTGGCATTGAGGGAGACGAGGGATTGCACGGCAAGGTGAGGTATTACCACAGCGGAGTGCGGTGTGGCGTGGGGGCCACCCTGGTGGCCTTTTTGAGTAGAGGCTTTCATCGGGGCTGGTGGTATGGCGGCGCTGAGCAGGGCCTTGGCGGTGTCCGCTCTGTTAATTCTACCAAGCCCGATGGCGGCCGCGGCTTGCACCCGTGGGTTGTTGTCTTGTAAGCCGGCGAGGAAGGGTTCGATGGGTGCCTTGTTGCTCAGGGGCTTTCGGTCTGCCAGGGCGCGTAGTGCAAACTCACGAACCTTAGTATCGTTGGTCAAGCTGGCTAAGCCGGTGTTGGCTTTTTCCCCAAGGAGCTGGCCGTAGGTGAAGATAGCGGCAACGCGTGACTCGATGCTGGCAGAGGAGTCGGCGGCAATGGCAAGCACAGCGGTAGCGGTGTCGAGTTTGCGGTTAAGGATTTCCTGCTGGGTATGCAGGCGAACGGTGGAGCTGTCAGATCTTAACAAGGAGACTAAGGCGTCGTCAGCCAGTTCTTTAAACTTGGGGGCAGCCGTGTATTTCCAGTCCTTTGGGACAACTCTGATGACGTAGCCTTTTTCGGGGCTGCCTTTGAATCCTGCACCTGCCCAAGCAGCGAGGTAGAGGCGGCTGGAGGCGTCGGTATCGATGTCGGTGAATTGGGTCAAGCCGATGTAGTCTTCTTGTGTCTGGGTAAAGGTGGCGCCATCAGGCTGAACGCGATGGATGAAGACTTGGCTGCGCCCCCAATCTCCCATCAAAGGCACGTTATTGTATTTTTCTGGCCAGCCGGGCTCTTGGAAAAACATCGAGCCAGTGCCGGAGCCGCCACCGACGTCAACGAGTGCTGGGAGGATTTCGTCAGTGAAGTTTTTGAACAGCATGGGGTAGCCATATTTTGCTGTCTGAATGTTGTGAATGAAGCGGACATTCCAGCCACCGCCGTCGTTGGTATTGCCGCGGGTGTAGATGTTCATCAGCGGGTCAACAGCGACATCGTAAATGTTGCGCAGGCCGTGGGTGTAGATCTCGAGCTCGGAGCCGTCAGGGCGAACGCGCACAATACCGCCACCGAGCATGGTGAGAACGGTGCCGTCGGAGCCTTTTGCCTCGTGCATGCCGTAGTCGCCGACGGCGATGTAGATCCAGCCGTCAATGGCCATGCGCATGCCGTTGGTGGTGTGGTCTGCACCACGGCTTTGGTTGTGCGTCTTGCAGCTAATATTGGAGACAAGTATCTTGGGCGGGCCATCAGCTTTGCCGTCTTTGTCCTTATCCTCGAGGACACCCAGGTGCATGGCGCCAAAGTTTTTTTCATCCTTCCAGATGGTGTAAATGACGTAGAGCTTGTCACCCACGGCAATGAGGCCACGTGGGTTGTCAAGGGTGGCAAAAATAGTGTGTTCGTCGGCAACGCCATCGTTATCAGTATCACGGAGACGCACAATTTTTCCTTTGCCCGGGCCTTTGCCGAGCGAGCCGCACATATCCACGCCGACAAAGACGTCACCATTTGGGTGGGCGCTGAGGCATGCTGGCGAGGGTGTGAGCCCAGGGCTGGTGAAGGTGGTTTGGCTTAGCTCGGGGGGGAGAGCCGATAGGCTAGTGATCGATAAGCTAATGGCGGCTAATAGAGAGCTGATTGAGCGAATTGAGCCGATGGAGTTTGAATGGGTGTGGGTCATGGTGTGGGTTCCGTTGTGGGTCATGAGAAGTAATGCTTACAATACGTTGTAGATGAAGAAATATTTCAGTGGTGATGGTCAGGGGCTTTTTCCGAGCAGGAGTGGCATTTGACCCAGCCAGCGCTGCCGTCAGTGTAGTGTTCTTTTTTCCAGATAGGAACGGTTAATTTGATGGTGTCGATGATGGCGCGGCAGGCAGCGAAGGCGGCATCGCGGTGGGCGGCGGAAACGGCGATGCAGACGGCGATTTCACCGATTTGCAGGTGGCCGGTGCGGTGGACGCAGCGGGCAGCGATAATGTCGTGTTTGGTGATGATTTCCGATAGTATACGCTGGCCTTCTTTTTCTGCAAGTGCTGGGAAGGCCTCATATTCAAGAGCGGTGACGTCTCGGCCCTGGTGGTGGTTGCGCACCCAACCCTCAAAGCTAGCAAAACCACCGGCAGCAGGATCTCGCACGGCATCACAAAGGGTCCGTGGGTCAATGGGCTGGTCGGTTAATTGAAACATGTTTCCAAATTCACTATTCAACATTTCTCAGCCTCCTGCGACGGGCGGGATGAAGACGACTTCTTCATCGTCGCTGAGCGGATGGCTCCAGTCGGTAAAGTCGCCATTAACGGCAACCATCATTCCTTTGCGTTTCAGCGGCAGTTGATACTTGGCGCGGATTTCTTCAAATAGGCCGGCGGGTGTGACGGTGTCGGTTTGCAGGCTTTCGCTGTTGGTGCGGGTGAGTTCACGCAGTTGGGCGAAGTAGCTGACGGTAATATTTTTTACCGTGGTGCTTGAGTTGAGGCGGGCGCGGATTTCGATGAGATCGGCCTCGGTGTTGGTATTGGCGAGAGGCCAGAGACCGGGCGAGGGCAGTGCGTGGCCGTTAAGCTGGATCAAGACCGAACGCGGGCATTGTTTACTCTTATCGATGGCTGATTGCACGGCCTTGATGGAGGTGGGTTCCCAGATGGCACAGAGGGGTTCGGGCAGGCCGTCGCTCGCGCTGCTGAAGTAGGTGGCATCGTGGCTGCTGCTGCGGCTCCCGATGAGAATCTCGAGCTGATCTTTTTCCAGAAGGGGCAGGTCGCACGCCAGAATGAGCCAGGCTGAATCTGGGTCAGCTTTCTGGGCGGATGCGATGGCGCCGAGTGGGCCGATCGGGCCGAAGGCATCGGCGATGGTGTTTGGCTCTCCTGTGTCTTTGCAGGTGGAGATGAAAACTTCATCGCAAACAGATTTGAGCAATGCGGTGCCACGTTGTTTCTGGGTAAGGCCGTCACGCAGGATGAGTTCGGATTTATCCGAGCCCATGCGAGAGGATTTGCCTCCGATGAGTAGCAGCCCTTTCATGGATGTTATGGTGCGGCTTGGTAGTCGCCAGATTTGCCACCCGTTTTCTCTATCAGGCGGGTCTCGGTGATGCGAATGTCTTTACTGATCGCCTTGCACATGTCGTAGATGGTGAGGGCAGCACCTGATACCCCCGATAAGGCTTCCATTTCAATGCCGGTGCGGCCAGTGGTAATGCAGGTGCAGCTGATGGTGATCAGGGTGTCGGAACTTGGTTCGATGGTGAACTTGGCACTCTCTAAGGGCAGTGGGTGGCAGAAGGGAATGAGCTCGGAGGTTTTTTTAGCCGCCATGGTTCCTGCGATAATGGCGGTGTGGAAAACGGGGCCTTTTTTGCTTTGGATGTCGCCGTCCTCGAGCAGAGCCATGAGCTCAGGACCGACGTCGATGATGCTCTGTGCGGTGGCACTGCGGCGGGTGTTCTCCTTAGCGGAGACGTCCACCATGCCGGGCTGGTTGTTTTGATCAATGTGGCTGAAGTCACTCATGCTATGCCCAAGGGTAGAAGCTGGCGGGTTCGTTGAGAAGCTCTTTTCCAGTAAGTTCACCAGGCAGCTGGGCAATACCGTCAGTAGCTGAGAGAGCGAGGAAGTTGCCGGAGTTAGATGCTGGCACGAGCTGGATACGGCCATTGTTGATCCGACAGGGAATAAGGCCGGTGAGGTGTGTGGGGCAGTGGAAGCCGCCGGTGGCGGGGAGTTGTTGTGGGGTGGGGCTGCGTCCGCTGAGGATTTCCACGAGGCTGGGAATGAGGTAGCGTGCGGCGCAGGCCATGACCGACACCGGATTACCCGGGTGGGCAAAGATTAAACGCTTGCACTCCTCCCTGCCTTCGGCAGCACCGTCGTTCGCTATAG
>Ga0206125_10004448_pt1 | contig 12444 bp, 10 predicted proteins | sample Helgoland_Spring_4_FD_148598 | JGI IMG/M metagenome (GOLD analysis project Ga0206125, IMG submission 148598) | Pelagic subsurface seawater microbial communities from Kabeltonne, Helgoland, North Sea - Helgoland_Spring_Bloom_20160331_1 | ecosystem: Environmental > Aquatic > Marine > Epipelagic ... | reverse complement strand
TGTAAACTATGGCTACTCGGGCTATTCACTGGTTCGCCACATGCGGGCGATGGTGGGCCGCGGTGACATTGGCAAAGTGCGATTGGTGGTCGCAGAATTTGCCCATGGTCACCACGCAGATGCCACCGACGCAGACAACCCCCGCGTTCGCTGGCGCTATGATCCGGCTCAGGCCGGGGTGTCTGCGCAATTTGCCGATTGCGGCATCCACGCATTGCATATGGCAAGCTTTGTCACTGGCCAGGAAGTAACGAAACTATCCGCCGATACGGCATCTTGCATCGACGTGCGCACGTTAGAAGATGACGCAATGGTCAATTTCCGCATGGACGGAGGGGCAGTTGGCAGATTGTGGACGTCATCGGTTGCCATTGGTCGACAACATGGCCTTGGCATTCAGGTCTTTGGTGAAACGGGCGGTCTGAGGTGGAGCCAGGAACAGCCCAACCAGCTGTATTACATGCCTCTAAACGAACGTTTACAGGTGATCGAACGCGGCGAGGCAAACCTGTCCCCCGAGGCAGATCGCACGACACGGGTCACCATCGGACATGCCGAGGGGATGCCATTGGCCTTTGCTAATATCTACACCGATCTTGCTGAAGCCATACGCGCTCGCAAAGAAGGACGCCTAATGGATCGGGCTGCAAACCTGTACCCGCGTGCAGAGGATGGTTTGCGATCTATGGCAGCGGTTTTTGCAGTCGCACAATCGGGTAAACAAGACGGCGCATGGCTTGACGCGCGCCCGCCGATGTTTCGTTAACCTTAGTGCTCGAAAGATAACTAAAGCATCAGGCGCGTCTTCTTACACTTTGAATTAAAAGACTTCAAAGAGCTTAAGGCCATGCAAGTTTCTCGCATAACGCTCTTGAGGTCATGGTGCCGGGCGCAACGTGCCCCGTTCCACCACATGACAGGCAAAAGTAGTTGACCGTGCAGGCCCGTCTTCGCCTTTTAGCATTGCTTCGATCAGATCAACCGAAGCCTTGATGATGCCGTCTATTGGGTTGTGGATCGTGGTGAGATTGACCAACTCCCATCCCGCCATCTTCATGTTGTTCAGCCCCAATATGCCTACGTCTTGGGGCACGCTAAGCCCTGCATCCTCGATCGCCGATAGCGCACCAATAGACAGGACATCATCACCACAAAAATACGCCTCTGCCGCGCCCATACGCAACAGTCTGGTCATTTCTTCTCGACCCGCCTCAAATGAATAGGCTTTGGCATAGGACACAGACAGGCTCACATCTGTATGTCGCCCAAGCTCTTCAGCAAAACCTGTGTGGCGATCCCGGGTCGATGTTGCGCTCAAAGGGCCCGCAAGAAATCCAACCTTGCGATAACCTCGCCGCAAAAGTTCGCGCGCAGCGATCCGTCCAGCCTCGCAATTGTCGATGCCCAGCACATTGATACGCGGCCTATCCGTCAATCGGCCAAAGGAATGCACCACACGCAGCCCAGCCTCGTGGAAACTTTCTGCAAAGCTGACTGGCAATGTGGAGGATGCCACGATCACCGCATCGACCGAGTATTGCCGCAGCATCTGCATCGAGTTTGACGGATCGGTTTCATTCGTCAGATTGACCAGCAGCGGACGCAGACCGCGGGCCTGCAATTCGCGGGTCACCAGATCAAAGACCTCAAGAAAGATCGGGTTGTGAAAGTTGTTAGATACCAACCCAACCAACTTGGTGCGGCCTGTGGTCAACGAGGATGCCAGAGCATTGGGGCTATAGCCAAGGCTGGTCGCCGCCTTTTCTACCTTGTCACGCGTCTTTTGGCTGATCGACGCACCCGGCGTAAAGCAACGAGATACCGCAGAACGCGAGACCCCTGCCCGTTCGGCCACATCCTTGAGCGTGACGGCCATTTTCTCAGCGGCCCTTATCGTATTTGGACCAATCAATCTGCCCGAACTGCCAGAACGCAAAGCCCGACATTCCCAAAAATACCGCTGCCCAGAACGAAGCGCCCGTAACAGCCTCGACCAAGCCCCACGAGAAACAGACCGCCACGGTTACATGACGCCGCCAAGCTCGAGCAAAGAAAGGATGATCAAGGCCAATCACTTTTGTTCGATCTGATCACGCTGCATCCTCATAGCCTTCCTGCGTCTTGGCCCCAGTTATATAAGCGACAACATCCTGACCATTGGTATCTTCGGTGCGAAGGTTTGCGCAGATCCGCCCCCGTCGGAACACGACAATGCGATCAACAAGATCCATAACTTGCCGCATATTGTGACTGACCAGTATCAATGGCTCACCCGCCTCTTTCAAAGTGCGAATGATGTTTTCCACCTGAGCCGTTTCCTGAACGCCAAGCGCTGCCGTCGGTTCATCCATGATCGTCAGGCGCGAATGAAAGGTCGCAGTGCGCGCAATCGCCACGCATTGCCGTTGGCCACCAGACATATTCCGAATGCTATTTCGTATATTCGGAATCTTGACGGCTGTCTTTTCCAGCCCTTCTATGGTTGCTTTACGCATGCCTTTATAATCAAGAAAGCGGAACGGGCCCAACCAGTTCCAAAACGTCATCTCGCGCCCCAAAAATAGATTATCAGGTACGTCGAGGTCATCGGCCAAAGCCAATGTTTGAAACACAGTTTCAATACCAGCCTCGCGCGCATCGAGTGGACCAGCAAAGTTCACTTCTTCACCATAAAGCCAGACATCGCCACGGGTGCGTTGCTCAACTCCGGTAATCTGACGCACAAATGTCGACTTGCCCGCTCCATTATCCCCCATGATGGCAATATGCTCACCTTTTTTTATCTCAAAATTTGCGCCTTGTAGCGCATGTACACCGCCATAATGCTTGGTCAGGTCTCGGGTCTTCAGAACAACTTCATCGCTCATTTTCAGTTTCTCCTGTCTCAGGCGCGGCTGCGCTGTCGGTATTGGTCGAGGATGACGGCGGCGATGATGATGCTTCCCATGGCCATCAACTGATAGGATCCATCCAGTTTGATAAAGGTAAAGCCAGACCGGATCACACCCAGCACCATCGCACCCAAAACCGTACCGATGATCGAACCGCGCCCGCCCGTCAAACTGATGCCACCAATAACGGCCATGGCGATCGCAAAGAGTTCATAAAACTCGCCCATGCCCGCCTGCGCGGTCGAGGCCTTGGCGCTTAGCACAACACCAGCAAAGGCAGCAAGCATCGAGGCGATCATATAGACCATCACCTTGTGGCGCCGGACATTGATTCCGGACATGCGCGCGGCCTCTTCGTTTGAACCGATCGCATAGGTGTGTTTTCCGTAAATCGTATAACGCAGGATCACGTGGAATAGCACTGCCAGCGAAAGAAACCAAACCACTGGCATCATGCCCGACCCAATGAATTTGTAACTTTCGGTTGGGAACGAAACTGGCCGACCCGCGGACCACCAAAGCGCGATACCCCGACAAATCAGAAACATTCCAAGTGTCGCGATAAAGGGAGGTATGCGGAAATAGGCTACGAATGTTCCGTTTATGGCTCCTATGGCCGCTCCGAAAGTGAGCCCAATAACCACCGGAAATATGACAGGAAGATCCATTGCCCAAGGCCCAAAGATTGCCTTGGGGTTGGGGTTGCCGTTCACCAATTCAGTCTGACCAAAACTCATCGCAATCATCGCCGTCGCAGCAACAAGCGGCCCCGAACTTAGGTCTATCCCGGCTGTAATGATCACCTGCGTCACACCCAGTGCGATGATCCCGATGATCGCAACCTGAAGAATGATGATCTTTAGGCGTGCTTCATTAAAGATGGAATCAAAGCGGCCCCGCGTATCAAACAGGAAACTTTGATCTTTCATATAGGGCAACGCCTGCCCCAGAATCTCAAAGACAACGATGATTATGATCAGCGCAAACAAAACGTTCATTTCATTTGGCCAAGACCTTTTGCTCTTGTCGAACGTAAGCCCGCCTGTGCCGTGGCTGGTATCTGACATTGGTGCCCCTGTGGTTCCGCGCGTGTGAAATTACGGTGCGGCACGTAAAATGCCGCCCCGCTTATCGGTACAAAAATGAATTAGTTTTTGTCGAGGAAGTCATCCATGTTCGCCGGAGTAACCAGCTTGAACGGAATATAGACTTTTTGATCGACGCTCTGACCCGCAGCAAGTGCAATTGCGGTATCGACAGATCCACTGCCCTGACCGAATGCATCCTGGAAAACAGTAACGTCATAGTCACCCGCTTGCATTGACAGCAACGCGTCTTGGCTGGCGTCAACGCCGCCAACCTGAACGTCGGCCATGTCCATGCCAGCAGCTTTCATCGCCTGAATGGCGCCAATGGCCATTTCGTCGTTATTGGCCAGAACAAAGTCGAACGGTTCACCCGAGGACATCCAGTTGGTCATAAGATCCTGCGCTTCATCACGCGACCAGTTTGCAGTCTGCTCGTCAATCAGCGTCATAAAATTACACATGTCGATGCCGATGATGTCATGCACATCCTTGGAGCGTTGCACAGCCGCCTGGTTCGACAGCTGGCCGTTCATCAGATAGCCGCGTGCGCCGCCCGCTTTGCCATCCGCACGCAGGTTGTTACACACCTGAAATGCCGAAAGCGTACCGGATTCAATCTCGTTTGAGGCAACAAACGCCTGGGTTGGCGGCAGTTCGTTCACGTTGTCGGGTTCGCGGTTGACGAACACCAGCGGCGTGTCCCCCGCAGCCTCGGTGACAGCAGCACCGGCAGAGGTGTCAACGATGTTAACGATAATCGCATCGACCCCGGATGCCACAAAATTCCGAACCTGGTCAATTTGCTTGGCAAGATCGTCGGTTGCGTCCTCCATTTGCAGAGATACGCCATCCAGACTAGCGGCATGCTCGGTCATGCCATTGCGCATGACGGTCAGCCAGTTGTCGTCAAACCGCGAAATTGTGGCGCCGATTTCCTGCGCCATTGCGGTACCGCCCATAAGAATGGAAAGGCCAGTGGCCAAAAGAACTTTTTTCATGGTTTCCTCCCAAAATCGCATGCCCGGATCACGCGCATTTTTACCGGGGCAGCCAACATGCTAACGCGAAACAATTCACGTACACCTGCCAACATCACACGCGATGATATGCGAGTCGCATATTTTTGCAACCGGTTGCACAAAAAATCTTAACGATGGGCTTGCAGACCAATTTTGGTCTCGCTTTCAGACTTTGATGCAGCGATTAAACAATAACCGATTAAAAAACAGGCGCCGGAGCAGAAAGTGGGCAAATAATTCAGCACATGCCATCAATATGATCGGTTGTCGCGACCGCACACTGGCCGCTGATGACGATATGAACAGGAGTGGTATTGCCCATGAGGCATTAATGCCGCGCGGCGGGTCATCTTGGCAGATACTCCCCACCGCGCGACGACAACATCACTGTTGCGGACCCACGCTATACTGTTTGGGACGTTCATGAAAGCGGTTCATGCACCGCTTGAAGACACCCGCAGCGACAAAAGGGACCTGAAACACATGGCTCACTCGCTTAAACTTACATCGTACATCACTGCTGCGCTGTTGACATCTACCAATCTGGTTGCTGCCGAATGCGCAGACCCCATAAAAGTCGGCGTTCTACACTCGTTGTCCGGCACGATGGCAATCTCGGAAACCACCCTCAAAGACACAATGCTTATGCTGATCGAAAAGCAGAATGCTGCAGGCGGCGTGCTGGGCTGTGAGATTGAAGCGATCGTCGTCGATCCGGCGTCCGACTGGCCCCTGTTTGCGGAAAAAGCCCGTGAACTTCTGACGGTTCACGAAGTTGACGTGATCTTTGGTAATTGGACATCGGTTTCACGCAAGTCGGTATTGCCAGTTATCGAAGAGTTAAACGGGCTGCTGTTTTACCCTGTTCAGTACGAGGGCGAAGAAAGCTCTCGCAACGTCTTTTACACCGGCGCTGCTCCGAACCAGCAGGCTATTCCTGCGGTTGACTACTTTCTCGAAGAGTTGGGCGTCGAGAAATTCGCACTGTTAGGCACTGACTATGTCTATCCCCGCACAACCAACAACATTCTCGAACAGTACTTGCAAGATAATAGCATTGCCGCCGATGATATCTTTGTGAATTACACGCCATTTGGTCATTCCGACTGGGCCACCATCGTTGCTGACGTTGTGGCATTGGGAGAAGACGGCAAGCAGGTCGGCGTGATTTCAACTATCAATGGCGATGCCAATATCGGTTTTTACAAGGAACTGGCTGCTGCTGGCATTTCAGCCGATGACATTCCTGTCGTCGCCTTTTCCGTCGGCGAAGAAGAGCTTTCGGGCCTTGATACCTCCAATTTGGTGGGGCACCTCGCGGCTTGGAATTACTTCCAGTCTGCAGAGTCAGAAGCAAACACTGCCTTCATCTCGGCCTGGAAAGAGTTCGCTGGCAAAGATCGTGTGACGAATGACCCGATGGAGGCACACTATATCGGCTTTAACATGTGGGTGAATGCCGCCAACGCTGCCGGCACAACCGAAGTCGATGCAGTGCGCGCGGCGATGTACGGTCAAGAGTTTCCAAACCTGACCGGCGGCACGGCTGTTATGCTGGCCAATCACCATCTGGCCAAACCTGTTCTCATTGGTGAGATCACTGCTGACGGGCAGTTCGACATCATCTCGCAGACCAGTGAAGTTCCGGGCGATGCGTGGACAGATTTTCTGCCCGCCTCTGCAGTCCTTACTTCGGATTGGAAAGATCTTGGCTGCGGTATGTACAACACTCAGACCGAGACCTGTGTGCAGCTGACTTCAAACTACTGAACATGACTTTGAGGGGCCGCCACGACATGTGTCGGCCCCATATCTCAAATATCTGAAAGCTCTCACTGCATGCGCCACGTTTTTCTCGTACTCGCCCTGTGGCTCAGCACGCTGGCGGCCGCACAGGCCGAGGGCCTGCAAGATATCTTGCAAAAGCACGCCGCCGAAGTTGCCAAACCATCGCGCAAAAACGTTGGCGTTGTTCTGGATGCCCTCGTATCATCCGGGCTGCCGAAGGTTCCTCTCTTTCTGGAACACTGGTCAGACAAAAACATTTGGCAACGCGCCGATGGAGTGTTCTTTTTTGCTAAGGTAAATGGGTCCCAGCTGTCGTTTACTGACCTTGATTCCGACAAGGTCGCCATCGCACCCAAATCAGGCTTCAAACAACTTAAACCGAATGGCGGGGTCCGACGCGCAATAGGCACCTCCCTTGTGCAGTTTCAGCTTAGCGATCCCAATCTCGAGCGCCGCGAAAACGCCGTTGCCTCTATTGCGCGGCGGCCTGAAGCCGCGCAGCTGGCCCCCCTGCTTGCGTCTGTCGCCGGTGAAACCGACGCGCGCCTCAAAGCTCGCAAAGCCCAATTGGCCAACTTTCTTTCAGCGCGCTTTGCCAAGAGGCCCAAAGACCGGATCGCCGCTATCAAAAGCATGACAAAAGATACCAGCGTCGAGGCGCGCAGCACGCTCAATCAAATTCTTGCTGTAGAACCTGGTGTCAGCAGCGAACAACCAATTGGAAATATCGCCCGCATACTCGATCCGATGAAAGCACCGGATGCGTTTTATGGACAGCTCGTTGATGCTGGACTGGCCAACCCAATGACCCCGCCGGGCGCGATCCGAGCGGCTCTAAAAGATAACGTGATCGATGGCCGTGTTGGTGGCTTTGGATTGGCGCAACTTTCCAACCCCGACATACGAAAAGCAGCATACTTGCAACTCGCTACAAAAGGTAGCGTCCCAGCATTAGTAACAGAGCAGACGCTCACAAAAGCACTTGAGCAACATGTTTTCTTTGAGGTCTACACCGAAAAAAACCCTGAAATCACCGCCGCTGCCGAAGCAGCGCTCGGGTCCGTCGAATCCCGAGTGGCTTTTGCACAAACAGTCGACTTGGCATTGGACGGAATGTCGCTTGCCTCCATCTACTTTTTAGCAGCCATCGGGCTTGCCATCACCTTTGGGGTGATGGGTGTCATCAACATGGCCCATGGTGAGTTCATAATGATGGGCGCCTACACCGGTTACGTTGTTCAGCTGTTTGTTCCTGACTACACCCTATCGCTGATCGTGGCCCTTCCATTGGCTTTTGCCATCACCTTTGGTGCAGGCGTAACGATGGAAAGGCTTGTGATCCGGCACCTGTATCACCGCCCGCTCGAGACACTATTGGCCACCTTCGGCATATCGATCGCACTCCAACAACTGGCCAAGAACATTTTTGGCACGCAGGCCCGGCCACTTACCTCACCGGGCTGGTTGGACGGGGCTTGGGTGATCTCTGATGTGATCCAGATCAGCTATATTAGGATCGCTATTTTTGTAATGGCTCTTTTGTTTCTGGCTCTCATCGTGTTCGTCCTTAAGCGGACCCGGCTGGGCCTAGAGGTGCGGGCAGTGACCCAAAACCCCGGCATGGCTGCGTCCATGGGCATCAATCCAGACCGGATCAACATGCTTACATTTGGTCTGGGGTCCGGCATTGCTGGCATCGCGGGCGTGGCTATAGGGCTTTACGCAAAGGTGACGTCGGAAATGGGGGCCGACTACATTGTGCAGTCGTTCATGACAGTGGTTGTGGGGGGGGTCGGCAATGTTTGGGGCACACTGGCAGGCGCATCGTTGATCGGCTTTTTTCAAAAGGGAATCGAGTGGCTAAACCCGTCCAACACGCTGGCAGCGCAGACCTATATGATCCTGTTCATTATCCTATTCATCCAATTCCGGCCAAAGGGCATTGTTGCCCTTAAGGGCCGAGTAGCGGCGGACTAACGGCATGCAAAAAACATTTATTGCACAAAACCCCTCTGTTCTGTGGTTTCTGGCCACACTTGGCCTTTTTACTTGTATTGTCGCTCTGATGTCAGAAGCGACCGGAGTCGATTTAATCTCGACATCTTTTCTCAAAACATTGGGCAAGACACTGTGCCTGTGCCTGATTGCCATCGCGATGGATGTGGTTTGGGGCTACTGTGGAATCCTGTCATTGGGACATTTCGCGTTCTTTGGGATCGGTGGATACGCCATCGGCATGTGGCTTATGTACGCCCGAACCGAGGCGATCGTTGTGCCCAACCTGATGGCCCAGACCATCCCACCTACGCCGCAGGAAATATCGGATGCGATCGGAAATCAAATCTTTGGTGTGGTGGGCAGTTCCGAATTTCCAATGATCTGGACCTTTGCTGACAACTTGCTTGTGCAAATGCTAATGGTTGTTTTGGTACCGGGGTTTTTGGCACTGATCTTTGGCTGGCTCGCATTCCGCAGCCGCGTGACAGGTGTTTATCTGTCAATTCTCACGCAAGCGATGACACTGGCCCTATCGCTTTACCTTTTTCAAAACGACAGCGGCCTGCGCGGCAACAACGGGCTGTCGGGTTTGCAGAACATCCCCGGATTTGAGGGTGCGCCCCAAGCGACCATATCTCTTGTGTTTTTTGTCGCTTCTGCGTTTGCGCTTGCATTCAGCTATGTATTTTTTGCCTGGGTTGTATCAGGCAAGATGGGCAGCGTCGTCAAAGGCATTCGTGACAACGAGGCCCGCGTGCGTTTCTTGGGCTATCATGTCGAGAGCTATAAACTGTTCATCTTCACAATCACTGCCATCGTCTCTGGCATCGCAGGTGCGCTATACTATCCCCAAGCCGGCATCATTAACCCCGGAGAGATTGCACCCATCGCCTCCATCTATCTGGCCGTTTGGGTGGCAATTGGCGGGCGCGGGCGTCTTTACGGCGCTGTGATCGGTGCGGCCTTTGTATCACTGCTCTCAAGCTGGTTCACTGGCGGTGGTGCACCAGACATAAACCTTGGCTTTTACACCGTGCAATGGACTGATTGGTGGCTTGTTCTGCTCGGCGTGTCCTTTGTCGCAGTTACACTGTTTTTTCCCAAAGGTATCGGTGGTTTGTTTGACTATCTCGTGCGGAAACCGTCATGAGCACCCTATTGGAAGTTTCAGGCGTGTCCGTGTCTTTTGACGGATTTCGCGCCATCAATAATCTGTCTATCCAGTTCGCGGCCACCGAATTGCGGGCAATTATCGGACCCAACGGCGCAGGCAAAACCACCTTTATGGATATTGTCACCGGCAAAACCAGGCCAGACGACGGACGCGTGATCTGGGGTGATCGGAACATATCGCTTTTGGGCATGTCAGAAAGCCAGATCGCGCGCGAAGGGATTGGTCGCAAGTTTCAAAAACCCACAGTGTTTGAGGCACAGACCGTGCGGCAAAACCTCGCCATGGCACTTAAGAACCCCAAGGGACCTTTTGCAGTTCTGATGCACAAAAAGACCACCGAGAATGCTGCACGCATCAATGATATTGCCGATGAAATCGGTCTTGGCGACCAGTTGGCCCGAATTTCTGGCGAACTGAGTCATGGCCAAAAACAATGGTTGGAAATCGGAATGTTACTTGCGCAAGACCCCAAGCTGTTGCTGGTTGATGAACCAGCCGCTGGGATGACAGTAGAAGAGCGCGAGAAAACCACAAACATTCTGCGCCGCGCCGCACAGACACGGGCGGTGGTGGTTGTCGAACATGATATGGAGTTTGTCCGCCGACTTGGTTGCAAGGTGACCGTGCTGCACGAGGGGGCTGTTCTGGCAGAAGGCAGCCTTGATCATGTGACCTCAAACCAGACGGTTATTGACGTGTATCTGGGGCGCAGCCATGCTTGAAATCAATAAACTCGACCTGCATTACGGCCAAAGCCAAATTCTGTATCAGGTGTCTTTCAACGCAGTTTGTGGTGAAATCACTGCACTTATGGGCAACAACGGAGTCGGCAAAACCAGTCTGCTCAAGGCGATTGCCGGGCGTCACCCGGCCTCTGGTGGAACCGTCATGATCGATGGGGCCACAACGGGCAAGCTGACAGCTTTTGACGCGGCCCGAAGCGGTATCGCCTACGTCCCTCAGGGGCGTGAAGTCTTTCCAATGCTGACCGTTCAGGAGAATCTGGAAACTGGCTTTGCCTGTTTGCCCAAGACGTACAGATCGGTGCCCGACCTAGTCTTTGACCTGTTTCCAGTTCTACGCGAAATGCAGGGTCGCCGGGGTGGCGATCTCTCGGGCGGGCAACAGCAACAGCTGGCCATCGCGCGTGCCTTGATAACCAGACCCAAAGTTCTTTTGCTGGATGAGCCCACCGAAGGCATTCAGCCCAACGTGATCGACCAAATCGGCGATGCTCTGCGGCTTTTGCGAAAGTCAGGTGACATGGCAATTGTTCTGGTAGAACAGAACGCAGACTTTGCCTATTCACTTGGCGACAGCTTTATTTTGATGCAAGGTGGATGCATTAAACGCCGGATGCTCAAAGCGGACTATTCCAAGCAAAAATTGATTGATGATCTTGCATTATGATCTGTTTTGGTTGTCTTTAATGCAATAGATGACGTTTCGTTCGCTGCATGCTGCGTTCTCAATCAGAAAAATATCCCGCCTGCCCACGCTTGCATTCGAAAGGCTATGAGGCATTTTCCAAGTCAGATTTGCAAACGGTCACAAAGGTTTCGAAAGACAAAAGAGCAAGATCAATCTCGATAAATCTTATGAACTTTCTTTTCAACGTTACAATTTTAACTAATTGAAGCCCTTCTCTTGCATTGCAATCAATGCGCGCCAACATTGAATGAATCGTGTGAAAGAGAAATTTTTGTAAAACGGTGCCATCGGGCCCAAATTTTGATGAAGGACATCATGATTGATACTCTAAACACTATCGCCATGCTACTAACCATTGGGTTTGGCATGTTTGGTTTTGTCGCACCGCGCTACACCGCGGACGCCCTAGACCTGTCCCCTACTCATAGCACCATGGGTCTTAGCGAAATGCGGGCCTCCGTCGGTGGGCTCTTTGTTGTGGCCGGTCTAGCGGCGATTTGGCTTGGGGACCCGATTGCTTTCGTCATGATCGGTTTTGCATTCGCAGGTGCCGCCCTAGGTCGGGCGCTGTCGCTTATTTTCGACAAACCTCCTTTTCGCAAACTGCTTGTTTTTGGTGGAATCGAGGCTGCACTGGCCGGTTGGCTTATCTTTGCAAACCTCTGAACAGCCGGTGATAGCACAACGGCTTACAGCAATTTCACAGGGCTTTTTGGACTTTGTGTTAGACAATGGGTTTTGGCCCCATCACATTTAAAGCGATAACTATCAATTGGTGCAGGTTTTGATGAGTGCGACAACATTCTGGTGATGTCAGATTACGTCTAAGTTCGGCTGCTGCAACGGACCAAAACAACAGATATTACAGGCAGGGATCTTTATACAGATTTCGACGATCCGGCGAAAAGGTTTCGATCCGATCTCAGCGTTTTTTTGTCAAGCATCGGTACCGCACCGCTGAGCTTGTGATGACCATGCCAATGATCGACGCTTTGTTATTCTCATCAAAAATTTATCTGGTAACCACCAAAATACCGCTGATCTAAAGTATCGAT
>Ga0206125_10004447_pt1 | contig 12449 bp, 12 predicted proteins | sample Helgoland_Spring_4_FD_148598 | JGI IMG/M metagenome (GOLD analysis project Ga0206125, IMG submission 148598) | Pelagic subsurface seawater microbial communities from Kabeltonne, Helgoland, North Sea - Helgoland_Spring_Bloom_20160331_1 | ecosystem: Environmental > Aquatic > Marine > Epipelagic ... | reverse complement strand
AAGTAGGTTAGAAGTGGCTGAAGAGTTACTCAAGCTTTTTAACAAACAAGATGAAGTGAAAATTACATCTGTAACGTCAGATTATTTTAAGGATATTTATTTTGCAGAGAGACCACCTTCTGAACGTTTGACCACTAAGAAATTAGATTTAAGACAGGTAAATAAAATGAAAGATTGGAGATTAGCATTAAAAGAATATGTTACAAATTATTACCAAGATTATCTATAAATGAAAAAAAAAGTAGCCTTAATTGGCACTAACGGTATACCTGCTAAATATGGAGGTTTTGAAACTTTAACGCAGTATTTGGCAAAACATTTAAATGAAGAGTTTGAGGTAAGCGTTTATTGCGCTAAGACACCGAAAGAGGATAGACTTGAGTCGTATTTAAATTCAAAGTTGATTTATTTGCCATTTAAGGCAAATGGTTGGCAGTCCATGATTTATGATGCTGTTTCAATAATCCATGCTTTTTTTTATTCAGATGTTCTAGTAATTCTTGGTTTTTCTGGAATTTTTGCTTTCCCTTTTAATTATTTTTTTAAAAAAAAGAAAATTGTCTTTAATATAGGAGGAATTGAATGGCAAAAAGTTAGAGGAAAAAAGACATTTGCACCAATAGAAATTATCGTTAAGAAATGGTTTGAAAAAGTTTGTGTATCCTATTCGGATGTTGTGGTAACTGATAATCAGGTTCTTTGGGATTATGTCAAAGAAACATATCACATTGATAGCGTTTTGGCAGAATATGGAGGTGATCATGCGGTTCGAAGGTCAATAACAGAAACGTTAGTAGAGAAATATCCTTTTTTATCCAAGAAATACGATGTTTCTATATCGAGAGCACAAGAAGATATGAATATTCATATGTTGATTGAAGCGTACAAGGAAATTCCAGACAGGAATCTTGTAATTGTTTCAAATTGGGAGACATCTGAATATGGATTGAAACTAAAAATTGAAAATGACGAAAAACATCCTAATATTTATCTTCAAGATGCAGTTTATAATTTAGATGAATTGAATTCAATTAGATGTAATGGCGAAATTTACTTTCATACACACTCACTATGTGGAACAGCTCCTTCCTTAACCGAGGCTATGAGTCTAGGACTACCAGTAATATGTTATGATATAGATACGAATAGATCCTCAACGGAAGAAAAATCATATTATTTTAAAAATTCTAATTCACTAATTAGTATTCTCAATAAATTAGAAGAGTCTGATTTAAAATTACTTTCTGAAAAGATGTTAGAAATAGCTTCTAGACGTTATACTTGGAAACGTATAACTAGAATTTATAAAAATACTATAAATAACACAATTTAATATATGAAAATTTTAATTTATGGTTTCGGAAGAATGGGCCTAACACATTATAGTATTTTAAAAGGGTTAAAACCTGAAATAAAATTTACCGTTGTAGAACCTAGTAAAATTTTAAGAAAATTACTTCACCAAAATATAAATGCCGATTTTTATCCTGATGATTCAACATTAAAAGAAGGATTTGATATCACTTTAATCACAACACCACCTTTTATTCATCTTAAACTTATTGAAAATTGTATTAATAGAGGTGATGATAAAATATTTGTAGAAAAACCATTTGGGGGTTTTACAAATATTAATCACAACTCCTCTTATGATTATAAAAATATATATATCGGTTATGTTTTACGTTTTAACCCATGTATTCAATGGGTAAAATCAAATATCAATCCAGAAAATATTGTATCGATGAGTGGACAATATCTAAGTAATACCATAGTTAGCAAACCATCTGGGTGGCGTAATGGGAATTTCTCTGGGGTTTTAAATGAAGTAGGTTCTCATGTTATAGATTTGATTCAATATATTTCCGGTGAGACTCAATTTGATGTGGTTGAAGTAGAAAAAGAGTCAGTTATTTCTGATATTGATGATATAGTAAAAGCAAAATTAAAAACAAAAAATAATATATCTATTTCTTTATATTTTAATTGGGTCAAAAAAGATGTTAGGAAACCTCTATTCGGTCTAGAAATAAAAATGAAAAATGGAGATTCTTATTCAATCGATCAACAGCAAGTAAAACATTTAAATTCTGATGAGAGTATAGTAAATAGAACAAGTGTAACTGATTTAGCAGAGACTGTTCCATTTTACCTTAGAGGTATAGATTTTACTAAACAAATGCTTGATTTATTAGCAAATGGAAATAAAATGGCAACTTTAAATGATGGACTTGCTGTCAATAACTTAATGAATAAAATAATTAAACATGAAAATAATATTAGGGGATAATCAATTTTTTGGCGTCAATCATTTTGATCTAAAAAAAGGAGAAAAAACTAAAAATAAATTTGATGATACTTCAAAAATAGAGGAATTTATAAAAAAATCACATAAAATAGGTTTAGATGGTTTTATGATTAACTCAAATGATTTAGGATATAAGTTGATTGCAAATAGTTATTTTGAAAAAAATAAAGAAATCCATTATAGTATACCTTACCCACACAAATATGCAAATATGATAAACGAGACTGGTATGTTAAGTCTTGGAATGCATGTTATTAAAAACACCTCCATAATAAAAAACACTTTTACTGGCTTTAAATTTTTATTTACTAAAAACTTAAAACATATTATTCCATTAATTTTAGATATAGAAGTTCCAAAAAACTTAGAAGAGGGAAGTTACGTTTATCTACAAAATATTATTACTGATTTACTTTTAGGCATTGGTAGGGAAGATCTTATTCTTGCGTTTATAAACTCTGTCATTGAAATGGGATATAAGCCTGGAATTATTACACTTAATCCTATATTATTGAACAAACATCTAGTACATACTGAAAAGACATATTTACTTAAGGATCTTATTGTTTGTTTTAACATAAATAAAGAAGGTTTTAATGTTTTTCCAAATTTGCAAAATGTTGAAGAACTTATTAAATCAAAGACTCGGTACAAATTAATGGGGATGAGTATTTTTGCTAGCGGAGCAGCAAATATACCGTCCTCTATTGATTATATAAAGGAATTACCATTAGATTATGTAGTTTTTGGTACTTCTAAATTAGCAAACGTTGAGTCAAATATGAGATTATTTAAGAATTAAAATAAATAGCAATGAGTATTTTTTTAACTGGTTCTTCAGGTTTTGTAGGGAAAAATTTTATTACTTATTTCAATAATTCATATAGAATTCGGACCTACAAAAGGGAAAGTAATATCTCAATTAGCGAGGAAATAGTTGTTCATTTTGCAGGTAAGGCCCATGATTTAAAAAAAACGGTTAATCCCAATGAGTACTATGAAATAAACACAGAACTAACTAAGAATGTTTTTGATTCCTTTTTAAACTCTAATGCAAAAGTTTTTATCATTCTTAGTTCTGTTAAAGCTGTAGCAGATGTGGTTGATGGAGTATTAACCGAAAACCATTTTCCAAATCCAAAGACACACTATGGAAAAAGTAAGTTATTAGCTGAAAAATATATATCCTCTAACATAAATATTAAAAATAAAAGGATATATATATTAAGGCCATGTATGATTCATGGCCCTGGAAATAGAGGAAATTTAAACCTATTGTATAAATTAGTGTCATTGAAATTTCCCTGGTTTCTAGGAGCCTATAATAATCAACGATCTTTTTGTAGTATTGACAATCTGTTATTTGTTATTAAAGAGTTAATTCAAAATGAAAGTATATCGCCAGGAATATATAATATTTCTGATGATGTCCCCTTATCAACTAATGACGTTATTAGGCTTATTTCTAAATCAACAAATACTAATCCTTTAATTTGGAGAGTTTCCAAGAGGTTAATTAAAAATATTGCTAAATTGGGTGATAAAATAAATTTACCATTGAATTCTGAAAGACTAAAAAAAATAACTGGATCATACGTGGTTAGTAATAAGAAAATTATTAATGCTATTGGAAAAGATCTACCTATTGATAGTACAAAAGGCTTATTAGAAACTTTTGAATCCTTTAAAAATAAATGACATTATGATTAAAGAACAAATAATAAAAAAACATATCAAATTTGATAGTGATTTAGAGAATTTTAGAAAACACTTATCTAATATTATTATAAATGCTAATATTCTTGTTATTGGTGGTGCTGGTACAATAGGATCTAGTTATATAAAACAAATCTTAAAATATAAACCTTCAAAAATTACCGTAGTAGATATTAATGAGAATGGATTAACGGAATTAACTCGTGACCTCAGAAGTTCAAACTTATTAGACTATAATCCAAAATATATTACATATCCTGTAAATTTATTAAGCGATACCTTTGATAAAATTTTCAATTCTGATGCTTGGCATGTGGTAGCTAATTTTTCTGCACACAAGCATGTCCGCTCAGAAAAAGATAAAATATCAGTAGAAGCGTTAATTAAAAATAATGTCTATGGAGCAATCAAGCTTTTGAATCTATGTGAACTAAACCCTCCAAAATACTTTTTTAGTGTTTCTACAGATAAAGCTGCAAATCCAGTAAACATAATGGGAGCTTCTAAAAGCCTAATGGAGAAATTAATTTTATCAAAGAAGAATGATTTTAGAGTTTCAACAGCCAGGTTTGCTAATGTTGCTTTTTCTAATGGAAGTTTGTTAGATGGGTTTATTTATAGACTGAACAAGAAGCAACCACTAAGTTGCCCATCAGATATCAAGCGTTTTTTTGTAACACCAGAACAATCGGGTCAAATATGTTTATTAGCTACATTTTTAGGAGAAACTGGAAATATATTTTTCCCTAAATTGGATTTCCATAAAGATCAAATCTATTTTAAGGATATTGCATTAGACTTTCTAAAGCAGAATGGATTTGAACCAAAATTAGTCAATTCAGAAAAAGAGGCCAAAGAATTTGATTTTGATAAGCACCCAAATAAATATCCAATTTATTTTTTCAAGACAGATACTTCAGGAGAAAAAACATATGAAGAATTTTATACAGAAGATGAAGAGTATGAAATTAACAAATATGATTCCTTAGGATTTATAAAGACTCTAGATATTAAAATATCTTTTGAAGACGTAAAATCTGATTTTGAAAGTGTGTTTTCTAATCATAACTCGAAAAAGTCTCATATTATAGAGGTAATAAAAAAATATGTTCCAGATTTTGAACACATTGAAACTGGAAAACATTTAGATCAAAAAATGTAAATTATGTACAACTTTTTTAAACGCTTATTCGATATTATTGTTAGTCTTATTGCGTTATTTATTCTGTTACCAATTTTTATTCCCATTATTATCATTCTTATATTTTCTGCTGAAGGAGAAGTTTTTTATTTTCAAGAACGCTACGGGATTTATAACTCTAGATTCCAAATATGGAAGTTCGCAACCATGCTAAAAAATTCAATGAACATGGGTACAGGAAGTATTACACTTCAAAATGATCCAAGAGTTACAAAAATTGGATCTTTTTTAAGAAAAACAAAGATTAATGAGCTTCCTCAAATTATTAATATTTTAAAGGGAGATATCAGCATAGTAGGACCTAGGCCATTAGTAGAAAAAACCTTTTCTGCATATAATCAAGATGTTCAATCTAAAATATATAATGTTAAACCAGGTCTAACTGGAATAGGTTCTATTATATTTAGAGATGAAGAATCTATTATTTCAGCTGTTACTGATGAAGATCCACATGAGTTTTACAAGAGAGTAATAGCTCCTTTCAAAGGAGAACTAGAGATGTGGTATCAAGAGCACTGTTCTTTTTTCTTAGATTTTAAATTAATTTTAATGACAGCTTGGGTTATTTTGAGTCCTCAAACAAAACTTTATGAAAAATTTTTCAACGGATTACCTAAACGTAATTTTTAAAAATAAAATATGAAAGGAATTATATTAGCAGGAGGAAGTGGTACGCGTTTATATCCAATTACAAAAGGGGTGTCAAAACAGCTGTTACCTGTTTATGATAAGCCGATGATTTACTATCCATTATCAGTATTGATGTTAGCGGGTATAAAAGAAATATTAATTATTTCTACACCAGAAGATTTACCAAGTTTCAAAAAGCTTTTGGGCTCAGGAGAGGATTTAGGAATAAAACTATCTTATAAAGAACAACCAAGCCCAGATGGTTTAGCCCAAGCATTTATTATCGGAGAAGATTTTATTGGAAATGATGATGTCTGTTTAGTTTTAGGAGACAATATTTTTTACGGATACGGTTTCTCCAAAACATTGCAAAAAGCAAAGATAAACGTAGAAGAAGGTAAATCAACTGTTTTTGGCTATTATGTAAATGATCCAGAAAGATATGGTGTTGCAGAGTTTGATGAAAATGGAGTAGTTACTTCTATTGAAGAAAAACCAGAAAAACCAAAATCTAATTATGCAGTAGTTGGTTTGTATTTTTTTACAAATGATGTTGTACAAATAGCTAAAACGATTAAACCTTCTCATAGAGGAGAACTGGAGATTACAACAGTTAACCAGGAGTATTTAAAAAGAGAAAATTTAAAGGTACAATTATTGGGAAGAGGTTTTGCCTGGTTGGATACAGGGACCCATGACTCTCTAATGGAAGCTGGTCAGTTTATAGAAACTATTGAAAAGAGGCAAGGATTAAAGGTTGCATGTTTAGAGGAAATAGCCTACAATATGAAATACATAAATAAAGTGCAGTTAAATAAATTGGCAGAGCCATTAAAGAAAAATGGTTATGGCCAATATCTATTAAAATTGGCAAAGCAATAAAATGAAGTTTATTAAAACAGAAATATCAGATTTATATATTATAGAGCCCTCAGTTTTTGGAGACAATAGAGGTTACTTCTTAGAGTCTTTTAACCTAGAAAAGTTTAAAGAAATTATACATCCAATAAAATTTGTACAAGACAATGAATCTAAATCCTCTAGAGGAGTTTTAAGAGGTTTGCATTTTCAAAAGCCTCCTTTTGAACAAGCTAAACTTGTAAGGTGTATTGAGGGTAAAGTAATAGATGTTGCAGTTGATATTAGAAAAGGGTCTCCAACTTATGGTATGCACCTAGCGGTAGAGCTTTCAGGAGAAAATAAACGACAATTATTTGTGCCTAGAGGTTTTGCACATGGATTTTTGGTATTAAGTGAGTCTGCCACTTTTGCTTATAAAGTAGATAATTTCTATGCGCCAGATTATGATTCGGGAATTAAGTACGATGATAATGATTTGAATATAAACTGGGGTTTAAATGATAATGAAGTTAAATTATCAAGAAAAGATAAAATTTTGCCAGCATTTAAGTATTTAAATTCCCCATTTAATTTTTAAATATATGAATATATTAGTTACAGGTTCAAATGGCCAGTTGGGTTCTGAAATAAAGGATCTAGCAGTGAATTATACGAAATTTAGTTTCTTTTTCATGGATTTGCCTGAGTTAGATATTTGCAACAGCAGCCAATTAAATATTTTTATTAAAGAAAATAATATAAATACAGTTATAAACTGTGCTGCATATACTGCAGTAGATAAAGCAGAGCAGGATTCAGAGATTGCTAAAAAAGTAAATGCGACTGGTGTTTTAAATCTTGTTAATGCTCTAAAGACCGTAAATGGAAAATTAATACACATCTCAACTGACTATGTGTTTGATGGTAATCATTTTATGCCTTATAAAGAGTCTGATCCAGTGAGCTCAATCGGCGTATATGGTAATACTAAAAGAAGTGGAGAATTGGCTGTTATTAATTCTGATATTGATGCGGTTGTGATTCGAACTTCCTGGTTGTATTCTGCGTATGGGAATAATTTTCTAAAAACAATGTTACGATTGGGAAATGAAATAGACGAATTAGGAGTAATTTTTGACCAAGTGGGGTCACCAACCAACGCAAGTGATTTGGCAAAGACATGTTTAGATATTCTTGTTTACAGTAAAGAAGCTAATATAAATTCTAAAGGAAATTTGTATCATTATTCTAATGAAGGTGTAGCTTCTTGGTATGATTTCGCTATTTCGATTATGGAATTAGGCAGCGTGAACTGTAAAGTGAAACCGATACAAACCAAAGATTACCCTACCTTGGCAAAAAGACCTCATTATTCAGTGTTGAATAAATCTAAAATAAAATCAGATTTTAAAATTGAAATTCCTTACTGGAGAGATTCTTTAGCGAAATGTATCTTGAAATTAAACAAAAATTAACAAAAATTATGAAAAAAAATATATTAATTACTGGTGGCGCTGGATTTATAGGTTCTCACGTAGTTAGATTATTGGTAAATAAATATCCCCAGTACCATATTATAAATATGGATATTCTTACATATGCAGGTAATTTGGAGAATTTAAAAGACATCCAAGATAAAGAGAACTACACCTTTGTAAAATGTGATATTTGTGATGTAAAGAAAGTATCACAAATTTTTGAAAAGTATAACATAGATTCGGTAATTCACTTAGCAGCAGAGTCTCATGTAGACCGTTCTATAGAAGATCCATTTACTTTTGCACAGACCAATGTAATGGGAACACTTAGTTTGTTACAAGCAGCAAAAGCAAATTGGAATGGAAACTTTATAGACAAATTATTTTACCATGTTTCTACTGATGAGGTATATGGTTCGTTGGGTGAAGAAGGATTCTTTACAGAAACGACGAACTATGATCCTCACTCTCCATATTCTGCTTCCAAAGCATCTTCAGATCATTTTGTAAGAGCTTTTAATGATACTTATGGTTTGCCTGTTGTAATTTCTAATTGTTCAAATAACTACGGTTCATATCAGTTTCCAGAAAAACTAATTCCTCTATTTATTAATAACATAGTCAATAATAAACCCCTACCAGTATATGGAAAAGGAGAAAACGTAAGAGATTGGTTGTTTGTCAATGATCATGCCAGGGCTATTGACGTTATTTTTCATAAAGGAAAATTAGGAGACACTTATAATATTGGTGGTTTTAATGAATGGAAAAACATAGATTTAATCAAAGTAATGATTAAAACCGTAGATCGATTACTCGGAAGAGAGGAAGGAACTTCTGAAAATTTAATTACCTATGTAACTGATAGGGCTGGCCACGACTTACGCTATGCAATTGATTCTTCGAAGTTAAAGGACGAATTAGGTTGGCAGCCATCGTTACAATTTGAAGAAGGAATTGAAAAAACGGTTGCTTGGTATCTAGATAATAAAGAATGGTTGGAAAATGTAACATCTGGAGATTATGAAAACTACTATGAAACAACAAATAAATGATTTAGTCGAGTAGTTGGTTTCTAAAAATGCATACTTTTTTAGTTACATTAGAATTTAATTTTAATACACAGCCATTCAATCTAATTTCATCAAAGAAAGGAGAAAATAAATCCAAAAGATGACCTTCCAAAAAAAGAAAGATTAACTATTAAAAAAAAGATAGAATTACTTTGTGAAAATATCTTAGATGATTTATTGGTAAACAAAGAAAAATTGACTGAAACAGAAAAGGTAAAACTTTTTGCTCCCCTTTTTATTAAATCCTCCTAAAACAAAGTCAGTCCGAAATTAATTTATTATTAAACATTTAATACTTTATTTACAAACAAAAAATGTTAAATAGAACTTTTGCTTTTTTAATACTAATACTTTTAATTCCTGTTTTTTTAATTATAACTCCACTTATTTTGTTAGAAGATGGATTTCCTATCTTTTTTATTCAGAAAAGAGTGGGTATGCATTATAGTTTTTTTAAACTTTACAAGTTTAGAACCATGAAAAAAAAAACCCCTAATGTAGCAACACATTTACTAGAAAACCCAAATCAGTATATCTTAAAAGTTGGAAGTATCCTAAGAAAACTAAGTTTAGATGAGTTACCAAATATTTTAAATATTCTTAAAGGAGAAATGGTATTTATTGGACCTCGACCCGCCTTGTACAATCAGGATAATTTAATGCAATTAAGAATCTATGCTGGTGTTTCTCATTTAAAGCCTGGTTTAACCGGTTGGGCTCAGATTAATGGTCGTGATCAAATTTCTTTAGAAGAAAAAGTTGCTCTAGAAAAATACTACTTAACAAAAAAGAGTTTCTATTTTGATTTGAAGATTTTCTTTTTGACGTTTTCATCTGCATATATAAAAAAAGGTATAAATTCTTAGATACAATGTGTTTTCAAATTTCTTGTTTCATTTTAAAACCCAGTTTTATTTAAATAATTATATTTGTAATAAACAGAAAGTTATATTTTCTTTAAATCTTTAAAAAATTAAAATAAATCAATGAAAAAAATATATTTTTTTAAAATTAATACTTTAATGATTACAGCTTTTGTGGTTCTACAATCTTGCGTCTCAAAAAAACAAATGTTATACATGCAAGATGTTGAGTCTTACAATAACACTGATGTTACTTACAACAACCACACTATTCAAGTAGATGACATTTTAAAAATATCAGTAGGCGCTTTAATGCCAGAGGCGTCAATTCCTTATAATAATATTACAGATGGTAGCGTTGTTGCCAACAACATTGATGTTATGAAGCTAGATGGCTATTTGGTGTCTCAAAATAGCAAAATAAACTTCCCGGTGTTGGGAGAACTTTCTGTAAAAGAAAAAACAGCTCAAGATCTTGAAAATGATATTAAAAAACTACTGGTTGATGGCGGCTATTTAATAAACCCTAATGTAACGGTACGTCTTTTAAACGCGAAGGTTACTATTTTGGGTGAGGTACAACAACCTGGCACCTTTTCTTTTACAGAAAATAATATTAGCCTGCTGCAAGCCCTAGGTCTTGCCGGTGATCTTACCATTAATGGTAGCAGAGAAGATGTGGTAGTTTTAAGATATGTAGACGGGCTGCAAACTACTGCGCGCATAAACCTTACCTCTGCCAGCTTTTTAAGCGGAGCTTACCAAATGGTAAAACCCAATGATGTAATTGTAGTAAACCCAAACAGTGCAAAATTAAAAACGGCTGGTTATGTGGGTAATGTATCTACAATACTTGGTATTACATCCTTATTACTAAGCTCTATAATTTTACTTACAAGATAATGATGCAAGACAATTTTAACAACCAGAGTTATCTCCAAGAGGAAGACTATATAGATATTAAAAAAGAAGCAAGTTATTACCTGTTTTTTTGGCCTTACTTTATTGCCGGTATTATAATAGCAATAGTGTCGGCTTTTTTATACTTAAAAACCGCAGACCGTATCTATACCTCTAGTGCTCAATTACAAATTAAAAAACCTGCTGAAGATGCCGCCTCCTTTCTAACCGGAGGGATGGAGTTTTTTGGTTTTGATCAAGTAAATGTAGAGAATGATATTGCAGTGCTTACCTCCCAGCATATTTTAAGCCAAGTGGTAACCCGTCTAGATTTACAAACTAATATTTACACTGTAGGTAGAGTAAATGCAGTTTTAAAATTTAATGATGAGTATACTAGATTTGTAACTGTAAAAGCACCAAATGACTATATATATTGGGATGTAGAAATAGCAAATCAAAAAGCATCCTTTACTAGAGATACCTTAAATTTTAGTATTAATAGAGGTGACGTATTTAGCTACAAAGAATCTGAGATTACATTACATGATTCTTTATATCTTCAAGACCAAACCCTTATCATAGAAAGATACCCATTAAACGAGGCAGTTGCAGCGCTAAGAAATAATTTAATAGCAACTGCGGCCTCCAAACAAGGAGAAATTATAGATTTAAATTTTGTAGGTGTCAATAAAAAGCGTAACGAGGCTATTTTAAATACCGTAATGCAGGTAATGCAGGATGACCAGGTAGAAGACAAACGCTTAATATCTAAGGTTAGTTTGGCTTTTATTAACGATAGGCTAGATGGCCTTACAAAAAGCATAGATACCCTAACTCAAAATACCATTGCCTACCAAATGGCTAATGGTGTTTTTGATCCAGTAGCACAAACAGGTAATGCACTTTCTAATATTGTAAAAGGTCAACAAGAGGCCTTTGGCATTGGTATACAGCTAGAAATTGCAAAGGCACTACTAGAAAAACTAGAAAGCCAAGCAAGCTATCAAATACTGCCGGCAAATATTGGTATAGAGAATGAGAGTGTTAACACGCTAGTAAACTCTTACAACACGGTAGTAACTCAGCGTAATAATTTACTTATTAGCGCAACTACAAAAAGCCCAATGGTACTGCAGCTTTCTAGCCAATTAGATAATGCAAAAGCGGCAATTATAACTGGAGTTAATAGATACATTGAAGGGCTGCAAACATCACTCTCTGGCTTTAAAAACATGGAGGCTAAAACAAAAACAATTGTTGCCGGCCTGCCTAGTAAGGAAAGTACCTTACGCGCCTATGCTAGAGATTTTAAAATTGTAGAGGAGTTGTATGTATTTTTATTAGAGCGTAAAGAAGAGGCTTCTATAAGCTATATTTCTGCCCTGCCAAATATTAAATTATTAAGCTATGGGGTTTCTTCTAGATTTCCTATAGCAC
>Ga0206125_10004444_pt1 | contig 12451 bp, 9 predicted proteins | sample Helgoland_Spring_4_FD_148598 | JGI IMG/M metagenome (GOLD analysis project Ga0206125, IMG submission 148598) | Pelagic subsurface seawater microbial communities from Kabeltonne, Helgoland, North Sea - Helgoland_Spring_Bloom_20160331_1 | ecosystem: Environmental > Aquatic > Marine > Epipelagic ... | reverse complement strand
TAAAGCGCGCCGCGCCGCGGCGCATGATGCCGGGCAGCCTGCCCGCCGGGCTAAATCCTAAAAGACAATGCAAAGCGCAGCTGGGCATTCGCTTTTGGGCGTAGTGCCGGCTTGGGTTGGCTTGGCTAAAATGTCTGGACCTATGTTTTTTAAAGAGGTTGAATTTGCCCGTGGTGCTGGCGCGCGGCCTTGCTACTTTTTTGCGGTTTTGGGTACATATTTGGATCGAGCCTTATCAAGGGGATGGCTGCCCGCCGATCAAAGCGCTTGGGCGGTTTGCTCTTCCCTGATATTCGGCGCTTTACTCCAAACCTGTAAAACGGCTAGGGCAATTTCCTCTTTGATATCCGCGTAAATCGCAACCTCAAGCGGCTCTTGGCCATATGTGTTTGCAAGCGAAATCAAATCGCCGGTTTCCAATTCGCGGTGCACCATGCTGTAGGGCAGCCAACCCACGCCGATACCTTTTAGCGTTAGTTCTTTCATACCGCTGGAAAAAGCGGTTTCGCAAACCGGATCCTTGCTGTGATTTCGCGTGCCAAACAGGCGCTCGGCTGCGTTCAAAACCTCGCCAAAATAACTGTTATCCGGATATACGATTGCCGGCGTTGCGGGCGCTATTTCACCGCTATCTTTCACGGCATAGCGCAGCCTGCCACCTACAACGGGCACCAGATAATCTATCCCCCACAGGCCGCGGCGGATGGATGCATCAAAGGGCAATGGACCGGCATTTTTGGATTCATAGCAAAGCAACATATGCGTGTCGCCGCGCAAAAACATTGTCACGCAATCACGCGGGTTATCCGCCTGCAAGCGAAACTTAAGCGATGGAAAACATGATTTGCTCGGAGCGCAATATCGGGAAAAGTGAAAACACCGATGCATGTTGCCCCGCAACCGACACTGCACTCATTTATTTTCATTGACTCCAATCACTAAATAGACGTGACTAATGCAACGAAATCCAATTGAAAAGGAGAGATCAAATGAAGCTAAAAAGGTATTTTAAGGCTGCTTTGTCTGCGGCCGCTATTACGCTTGTTTGTGGCTTTGCCCAAGCCCAGCAAGCGGGCGGATCGTTGGTATTCCTAGTGCAACCTGAACCCCCCACGATGGCAGGATATGTTTCAACGTCAGGGCCAATTGGGCTTTTAGGTCCAAAAATTTACGATGGATTATTTGACTATGATAACGATGGAAAAATGGTCCCAATGCTCGCTGAAAGCGTTGGTGTCAGCGAAGATGGAAAAACAGTCACTTTCAACTTACGCAAAGGCGTAACCTGGCATGACGGAGAAGCTTTTACATCTGAAGATGTTCAATTTACAATTATGGATGTTTTGAAAAAAGTGCACCCACGCGGACCAAACTCATTTAAAGAGGTTTCAAGCATTGACACGCCTGACGCACATACCGCGGTATTCAATTTAGACAATCCGGCACCATATATGCTGCGGGCGCTTTCTTCATATGAATCTCCAATGGTGCCGAAGCATCATTTAGAAGGGCAAGACATTAAAAGCGCAAAATTGGCGAATAACCCTGTAGGCACGGGCCCTTTCAAATTCATTGAGTGGAAAAAAGGCCAGTATATTCGGTTGGATAAAAACGATAATTACTGGAAGGAAGGCCGCCCATATTTAGACAGGATCGTTGGTCGATTTGTTCCGGACGCGTCGACCCGTGCTGCAGCAATGGAAAAAGGCGAAGTACTTTATGCCGCCTATAACGCCGTCTCAAACGTTGAAGCAGTGCGTCTGAATAAAGAAAAAGACAACATTTCTGTGACAACCGACGGCTATTCGATGATCAACCCCATGGCATTGATTGAATTTAATACAAAAGAGGGTCCGTTCACGGATGCAGCAGTACGGCGCGCGATTTCTACTGCTATCGATAGACAATATATGATTGATACGATCTTCTTCGGATATGGAAAGCCGGCGACAAGCGCGCTTTCAAGCAATTTTGGAGCCACTGGACTGCATGCGGTCATGCCAAATTACCCTGCCACTGGGGACGTGGCGGCCGCGAATAAGATCCTAGACGATGCCGGCTACGCAAAAGACTCAAACGGCGTTAGAATGAAAGCAATGTTTGATCTTATTCCGTACGGCGAAGATTGGAAAAGGGGCGGCCAATATATTCAGCAGGTTCTGGGAGAAATTGGTATTCAGGTCGAATTACGTTATGAAGATGTTCCAACTTGGTTGAAGCGTATCTATCATAACTATGATTTTGAAATGAACCTCAATTACTTTTATCAGCTGTCGGATCCGGTTCTGGGCGTACATCGTCACTATGGAAGCAATATGATCCGTAAGGGTACACATTTTGTGAACTCATCTCGCTACAGCAATCCAGATCTGGATGCTTTATTATCGGCGGGTATGACAGAGCCAAATGCAGAAAAACGGGCTGCAGTTTATCTTGAAATCCAAAAAATATTGGCTGATGACATGCCTGTTGTGAATCTGTTCGAACTAGAGTTTCTGACGGTTTATAACACTAAGTTAAAAGGAGCTTATGGCTCGGCAATGGGGGCTTATGCATCTTTCGGGGACGCATATCTTGACTAACCCGTAAAAAATCCAGACTGAGCCAGGCGCAGCCCGGCTCAGTCGCGTCTATCTGTGCTATTGAATTATTCAATCAGCACTATAAAAACTTTTAATTGTCGAAGATGATCAAAATATGAACAGATCAAGTAAAATTTTTCGCTACGTTTTACGCCGATTGTTTCAAGGCATTCCCATTATTCTTGCGATAGTCGTTTTGAACTTTTTTCTGTTGAATTTGGCTGAAGGGGATGCGGTTGACGTACTTGCCGGCGAAGCCGGTTCAGCCACGCCCGAGTATATGGAAGAAATGCGCAAAAAATTTGGTCTGGATAAACCGCTGCCTGTGCAATTGGCTGTTTATTTGAAGAATGTTTTGCAACTGGATCTTGGATATTCGTTTCGTCACGATATGCAGGTGGCAGAACTTATCATTGATCGGTTTTGGCCAACATTAATTTTAATGGTTAGTACCATCCTTTTAGCGGTAGGCTTTGGAATATTGCTGGGCCTTTTTGCTGCAATTAATCTCAATACGTGGAAAGATTCCGTTGTCAGTGTGATTGCACTTATCACCTATGCAACGCCGCTTTTCTGGGTTGGATTGATGATGATTATTTTATTTTCCATTAAAAACGACTGGTTTCCAACAAGTGGTATGGAAAACAGCGCTATGTTTTACGAAGGTTTAGAACGGGTAAAGGATATTGCGCACCATCTGGTGCTTCCGACCATTACTTTATCTCTCTTTTATCTGGCGCTTTATACACGCATGATGCGTGCCTCTATGTTGGAACAATATGGACAAGATTATGTAATCACAGCGAGGGCGAAGGGCGTTACCGAACGGCGTATCACCTTTGTTCACGTTCTTCGTAACGCACTTTTACCTGTTGTAACAATGGCCGGTGTCCAAGTTGGGGCTTTAATTGGCGGTTCAGTAATCGTTGAGTCAGTTTTTGCCTGGCCCGGTTTGGGCATGCTGGCCTTCGAGTCGCTTTTCGCAAGAGATCTGAACCTACTTTTAGGGATTTTTCTTTTATCATCCGCACTAGTTGTCGCAGTCAATCTTGTGGTTGATGTGATCTATTGTTTCTTGGATCCTAGAATAGAAGTAAATTGAAATGACAGATTTTTGGAAAAGGTTTGCACGCAACCGTCAGGCAGTTCTTGGATTAATAATCCTATTTTTGGTGATCTTCGTGGCCTCTATTGCAAATATTATTTACCCTGGAGATCCATTTCTTTATTCTAAGTTTCCATTATCCGCGCCTGGTGAAAACGGTTTTCTTTTGGGTAGCGACTCTATCGGGCGGGATGTTGCTTCTGGCATCGCGCATGGAGCGAAAACATCTTTACTGATCGGATTAATTGCAACGCTTGCCGCTGTATTTATCGGTGTCATATTTGGTGCTTTTGCAGGCTATTATGGGGGTATTGTTGATGATATTCTGATGCGCGTCACCGAGGTGTTTCAGACAATTCCGTCCTTCGTGTTTGCGATTTTGTTGGTTGCGATTATGAAACCTTCAATTGAAAGTGTAGTGATTGCGATCACAGTCGTGTCTTGGCCAGCCGTCGCCCGTTTGGTGCGAGGCGAGTTTTTAGGTTTGAAGAACCGTGAATTTGTTCAGGCATGCCATACTCTGGGTATGGGGGATTTGCGGATTATGTTGGCTGAAATCCTGCCCAATTGCCTGAGCCCAATCATTGTGATTGGCTCCCTGATGGTGGCGACAGCCATCTTGATTGAAAGCGGACTAGCGTTTTTAGGCCTTGGTGATCCCAACGTCATGAGTTGGGGGTTTATCATCAGCGATGGCAGATCAATGCTGCGCGTCGCGTGGTGGATTTGCACATTTCCGGGCATCGCAATTTTAATAACGGTTCTGGCGATTAATCTAGTTGGTGAAGGTTTGAACGACGCATTAAATCCCCGTTTGAAAGAAAGAAATTGACCGATAACCTCTTAAAAATATCCAACCTTGATATCGCACTTCCTGACGGTTCCGAGCGTGAGCTGGCAGTTGAAAACCTGAACATAGATCTTTCTCCGGGCGAAACGTTATGTATCGTCGGCGAAAGTGGTTCAGGAAAGTCACTGACAGCGCGCGCCCTCATGGGATTGTTACCTGCACCTCATGTACGGGTGCAACAGGGTAGCATCTCCTTTTGTGACGAAGATCTTACCCAAACCTCTGAGTCGAGGATGCGGCAAATACGGGGCAGCGAAATCTCTATGATTTTTCAAGAGCCGATGACTGCTCTTAACCCTGTTATGACCATTGGCACCCAGATTGATGAGGTCTTTCGATATCATGCCGAGATGTCCTCAAAAGAGCGGCGCAAACGTGCGATCCAATTGCTCGAAGATGTACATTTGCCCGATCCAAAGCAGATTGTTGCGGCCTATCCGCATGAGTTATCCGGAGGTCAACGCCAACGAGCGATGATTGCCATGGCATTGGCTTTGGAACCAAAGATCTTGATTGCCGATGAACCTACGACGGCTTTAGATGTTACAACACAGGCGCAAATCTTAAAATTGATCAATGAAATGCAGGCCGTGCATAAATCAGGTGTTTTGTTCATTACGCATGATTTTGGTGTTGTGGCTGATATCGCAGATCGCGTGGCGGTTATGCAGTATGGGCGTGTTGTCGAAACGGGCACGGTAGATAAGGTGCTCAATGCGCCAGAACATCCCTACACACAAGCCTTAATCTCCTCTGTGCCTAGTTTGGTTCCCCGAGCTTCGCGGCCACGGTCTGAAGAAATTGTTTTATCGGGGCAAAAAATAGAGAAATCCTTTGGTGGAGGAAAAAGCTTATTCGGTTTTGGCAAACCAAATCGGTTTGTACATGCGGTGAAAGATGTAACTCTGGATTTACGCCGAGGAGAAACTTTGGGTGTAGTTGGTGAAAGCGGATCAGGGAAATCAACCTTAGCCCGATGTATTATCCGTCTTCTTGATAGTAACAGTGGCAAAATTATGCTTAATGGTACGGATATTGGTTCCTTAGGCCGATCGGATATGCGTCCGTTTCGTTCCAAAATCCAGATGGTCTTTCAGGATCCCTTTGCCTCACTGAACCCGCGCATAAAGGTGGGCCAGATCATATCGCAAGGCCCGATTATTCAAGGTGAGCCAAAAGAGCGTGCAGAGGCCAGAGCACGCGAATTACTTAAAATCGTGGGGCTGGATGAGCGCGCATTTAAACGCTATCCCCACGAGTTTTCAGGTGGTCAGCGGCAAAGGATTGGGATCGCGCGGGCTTTGGCCTTAGACCCAGAAATATTAGTGGCGGACGAACCTGTATCTGCACTGGATGTATCGATTCAGGCACAAATCTTGAAGCTCTTGGACGAAATTCGAGAAAAGATGAACCTGTCAATGTTGTTCATCACACATGATCTTCGAGTCGCTGCTCAGGTTTGTGATCGTTTGGCGGTGATGCGCTATGGAGAGCTTGTTGAAACCGGTGCCACGACGGATATTTTTGACAGTCCAAAACACAGTTACACGCGTGATCTGTTGGCCGCAGTACCAGGTCAAAACTGGGATCGTACAACAGCCGTTTAACCGCAATTTAAAGACCAACTTTTTGCAAATAAAAGCAGCGTGTGGTCTTAGACTATAAGGAGTGCTGATATGTATAATCTGGCTGAAGATCCTTATGCCTCGATTGTTGAGTTATCTAAAGCGTTTCGCGATAAAAAAATATTGCCGAGTCAGGTAATGGCGGCGCAATTGGCGCGTATAGAGGCGCTTGAGCCGAAATTGGGTAGTTTTCAAGCTGTGTATTCGGAGACCGCCCTTAACGCAGCGAAAGCCGCAGATGATGATTTTGCAAACGACCGGTCGCGCGGTCCGTTTCACGGTATCCCGTTTGCCCTAAAAGATCTCTATGAGTTGGAAGGTCATATCACCACCTGCGGATCTTATGAAATGCTGGAACGAGTCTCGCAGAAGACGGGAACGGTCACGCGCCGACTATTGGAGGGTGGCGGTATTGTGATCGGCAAAACCAAATCTGTTGAATTCGGTTTGGGGGCTTGGGGAACAAATCTGCATATGGGTACGCCTTGGAACCCGTGGGATCTAGAAAACCAAAGGGTGCCTGGAGGATCATCTTCAGGCTCTGGTGTCGCGGTGGCCAGCGGCATGGCGATGTGCGCAACCGGCAGTGATACGGGTGGCTCTGTACGTCTTCCAGCGGCTTATTGCGGATTGGTAGGGTTGAAAGTCAGCAAGAAATGCATTCCTACAGACGGCATTATGACCTTGTCAAAAACTTTGGACACGCCTGGCCCAATAACCCGCTCTACAGCAGATCTTGCACTTATGTTTTCAATAATGTTGGGTCTCGATGGACCGCATATTGGAACGGATATCAGCCACGGTTCAGGCCTTTTTGGCGTGGAAATGGAAATATTCAAAGGTCTAAAACTTGGCGTTTTAGATGACGAGGAGCGCGCATTCTGCACCGCTGACGTTCTGGAAAGTTTTGATTCAGCACTTAAAATATTGTCAGCACTCGGGGCGGACTTGAAGGTGTTCAAATCTCCAATAGCTTATGATGAGATGGCTGATTTAAACGGCGCAATCACAATGTATGAAGGCTATCATAATCATCGTGCCTATTATGATGATCCCAATAAAATAATGGATCCAAATGTAAAAAAGCGCATGTTTACGGGCCGTGCGCTATCGGCTCAAAGCCATGCAGAGCGTATAGAAAAACGGCAAGGTGATCAGGCGGTGTTTCAGGCAGCCTTTTCAGGCTTTGATGCATTACTAACGCCAACTATTTTGCAGCCCGCGATAAAGCTTTCGGATGTAGATGAAGATAAAAATCCCGGCCATTTTACAAGACCATTTAATTATATCGATATGTGCGCTCTATCTTTACCAACTGCCTATTCCGCTGAAGGTCTGCCGACAAGTATTCAAATTGTTCTTCCTGCTGGTCAGGAGGGTTTTGCAGTTAAGATGGGTAGCGCACTTGAAGCTGCTTTGGGGATATCAGTTCGCCCCAAGCTCTAAAGTGAACAAACGAATTATTGATACGTGCTAGACCTGACCGGCGGTTTCAGAGACCAAGTTTCCAAGGCTGCGAGATAGTACGTTGAGCAACAAACGTGAAACATTATTTTCAAAATTATTCCATGGTAAGCTGCCGCAGAAAGTAATAGAGCCCACTGAAAAAACACGGCCGCCAGTCGGCGTTTCAAAATAAATCATATCAGCGCGCTTTACCTCGCTTTCCGGGCCGCCAGATAAATTAGTCAGATGGGTCAGTTGTTCCTCTGGCACTAATATAAATTTCTCATCGGTTGCGAAAGATTGCGCCAAAATTGTAATGCGGTGGCCCGGGTTAAGCTTAGGGTCAGTCCGATCCAGCTCAAACCCCGCAGCACCATTACCGCTAAAGCCAAATTCACCGATGATTTCATCCTCTATGCCGTCGAAAACCCAATCGAAATTTTTATCGTAGCAAAGGCGTTTATAAGGCATTCCGTCAAATGTGCCCTGTGCGGTGAATCCAACGCCTACCAATTGTTGCGGCGCGCGTCCGTTGCGCCGCCATAAGCCACCGTAAGAGCCGTCAAATCCATTATAATATTCACCAGGTTCGGAGGCCCAGGCTCGTAAGCCATCTTCTGCCCTGCGGATTTCAAGAAGGTTTGGGTCTTCACTATGACGCGCTATGCGCCAGTAGAAGCCGTTCCCGCCAAGGTAGTGTAAAGCGCCACCCTTATCCCTGTATTGGGTTAGTGCATCAAGAGTTTTGCCCGTGTGATATTCGGGATGGCTACCGGTAACCAAAGCATCATAATGACTGATCGCTGCCACCCCTTCTTTGTCCAGTTCATCGTCTGTTATGATGTCATACTCAATATCCTTGGCATGCAGCCAAGAAATTAAATGACTATCAGCTTGAAAATGACGTAACCCTGAACACTCCGCTGCTCCAAAAGTTATATATCCGGGCCTTAGATTAAATAGCGGCCGCTTATGTGAGGCATAACATATCCCGCTACCATCCGAGTGGTTGTTATACGTCGATAATCCATAGGTTTTAAAATTTGCTGGATTATGTGGGTAAGCGTTCCAATCCAAAATGCGCTGCGTCCAGGAGTCATCGTGATCTGGTCGCGCGTGATTGCCATAAATGACATAGGTAAAAGTCGAAACCAAAACGCAGAGTTTGGCTGAAGGTTTGCCTTTGGGAGGGCAAACAAAAAAGGGCATCGCATCGTGATCATTTCCACAGGAAATTCGCATAACATAAACGCCCGATGGCATATTTTCCGGGATTACAAAGCTAAAATCCGTTTGCCAATTGAAATCGTAAATATCGTCTTCGTGAAACGCTATTGCAGCGTAATGTTCGGGTTTATGCTGCCAGTTCATTTCACTGGCGTCCCAAGACGCGCCAGTCACAGCGCGCGTCGGCGCGTTTACCAGAGTGAGTTCTGCACAATTAACGCCGGGAACGGTCATGCTTTTCATATCTTTTGAAAAATTCCAGCTCGAAATACATTGATCATCTTCAAAAATTTTAGGAGCTTCTATTTTGCCATTAAAAAAATTTTGAACCACGTTGGAAATATTTTGGCCTGCTATCACAATCGGTGCGTTCTGGGTTAGGTTCGCTTCAATGTCCGTTTGATCAATGAATGGTTGATAGTTTTGTCCATTCTCTAAGGTTGCAAGCGCGATACTTATACGCCCTGAAACGCCAATCTTTGCCACGATAGAATACCAACACCTTAATGAAACCTTTTCTAGGCTGGTCACAGCTTCTTGGCCCGCGCGCACTACCACCTGGCCTTCAGCATTCAAACTCAAACCAAAATGACCAAAATCAATAATCGACTGGGCGTTGGTGCATAAGAGCGTCGGGTATATTAGAACAGAAAATGTAAGTTGGTGTTTGGCTCCCAGTGAGAGAGGTTTTTCAGTGATTCCATAAGATCCAGGATAGAAAACTTGTTTTCGCGATAAGAAAGATTGTTTTGGAAAAATATCGTCGCAAGCGTGCTCAAGCAAACCGATTCCATTTGGGTTAGGATCTGCGCTTACAGATCGAAACAATTGTGCGGTATAGTTTTCTTTATGTTCACTTGAAACCATGAAATTTATGCTGTTGCCAGAGCGGCCTGACAGATGAGAGGAGTAACCAATTAGGGGTACTGTTTTCAATTTAAGTCTCAATTTCTCAAAGTTATACTCAGCTCATTACAGTGTGATGTAAGAAACGGTATTCTACAAGTACAAGGCATTTTATAAGCTATATTTTGATCAATTCGATTTTATAGCTATCTGCAATTTGGAAAGATTTGGCCTTAAAAACCCAGAAAATTGAAAGATAGACTTGGTATTCTCTGCGCTGAATAAGCCAAGTATATTGAACATTCGGGATTACATGGGATAATTTTTAAACTCTTTAAGTCGCATTTATAAAGATGAAAGACATCAAAAACCCCTGAATTCAAATGAAGCTATTTCCAATTGGGATGTAAATCTGTAGTTCTGCGTCTTGATTTTTAATCGATAGGATTTCTCATGTCTTGCCTAATTTATTCCGGCTATAGCGGTACCATTACGTGGCTCGGGCGAGTTATAAAACCAGAAGAAAATATCAGGTCAGAGGCCTTAAAGACAGCCGAAGCAAATTTTGAAGGCATAGTGGGTGAATCGCATTCAGGCACGACCCGCCCTGCCTGCGTGCGTGTATCCATGCTATACCCCAAAAATACAGAAATTCGAAACACGCGCCAGCTTTCAATCCTTTCGGCAGAAGAAAATGCAGAAATTGCAGAAAGTCTTGGCTTGCCTGAGCTTGATCCACGATGGCTTGGTGCATCCATTGTTATTGCAGGGTTCCCTGACTTCACGCATATCCCACCAGGGTCGCGGCTACAAACGAAAGCAGGCACAACGATAACAGTTGATCTGGAAAATGAACCTTGCAATTGGCCAGCAAAGGAGATTGAAAGAGATCACTCGGGCCATGGAAAAGCGTTCAAAAGTGCGGCCAGTGGGCGTCGGGGTATAACAGCCTGGGTCGAGCGACCTGGCCCTTTGTCAATAAATGACGCAGTTCGATTATTCGTACCGTCACAACGCGCATGGCAGCCCAGATAGAAATTAAGGCTGGAGGCTGTATCTCCTTTAACACAGGTCTAAAAACAGGTCGGTTTCTGCTACTGAACTGTCATTGTTTTTCGGAAGGCAAGCGCGGCAAATGTTAACCTAAAAAATTAGGATCGAAATGTTCTGTAGTTTGGCAATTGCTCACACTGACCGAACGTGATTTCTTGAATAACAATGTAAAGTGCGGCGCTTGACAGCCCGCGTTCCTATTATTTAGGAGGCTTTGCCAAAGATCGTCTAGGTTTCATCAGCAGACAAGCACCGCCAGCCTCTGAAACTGGTCGCGCGATGCCCTATATCTTCCCGCCGTTTGGGTTGTGCTTTGCCTCAGGTGCTTTCAGAGCAGCTGTATCAGCGATTCACAAAACCATTTCGGTCTATAAGAAAGCGATCCGACAGCGGCAAACTGGCGCCACCAAGGGCTCTTGCATCGCTGCCAATGGTGCCTGCTCGGGCCGCTGGCAGGTCTATTCCGGGCGCAACAACGCCTTTGAGCTTTGCATTTACGCCAGCTACGATACGCGCGCGAATATCCTCTGGTAACCACCCTTCGACCATCACGCATTCGAAATCTATGATACAAGAGGCGGAGATAATCCCTTCAACCAATGCCGATACGGTTGCAGTGATCCATGGGTCGACCAGCGCCGGATCAATATCCCAATTCTGGGTGTTTTCCCAAATTGTTTCCGCTATGCCACCCGCTTCAATTACGGCTTGTTCTAAACGTACAAGCGAGGCAAGATCCATCAACGAGATTGTTGTGCCATTGCTTTTGCGGATCGGCAACGGGCCCATTGCAGCGGCATTTCCAGTTTTGCCTGTATAAAGCGAATCGTCCAAAACCAGACCGCCGCCAATGAAAAAGCCGATGAAAAAATATAAAAAATCACGTGGGCGGTCTTGAGCTCCAAAAACCAGCTCTGCGCCGCAGGCTGCGGAAGCATCGTTTTGAAGATAGATTGGAAAATCCCATTTCTGTGAAATTTTCTCGGCAATATCTTCTTTTTTCCAATCTTCCATATCTTTGGGGTCAAGGCCCAATGCTTTCGCCCATTCCCAGAGGCGAAATGGAATGGCAATGCCAAGCCCCGCGACGCGATCGCGCTCTTCATTGGTGAGGTTGTTGAGTAACCTTTCGATTGCCATATGCGTGAATTCGATCACAGCAGCGGGTGAGGGGTAACTGTGCCGCTTGTTGATCCGCGCGCGGATCGCGCCGGTAAAATCAGTGATAACCAAATCCAAACTGCGCCGCCCGACTTTGAGCCCCAGAAAAAATGCGCCTTCTTTATTCAGTGACATTGGCACAGAGGGCTGGCCAATTTTGCCTCGAATCGGTGTTTCTTTTTGTAATAATTTATCGGCTTCAAGCGCGCGGGTGATCACCGAAACGGTTTGCGCAGATAAACCCGTAGCGCGGGCGATCTCGGCTTTCGCCATCGGGCCATTTTGTCGGATCAATGTCAGCACAAGCCGCTCATTATAAGCGCGCACTTTGGTTTGATTCGATCCGCGGGCATAGTGGTTATTGCCGCTATAAGTCGATGTTAAATCGGCCGATTTCATTTTCCTTAAGCAACCAATCCCTTTGTTTCTTTATATTATTCTTAAAGCTTTGTTTCTCGAACTGCAATTTTTAAACTTAAATAAGAGTGATTTAATTATTGACAGTCCGTCAGAATCATTGTCCTTTTACATCAGATTGGAAGGTCTGATCTGTCGG
>Ga0206125_10004439_pt1 | contig 12459 bp, 18 predicted proteins | sample Helgoland_Spring_4_FD_148598 | JGI IMG/M metagenome (GOLD analysis project Ga0206125, IMG submission 148598) | Pelagic subsurface seawater microbial communities from Kabeltonne, Helgoland, North Sea - Helgoland_Spring_Bloom_20160331_1 | ecosystem: Environmental > Aquatic > Marine > Epipelagic ... | reverse complement strand
CACCTTTGACCAAGAACAACTCGTTAAAGTATTAATTAAAAACTTAATAAGAATTGAAGAAGACAGTCAGTAAATTAAAAAAGGAACTTGACAAGTGGTTCAGTCTTTACATAAGACTTAGAGAAGCTAACGAATACGGAATGTGCCAATGCTTTACTTGTGGAATAGTAAGACACTACAAAGAAGGTATGCAGAACGGACACTTTCAAAGTAGGAAGCATTTATCTACAAGATTTGATGAGGAGAATTGTCAGGTTCAGTGCTTGAAATGCAACGTATATTCTTGGGGTGAACAGTATAAATTTTCGTTAGCTTTAGAGGGAAAGTATGGAGAAGGAAAAGCTGAGGAATTACAATACTTAGCTAGAACAACTTTAAAGATAAGTCGTGTTGAATATGAAGAAAAGATAAGTTATTACAAATCGCTTGTTGATAAGTTAAAAAAAGAAAAAGGAATTGAGTAACAATTTTTATATCTTTGGCGTATGATAGAACCGATATACGCAAGTGAGGAACACAAGAACATAATTGAAACTTATATAACAATGTGTACTGAGTTCGCAAAAGATGTAAGTTCAAAATCAAGATACAATAATTTTTTAGATGTAGTAGATGTTATCTTGGAATACCACAACAACTATGGTAAAGGAGTTAGAGAAAATAATTGGTACGATTGGATTATGATAATACCAACAAACCTTTCAGTAGCTACAAACGGTTTCTTTGCAGGACTTGAAACTAAAACTAATGCTTCAATAATAAGAGCTTACAAAGTAGTTTTAAGTGAAATGGTTTTTGATGTAGTAGATAAAATTGACGCTTTAGAACAAGTAAATGACTGATATATACGCAGAAATATCTAAGCTAAGTTCTTTCTTTAGAAATATGTGTTACGGTATAACGCAAGATGAAGAAGCTATTAATGACGCTTGTCAAGAAATGTTCTTGTATTTCCTACAGATGAACCCTGAAACATTAAAAAACATTTATGAGAAAGATGGTATCAAAGGAATAAAAGGTTATGGTGCTGTAGTATTAAGAAGAAGCCTAACAAGTGTAAGAAGTCCCTTTTATTATAAGTATAAAAAATACTACACTAATTTGGTAGGAGTATATATGACAAGCTCTAGTCAGAACGCTTTTCATAAAAGTATCTATAACTTGCCTGAAGAAATAGAAGATAATTACAAATGGGAAAGGCTTGAAGAAATTGACCAAGTATTAGATAAACAAACTTGGTACGATAAGAAAATATTCGAATTGTACTACCAAGGAGAGACACTCGATAGCCTAGCTCGGAAAACAGGAATAAGCAGAAACAGTTTATTTACTACAATAGATAAGGTAAGGGAAATACTTAAAAAAGAATTGAATGAATAAGTTCTTTGTACCTAATGAAGTCTATGAAGATAGAATAACTATTTGTAAGTCTTGTGTTTATTATTTTAAACCTACAGGAACTTGTAAGGACTGTGGCTGTTTTATGAAGATTAAAGCAAGACTAGCTCCAATGGGTTGCAGTCAAAAGAAGTGGGAGAAAACAACAGAGATAGAAACACCTGATACTTTACCTCAGGAAATAGTAGACGAAATTTTAGATATGTGGAAAGACTTAAAAACAGGTAGAGCAAAAGACCAAGCTGCAAAAAAGAGAATGATTGAAACATATAATACAATATACAATACTAACTACAGTACTAGAACGAATTGTGGCTCGTGTATATCAACTTGCTTTGATGGAATAAAAAAACTATATAAAGAATATGCTAAGGGCTAAACTTAACTTAAATAACAAAGCGGTTATTTTCTTATTTTTTTCTGAACCCTTAGCGTATTCATAACTTAAATAAATAGATATGAAAAGAACTTACAAAACAATTAAATGGGTATTGAACAGCCACATTAAAAAGAATGTCCGCAGTCTTTGGACTTGGGAGAACGACAACTTTACTTGTATCTTTGAAAACTATGACGGAGATAGCAGAATATACACACCACACCAATTATTAAAACTATTAACAGATGACACAGAACGAGAAACTAATTAAAAACCTAGAAAATATGCCAATAGACTTAGATTACAAAGCAACACCTGAACCAAGTTACTATTCAGGAAAGAAGTATGGTTACTCAGCAAGAAAAGTAGTAGAGGACTTTCAACCTGATAGCTACAACATAGGAACTGCAATAAGTTATTTATTAAGAGCAGGTAAAAAGGAAGGTAACCCTGCTGAACAAGATATACAGAAAGCAATTAATCACTTACACTTTGAACTAGACAGATTACACAATGACACTTTATAAATGCGAATGTGGTAAAGAACAAAAAGAAGTTGGCAAAGCTACAATAGTTTTAAGGGATAAGAAATGGGTATGCAAAGAAGCTCAATGTAGTTGTGGTAAGTATATGGATAGCAAACCAACAGACGGTATGCCTAGTCTTAAAAGAACAGAACCTACTCTAAGTATGAAACGAGACAAGCTATGGGAAGGAGCAACAGAAAAGATAAGAAGTAAAGTTGAGTAATGAAGTTTGTAATAAAAGATAAAAGAGATAAGCAAAGCCTATTCAGTTACCTTAAGGAATTAGAGAACGACTACATAGTAAGTGTAAAGAAACAAAGAAACACAAGAAGCAATATGCAGAACAGTTACTATTGGAAATGTATCGTACAAGGACTAGCAGAAGAACTAGGATATTTTCCTAATGAGATGCACGATGCTTTAAGAGCTAAGTTCTTGTCTGAATATGAAATGATAAGTTGTAACGATAATCAAATAGTAATAAATAAAATAGGAAGTACAACAGCTTTAAACACTAAAGCCTTTGAGCAATACACAGAACAAATAAGAGTATGGGCTTTAACTGACTTAGGTATAAAGCTTATGCTTCCAAATGAATATGAGTAATTTCTATTATATAATATGGAAAAAGAACAAAAGAGGACACAGGAGGGTAAAAAGAAACTACTAGCTGCACTAGAAGTATCATTAGGTATAGTAACTGAAGCTTGTGAGAAAGCAGAAATAACAAGAAGCAGACACTATGCTTGGTATAATAGTGATGAAGAATACAAAAAGTCAGTTGATGATATTGACAGTAAGTTTATTGACTTTGCTGAAACAAGTTTAAAGAAACAAATAAAAGAAGGGAACACAACAGCTACTACTTTCTTTTTAAGAACAAGAGGTCGTAAGCGTGGTTACAATGAGAAACAAGAAATAGACCTAACTTCAGGAGATGAAAGAATTAAAATTAATATAAACCTTGGTGATTAAACCTAAGCTATTAGAAATTAATCCTGAATTTACACCAAAGCAAAAGGAATGCTTAAAGTATTTATTAGACGATAGCACTAAAGAAGTATTATTTGGTGGTGCAGCAGGAGGTGGAAAATCTTGGGTAGGTTGTAGTTACTTAATTACTATGTGCCTAACATATCCTAAGACTAGGTATCTAATGGGGAGGTCTAAATTAGACGCATTAAAAAAGACTACACTAAATACATTTTTTGAAGTATGTACTGCTTGGAATTTAAAAGCTATAAAGGACTACACCTTTAACGGTTCAAGTAATGTGATAACCTTTTACAATGGTTCTGAGATAATCTTAAAAGACTTGTTCTTATACCCATCAGACAGAAACTTTGATAGCTTAGGTTCACTTGAAATAACAGGAGCATTTATTGATGAAGCAAATCAAGTAACTGAAAAGGCTAAAAATGTAGTAGCTTCAAGGCTTAGGTATAAACTTGACGAGAACGGTTTAATTCCTAAACTCTTGATGACTTGCAACCCTGCTAAGAATTGGGTGTATTCAGAGTATTACAGACCTGCACAAGATAATACAATAAAGCATTACAGGAAGTTTATCCAATCATTAGTTATAGATAATAACTATATTTCTAAGCATTATGAAACACAACTATCACAATTAGACGAACTAAGTAAGCAAAGACTTCTATTTGGTAATTGGGAGTATGACGCAACTGCTGATAGTTTAATAGATTATAATTCTATAATGGGAATGTTTAGTCAGAAAGGAATAGAAGGTGATAAATACATAACTTGTGATGTAGCACGATTTGGAAGCGATAAGACGGTTATAATGCTTTGGCAAGGGCTTCACATTAGATATATAAGAACATTGCTTAAATCGGCTGTAAATGAGGTTGTGGACGAAATAAAGAAACTACAACAAGAGAATGGAGTTAATCTTAGAAATATTATAGTAGATGAGGACGGAGTTGGTGGAGGTGTAAAAGATTATCTAAGATGTCAAGGGTTTACCAATAACGCAAGAGCTTTAAAAGGTGAGAACTATCAGAACCTAAAGACGCAATGTTATTACAAATTAGCTGACCAAATAAACAAAGGACAAATTGGAGTAAGTTGTTCAGATGTAAATGTAAAGAATTACATAACGGAAGAATTGGAACAAGTAAGAACTAAGGACGCTGACAAAGATAACAAGTTGCAAATAATTCCTAAAGATACAGTCAAAGCAATTTTAGGTCGTTCTCCTGATTATGCAGACGCTTTAGCTATGCGAATGTATTATGAGATAGATAGCAACTTTGGTAAGTATTATGTACAGTAAACTAAATCGTTAAACTAAAAACAACAAATTTCTATTATATAACAGATGAAAGTAAAAGTCAAAAAGGAAGGTAAGGTAAAAGAGTTCAAATTGATTAACAGTTGGGAAGATGTAACTCTTGAGAAATGGTTGCAACTTATTGATTTTGAAACAGGTAGTAAGACTGAAGAAGCAACTGAAACAATAGCAGCGTTATCTAACATTCCAAAGCAGTTAGTAAAGGAATTAGCTTTATCAGATGTAGCAGTTATAATGAGCAGGATAGCAGAGCTACAACAAGAGCAAGATACAAAGCTAAAAAGGATAATTGAAATAGATGGTATTGAGTACGGCTTTCATCCTGATTTGGATAGTATAACATTAGGAGAGTATGCAGACTTAGAAACATTTATTAAGGGTGGAATAGAAAAACATTTACCTGAAATAATGGCTGTGCTGTATAGACCGATAAAAGAAAAGAAGAATGATATTTATATTATTGACGCTTATGATGGAGACATACGGCTAAGGACAGAAGAAATGAAAAAGATGTCAGCTCAACAAGTGCAAAGTGCATTGGTTTTTTTTTACACTTTAGGGAAGGAGTTGTCAGAGATTTTGCCATTGTATTTGATGGAGCGGCTGAAGGAAACGAAGACGCAATAGCTTCAGAAAGCTTTGCAGATAAATGGGGATGGTTTGGTGTGATGTATAGATTAACAAATGGTGAGATAGTAAACTTAGAAAGAATAACGAATTTAGGACTGTTAGAGTGCTTGACTTGGTTAAGTTATGAAACAGACTTAAACTCACAAAATAAAGTAAAAAGAAATGGTGAATAATAAGACTTATAATAATGTAGTAAACACTTTGCTTAGACTAGGCGAGTATCACGAACAGATAAGCACTACTTCAGTTGGAGACATTTATGACATCAATCTTGAGAAGATGGAGAAGTTTCCATTAATGCACGTAAATCCAACATCAGTTGAAACAGGTGATAGTCAATTGACATATAACTTCCAAGTGTTTATTATGGATATGGTATCTGAAAAGTCAGATTGGCAAACTAAACAGCACGAGCTTTTAACTAAGCTTGTAAACACTGAGAATAACGAACAGGAAGTATTCAATCAAACACTAGCTATTTGTACAGATATTATAGGTATGCTAAGACATAGTTCAAGACAATCAATAGAAGGGGTTAATGATATAAACGAGCCTATCTACTTTACACAAGACCAATTTACAATAGAGCCGTTTCAAGAAAGGTTTGATAACTTATGTTGTGGGTTTGTATTTAATATAGGTGTATTAGTTCAGAATGATTTTCAGACTTGTAATATTCCTGTAAATACAAGTGGTGCAGGTTACTAATGCTAAAGTTCAAGATAGGAAGACTAATAGTACAAATAGGATGGAAGAAATTTAAAATAACAATAAAATTATAAAATGGCAGACTTAACAACAACAATCACAGAAAACGTAGTGCTAAACGGCTCAGTCAGAGGTTCTACTAATACTTTAACAACTACAGGCATAGTTGATGTATTTGAAAGGATATTAACTTGCACTCACACGCAGACTACAACAGTAGCAGTATTTAATTCAACTCCTCACGGAGCAGATGGAGCTTTAGATGTAGAGAACTGTAAATACTTAAGAGTTACTAATTTAAGTGATGACCAAGATATGAAAGTTGCTTATGTAACAGCAGCTACTAATTATCAAGTAACAGTTAGAGCAGGTGGTTCACATATCTTATTCCAAGCTGAGGAAGCATTAATTGGTGAAGCTGATGCAACTCCTGCATTTCCTACATTAGAAGATTTAGTTACTGTAGAGGTAAGACCTTCAGCAACAACTGATGTTCAAGTAGAAGTCTTTGCAGCACTAGTGTAATGAATACAGAAGCTCTTGAAAGATACCTTAATAGCTTTGGAAAACAAGTAGTAAACAGAGCAAAAGGAAATTTACAAAAAGCTAAAGGCGGTGGCACTAATTTAGAAAAGTCATTAAGCTTTAAAGTAATTACTTCTCCTGAAGGTTTCAGTGTACAATTCTATATGGATAGCTATGGTACTTTTGTAGATAAAGGAGTTTCAGGAACAGAAGTAAAAAGAAGTTTTAAAGACTATAAGGGTAGAACAATTTCAAGTCCTTATAAGTACACTACAAAACAACCACCTAGCAGAGTGCTTGATAAGTGGATAGTAAAAAAAGGAATTGCTCCAAGAGATGAAAAAGGTAGATTTATGTCTAGGAAAAGCATATCTTTTTTAATAGCTAGAAGCATTAAGAGAAAAGGAATACAAGGAATAAGTTTCTTTCAGAAGCCTTTGATGTTAGGTTTAAAGCAGTTTGGAAAAGAAATGTTAGGAGCAGTAAAAAATGATATCATTAACGGATTAACAACAGTAAAATAAATGGCAACACTAATAGAACAAAAACCTTTATATCCTCAACTTCCTGTAGGGCAAGAGGTTATTTTTGTAGTATCAAATAATACAATAGTAGCTACACAAACAAATGTAAGATTTATTGCTGATGTTTATATAAGCGATAATACTCCAAGTTCAATAACTACAACTTCAATTCCTACAGCTACATTTAAAACAACTCCTAACAATGCAGGAGTAGGAATATTTGATTTTAAGCAAGTAGTTGAAAATTATGTTAGTGCTGATAATATGGCTTACAATCAAAGTAAGTATAAAACAACAGTCACAAGTGATGACACACCGCACCCTATTCATTTGATTGATAAATACTCAAGAAATAAAAAAGCTGCTAGATGGCTGACTATTCAGTTTAAAACACAGTATTTAGACCAAGACCCTACTTCTTCTACATTTGGGCAAATAATTACACCTGAAACTTTATTTACAGTATCAGTTGATTATCAGATGTTTAATGGTTATTTAAAATACTCAGACATTCTTACAATGGGTACAGGTGCAACTGCTAATAACTTTGGATATGATTTGAGTAACTTTAATTTGTTTTCACAAACAGATAGCTTCTTGACAAACGCACCTGCTACTCAGTACGCTAACTTAGAAGATTACGGAACGATTGCATTTTTAGCACCTGACGATAATTTAGATTACATAAAACTAACTTACAATGATAGCTCAGGAAGTCAAATAGGAACAGAGAATATAAATAAGAATTGGACTAATGGAGCTTATACTAACTTTAGTTCTTATATATCAGAAAGACTTTTATACTTTGGCTGCTTTCCTGCTAACTTACAAAATTGGAGTGGAACTTTTAATGCTTTAGTTTCAGCAGGAACAATTCAGGGTGGTTCAATAGTTATACAAGCTTTTGATGATAGCGGTAATAGAATATCTACACAATACACTATAAACATTAATTGTCCTAATACTAAAGGCTTTGAAAGCATAAGGCTTTGTTGGTTAAATCAATGGGGTGTTTGGGATTACTACACATTCACTCAGAAGTCAGTAAGAAGCGTATCAACTAAAGGTTCTACATACGAGCAACTTGCAGGAACTTGGAATGAAGCGGCTTATAGAGTAGATAGTTATAAAGGCGGAAAAAAAGCCTTTAGAGTAAACGCTACAGAAAAAATAAAAATGAACACAGACTTTGTTAGTGAAAGCGAAAACGAAATGTTTGAGGAATTAATAAACAGTCCTGAAGTTTATATATTAGAAGGTTACCAAACAGACGGAACTTTCTCAGCACTTAACCAATATATAAAGCCTGTAAGACTTACAACTTCTAGCTTTACAAAAAAGACAGTAGCAAACGACAAACTTATTCAGTACACTTTTGAAGTAGAAAAGAGTAAAACACTAAGAACACAATCAGTATAATGAGTGTACAATTAATAGTATTTCCACAATATTTTGATGGTTCAACACCATTAAGTTCACCGTCTACTGAGTTTATTGTTGATGGTATTAATTTTAATAATGTAAATACTTCTGTATCTGCTCAAAGTGTTGCAGGTGCATTACCACAAGCCTTTGTAAATACATACACTATATTTGGGTTTTCTCTTTTTATGGTGAACACTTGGTTTCGTTTTAGTGGAGCTGCAAGTGAAATAACAGAAAGTTCAGGAGCATTAAATATAAGTTCTGATGAGGGAATTGTACAAAGGTTATCAAATCTTACTATTGGTGCTACATACGATTTAACATTAAACATAACTGCTAACTCTACAAATCTTAAAGTATATCAATACAAAGGTAATATAGTACAAAGCACACATACAATTACAGGTACAGGTTTACAAACTATTTCATTTGACGCTTATTCTTCTGCTGATATTATAGTAATATACAGCGTAAACTCTACAGCTGTAATAGAAGAAATGTCTTGTAATTTATCTATATCAACACCAAGTGGCATATTTACAGATTTAAGAAATGGACAAGTAATATGCGACCTTTATGAAGATGAGGATATTCCTTTAAGTCTTAGTGTAGATGACTTTAAAAATGTAGCTGAGAAAGTGCAATCATATTCAAAGGCTTTTAACTTACCTGCTACAAAAAGAAACAATAAAATCTTTGACAATATATTTGAAGTAACTAGAACAGATACAGGACTTAACTTTAATCCTTATAAGAAAACAAAATGTATTCTAAAACAAGATGGCTTTTTATTATTTGAAGGATATTTAAGAATGATAGATATTTCAGACAAGTCAGGGGAGATAAGCTACAATGTCAATCTTTATTCTGAAGTAATAGCTCTTGCTGATGTATTAGGAGAAAGAACATTTTCTGATTTAGACTTTTCTGAATTAAATCACGCTTATAATTATACAGAAATTAGGAATAGTTGGCAAGGAATATTAGGACTAACTAACCCTTTACCTGTTGGTTCATTTGCAGGAACAGCAGGAACATCAGTTACAGAAGTTTTAAGATACCCTTTTTGTGATTGGACACATCAATACACTTTTGATGCTAGTTCAGGCTTTCCTGTTTTGCCAAATTTAGAAAGTTCATTTAGACCTTTTATATCTTTAAAGTATTTAATAAATAGAATATTTGAAGCAACTGATTTTACTTATGAAAGTACATTCTTTGATACAGCAGATTTTGGAAATTTGTTTATGGATTTTAATTGGGGTAGTGCTGATGTGCCAACTGTAGGAAATACAAATACTTTTTCAGGAATATGGGCAAAACAAATTGGAAGCACAATAAACCCTTCAGTGTACGCAGGAACTACTTTTACAAATTTAGAGCTTTTTGGTAACGGAACAAATACACTACCACCAAGTTATAATACTACAACACATAAAATAACTGCTACTAACACTAATCAACAGTACAATATAACAGCAACTTATAGAATTGAAAATACATCCACAACTGTTGCACAAACAATAGAATGTCGATGGATTTTAAACGGAACAACTGTAATAAATGCAACTACTTTTTCTATACCTGTTTCAAGTTATGTAGATTATAATTCTACTTTTAGTGAGATTTTAAATACAGGAGATACTTTAGAAGCTCAGTTTAAGTTATCAAACCCTTTCGCTTCTCCAACCGTAAGACAATTTGAAATGGGAACAACACCAACATCTGTTGCTACTTTTAATATTAACACAGCTGCAATCACGTCAAGTATATTATTACAAACATTACGTGGTGAACTAGGACAATGGGATTTCTTAAAAGGATTAATGACTATGTTTAACTTAGTTACTTTGCCTGATGAAGATAATCCTAGTAATATAAAGATAGAACCTTATGGAGATATATTTATAAACAATCCTGATAGTGTTGAACTAGATTGGACTGATAAGATAGATGTTTCAGAAATGAAGCTTATGCCTTTAACTGATTTAAATAAAAAAACTATATTTAAGTTTGTAGAAGATGAAGATGACTATGCTTTTAATAAATATAAGTTTGATGTTGGTGGTCATTTGTACGGAAGTAAGAAATATGATGCTTCAGAGTTTACAATTCTAGCAGGAGAAGATGAAATTGTAGCAGAACCTTTTGCAGCAACAGTAGTTAAGCCTTTAGACGAACTATTCGCTGACTTTATAACACCTTCCGTTTATTCTTACAATCCTGAAGATAACACTTCTGAAGGTTTTGAAAATAGTCCTAGAATAATGTATAAAAATGGAGTTAAAACCTTAACAAGTTGTACTTATTTTGTTCCTGACCAAAACGGAGTTTTAGGAGATGCTTTTGAAGATGAGTTTTTACAATTTAGTCATTTGACTAATATTCCAACAATAACAGGCTCTAGAGATTTTCACTTTGGGCAATGTCAGTTAATAACACCTGTAGGTAACTCAGTGCCTGACAATCTATTTAATTTGTATTGGTTGCCTTATTACTCAGAACTGTACAACCCTGATACTAGGATTATGACTATTAAAGTTAATTTAAGTCCTTCTGACATTAATACATTCAAATTTAATGATACAGTATTTATTAAAAACAGAACATTTAGAGTAAACAAAATTGACTACAAACCAAACGACTTAGCAACAGTAGAATTTATACTTATACCATAATGAGCAAAGTACCAACAATACCATATTTATCAGGATTTGATGTAAAGCCTTCTTCAACCTCAGTTTTAGGAGTTGTTACCTTTACAGACGGAACTAACGACATAACACCTAATCAGTTGCAATGTGAAGCTTACGGATATACTTATGATAAGGCTTCAGGCACTTGTTCTACTTTTAGATATAACACAAATCTGAACAGAAGTTTTAGTAATGAAAGTAATAAAGTACAAGGAGCAAACAACACAACAGAAACAGGAACTAACAATACCTTAATAATAGGTCAGAACAATACAGTAAAAGGTTTATCAAGAAACAACATTATTGTAGGTAATCAAAACGAAATAGCAAACGGAGTAAATAATGCTTCAGTATTTGGAAATTATGGAATAGCTTTAAGAGATGGTGAAACTGTATTAGGTGGTGGTGGTTTTAATGGATTAGGTAAAGGGTATGCTCAGTCTAGTACATTTATTTTAACAGGAACAACAACTAATGGCTCAGATGTTCCTTTATATGTAAATGGAGACCCTAATACTACAATAATAGCTAGAGATATTGGCTCTTATATAGGTTATAAGTTTGAAATAATAGCAGTAAGAACAGGAGGTACTCACGCAGGTTCAATAGGAGATAGAACATTTATGGAGTTAAATGGAATAAATGATAGAACAGTATCTGATGAACACTTAGAAACAATAAACAAAACAGGAAATGTAACAGGATGGGCAGCTTCAACAGATTTAACAGGTGGAGATATGACATTGCAAGTTTGTGGAGCTGCAAATATGAATATAAGTTGGAGTGTAACAGCTAACTTTTACGAAATAAAAATATAAAATTATGGCAAAGGAAGTATTAGAAATGGAGGTTAAGTCAAATATTGGCGAATTGTCAAAAGACACACAAGCAATTATTGAAGCAATAAAAGGTGCTAAAAAAGAAACCAAAGAATTGTCAAAGGAAACCGAAGGTGTAGGTAAATCTTCTGCAAAATCTGTAAGTGGTGTAAAAAAATTAACAGGAGCATTTGGTGGTTTAATGAAGTCTTTAGGTATAGTTGCTATAGTAGCGTCAGTTTTTACAACACTTAAAGAAGCTTTAGAAAGAAACCAAAAAGTAATGAACGCTGTTAATACAGTAATGACTACTGTATCTACAACTTTTAATCAAGTAGCAAATGTACTTGTTGATGTGTATAATTGGGTTACAAAATCTTCAGACAGGTTTGACGGATTAACCAAGGTTATTAGTGGATTAATGACAATAGCTTTAACTCCTTTGAAATTATCTTTTTATGCTATAAAGCTTGGTGTAGAGGGTGCTATGTTAGCTTGGGAGGATAGTTTTTTAG